>PJEL010002875.1_pt1 | contig 15264 bp, 17 predicted proteins | sample 1853271 | NCBI WGS metagenome assembly PJEL01 (sample SAMN08108733, study PRJNA415343) | Invertebrate metagenome, whole genome shotgun sequencing project. | host: Globobulimina | place: Sweden: Gullmar Fjord | collected 2015-08 | reverse complement strand
AGCGTGTGCATGTGTGTGTGTGTGTTTGTGTGTGTGCGTGTGCTGAAACATAGACAACTATATAAATGCTTACAATATGGGTATTGAGCTTAATAATGATGAATTTATTGCTATAGAAGAAATTGTACATAAGAGTACATGTTGTAAATAATGGTTTATAATAAAGAATACAATGTCTATTTACCTGAAAAAAGTGATTTAAAGTATTGGTATATTGAAAACTATGAGGATTATGAATATGCGAATTGTATAGCATATGAAATGATGATTCGTACTGATAAGTTTCAGAAAATTAAAAATATAAAATTGAAAGATAGAGATGAGAACTGGATAAAAGGTGTTGAAGAACTTGGGTTAAATTCTAAAATTACTTCTTTTCCGGAAGAACTACATGAACTAATACCAATTAGCGAAAATAACCTTCTTCATGAACATTGGTTTTCTTATACAATAAATGAAGTTGACAATGGATTACATAGGCTTATTATCCATTATATTAATAATAAAAAAATACACCCATATGAAGATGTAAAAAAGTCGACAGATAATACAAAAAGTATACATAAAAAAACAATAACAGATACTACACTAAAACTATATGCTGTAATTAAAAACTTAGAATATTATTCTATTCCAACAAATGATGGGCGATTATTTCCACTAAATAAAACTATACCATTGAAAATACTAGAAAAAGAGTTTTTAGCTACTTTATATCCGTCTGATATTGAAACTAGATATATACAAACTGAGCCAATATTTAATAGACCTACCCTAAGATTTAAACAATGCAAAATAATTAATTTACCAGTTAATTTAAATTTATCAAAAGATGAACTTGTAGCTTATATGGAAAAGATAAAAAATGACTATGATGAAGAAAACTCTATTATACAAAATCATGTAGAACTATTAGGAGAAGAACTAGATAAAGCTACAGTTCCTCCAAGTATAAAGAAACTCCCCTCAAATAAAGATTTAAGAAAAGCAAAACTATCTGAAGCATTCTTTATTTTTGATTTATACAAAATTCTAACACCTATATTTAAATCTAAAAAAGATTCAATAAAAAAGAAAAGAGATACTGCTATAAAAGAAATCCGCAGAAAAAAAAATACTTGATGATGAGGATGAAGATCAAAAAAATATTAGAATTGAAGATTTAAAAATATTTTACGATATTGATATGAACTACTATAGTCAAGTATCTCTAAAGAATACTATTCAAACATTAAGTAATCTATCTATTGATGATATTGAAGTATATTATACGATAATGAATTATTATATTAAGAAGTATAAATATGAGGAATTAATTACTGGTTTTCGCTAATAACATAAAAAACAATAAAAAATTTCGGGGATATTTTGTATCATTTATTCCGAAAGGTTAATCTGCCTACGAGCGTATAATTCTTCCATTAAACAAAGGGAGAACAAGCAAATGCAAACACAAAATAAATATGAGAGTATGTTACCAAACTTAAGATTAATGTACTCTTTAAGGGAAATTGAGGAAATGGGACTTATAAAAGTTTCAATGCTCAAAAAACTTCTATCTCAACAACTTATAGAGTCTATAAAAATAGGGTCAAAACATTTTATAACGCGAGTTGAAATATTAAGGTACCTAGTTGATAATACAGTTCTAAGAGCTGATACTAGTGATATTTAGTTTAAAATGATTATGAATCTTTGTACAAGGATTCATATTACACTAATACATCTATACAATATGTATAAAACCCAATTATCTTTCCAATCTTTTTCAAAAATATATCATCAATACAGTCAAAGAATAAATCTCTTTGAAAACTAACAATCCCAACACAAAGGTATAACGATGAGACTTGAACCAAATGAAATTACCGTATCCACCAAACCAAACCACATCATTTTTAAATTGTTACATGGAACTCTATGTAACAATAAAAGAAGTATCTTATGAGTCAAAATAATTCAAATACTACTTCCTCTGAATATACAGGATATGAAGAGTGGTTAAATCAGACTACTAAAGAACCAGCTGATAATGAAGTAAATAATATGGAAAAAGAATATTGTAAATCATATATTTTAAAATCTCATAAACATCTACATCCATTAAACAACATAAATTATCAACCATTGCAAGGAGCATAAGATGGGACTTGGAACATTCTTAACTATAGCTATTGCTATAGGTACAGCCATTAAAGAAAACTTAGACGACTAAAGTTTTAGCATCAGCTTTTAATAAAAACAAAAAAGACACACAAAGGATAACAAATGTCACAAAACATAAAACCACTAAATAATAAAGAACTACAAGAGCAAGCACCAACACTATTCACAGAACAACCACACCATGAAGTAAGTGATAAATATCATTTCATTCCTACTATAGAGGTAATTGAACAAATAAAAACTCATGGATTTTATCCAGTATCAGTATCTCAAGCAAATGTTAGAGATGAAGATAAACAAGGGTATCAACAACATTGTGTAAGGTTTCAACACTTTGAGGATCTATTAACTCCTGATGGCAATGTAGTTGAACTTTTACTATTTAATTCTCACGATAGAACGAAAGCTTTTACCATAAGTGCTGGTATCTATAGATATGTATGTTCTAATGGATTAGTAATTGCAGATAGCGTGTTTGAGAGCTATAAAATAAAACATCTAGGAGATAGAGATAATGATGTTGAAAATGCAGTAGCTAGAATCGTAGCTATAAAACCTAAACTATTAAAGAAAGTAAATGTATTTGAAAACATCATCCTAAACCAAAGTGAAAAAGAAGCGTTTGTTAAAAATGCTTTACCTTTACGATTTGATAATTATTTAGAACTAAATGATGCTAATGATTTACTTATTCCATTACGAGATGAAGATAGAAAAGATGACCTATATACAACACTCAATGTACTACAGGAGAATTTACTATTTTCAAATATCAAAGGTTATAACAAAGATACAGGAAGAAAGTTTACAAGTAAAAAGATTACCTCAATATCTAAAGATACAGAGATTAATAAAGGTTTATGGTCAATTGCAGAAAAGATAGCATTTATTAAAGAACCTGATTTAATAGCAGCATAGTAGAAGATGAAACTAATTAATTATCAACTGCAAACAAAAATTGAATCTCTTAGTGAAATAAAATCACAAGGTTTTTTTAAAGACTACATTCAAACTATACTAGAAGATACTACAAAACCATACCATCAAAGGTGTGATTATGTAGGTCTGTCACTTCAAGAATTAAAGATAAAGATAGACTACTTAGCCATTAGTATCAAAGAGATGCAAAACTTAAAGAAGAAATTAGCAGAATCTTTAGAGATAGGAAAAGAGCTAACAGCAGAAGTATTTGTTAATAATGGTATCGATCGTATAGATGGTACTATTATAAGCTCACTAACGCTCTCTAAGCCTACAACTAAAGTAAAAGAATCCATAACTATAAAAGATATTAATGCAGTAATTGAGCTAGGTTATTTTAATGTAGATATGGAAGCGGTTGAGATAGCTCTCAAAACAGATAAAGGAATGAAAGAATTAGCAAACTTTATTTCAATAGATTCTACAAAAGTTATAACACCTACTAAAGTCAAAATCAACACAAAAAGAACTTCATCAAATACAACAGAAACTGATGAAATCTTAACTATAGAACAAAAGCAAGCAGCCTAAAGGAGGAAAGTATGCTATCAGAAGATCAAATAAAAGAACTATCTAAAAGTCTAGATGATGAAAGAGTAAAAACAATAGATAAAGCAGGAATGAGTTTTAAATATCTTGAAACTTATGACATCATAAATGAAGCCAATCGTATATTTAACTACAACTGGAATTATACAATTACTAGACTGGCAGAAGTAGCAAGAGAAACTAATCAAAATGGCAACAATGTAGTAACATTTAGTGCCATTGTAAAAGTGAGAATTTATGATAGTCAAAGAAACTGTATTGAGCGTGAGGATACAGGTGTTGGTATTGGAACTGCCAAAAATATAGGTGATGCTATAGAAAATTCTTCAAAAAGTGCAGTAAGTGATTCGTTAAAAAGATGCTTCCGTACTATGGGTGAAATGTTTGGAAATAATCTATATGCAAAACAGACTTATTCCCAACCTCCACTGCAACAAAATCAATCAGCTAACAATATGACTCAGCCTCAACAACAATATAACAAGACACCGAACAATCAACCACCACAAATTCAACAAAACAACCAACCTATACAAAATAATACAAATCAGCAAGATTTTAATTCATTACAAAATCATGGAATTAAAGTGGTACAAGAGGGTTCAAATCTTATTGCAATGGGAGATAATCTCTATAATCAAAGAGACTTATTGAAGCAAAAAGGTTTTAAATTTAGTCCATCTACAAAACAATGGTGGATACCTATATCAAATCAGCAGGTAGCATAGTTATGGGTAAATTAATACCAGAAGAATTAAGAAAAACGATACCAGCACTTTATGAGACAGAGGATATAACTGATCCTACTATTTATGTCAAATTATTTTTAGAGGGATGGACTTGGTTTATCACAGAAATATCGATTGATAATAACATATGTTTTGGATATGTTGTATCACCATTAGGTTGTGAACTTGGATATTTTAGTTTAGAAGAGATAGAAACAGCTAGAAGTTCACTTGGATTACCAGCTGAAAGGGACTTGTTATTTAATAAAACACCCTTATCTGAAATTAAAAAGTCATCTTAATATGATAGATATACGAACTCTTAAGTGGCTTTTAGAAGTTTGGGAAAGCTTCGGATATGAATCTTTCAAACTAGAGATTAAAGAACTTGGATTACTCAAAAAAGGTTTCACGATCACAGAAATTAGAAAAACCATTCTAGAGAATAGTGATATTATGGATGGTTATATACAAGTGTCTGCGTATGAGGTTAAGGAAATTCCTTATAAAAATAGATTAAATTTAGAAATTAGGGTTTAAATATGAATCAACCAACACTACAAAGTATGGTAAATCTCTTTAAAGAAAATGACTACATCGAAATAGGATATATAGATGGAATAAAGAGAGTTTATCTATCCTAAATATTTAAAGCTACTTATGTAGTTTTAAATATAAACACCACTAAATCTTATTTTTTTAATATTGTTGTATGGGGTATTTCTAAGTTCACAAACTTTGTATTTATATGATAGAAGATAAATACAACAAAACACCCCTGCCTACTGATACTTAAATATAACTCTCATTATATAAAAATAGTTCTCCTATAATATGTATAGGGTATTAATTATTATATATAATTATATAGTAATAATCAGTATAGATGTAGTGGTTTATCTTCTTAACTAAACATTAGGAATATAAGATGAGAACAGAGACAGTTATAGATACGGTAGCACTACAGTGTAACTTTTATAAAGAAGATAAGTGTGATATAGCAAAGTATGAGATCATAGATAGATTAAAAGAATATAACTTTTATAGTGTTAATGGTATAGATGTAGAATTTAACTATAAGCCGATAGCCACTATAGATGAAGGTTCATTCTCATATGTAACAAAAGATAAGAAAAAAGCCAATATAGTATGGTATCTATCTATTAAATTAGCAGGTTTAAAGAAATATATACATGATAGAGATAAAGCTTCACATAACGCTCTAATGTTAATTATAAGCTATTTAAACACGAATAAGATACCCTTTAAAGTCACTCAGTTAGATGTTGCATTAAATATATTTACTAAGTATGAAAATACACTAGTACTATGTACAAAAAGACATGCTACAACAAAGTATTGGAAAACTAATGAACTACAACTCTTTGATACTACTAAATATATAGAAAAGTTTAAAAGTGCTCAACATAAAGCAGATGCAGTAACTCATTGTTGCACTTATAATAAGTCAGATAAAGAGAAACTAAAATATAGTCTTACAAGAGTAGAGATTAGCTTTCAGAAGAAGTTTTTTAAAAACAATGGTTTTAATGTAGGAGAAATATATAAAGAATTTTATCGCTACCATATGATGCATATACCTATTCAGAAGATAAAGCAAGAGATCATGGATAAGTATGATAGATTAGATATTATAAGACAAAAAGATATTAAAGCTTTAAAATTAGATCATTATAGATTACATATTGATTTAAATGTACTTGTAGATTTTGCTACAAAGTTATATATAGTTGATAATGATGTGTTGGATTCCTTTATGATTTAAAAAACGTTTTAATTCCTATATCAGGTACCTTAGATATTTAGATTGGTAAGTTATATTAAAATATGATTGTCTTTTCTAATTCTTTCATGACTTAAATATACTCCCCTAATCATCTTCACTAACAAAGCTTGAATAACATATCAGTATCTATCAACTTATTATTTTTGATAAATCATTTATAATATAGTTTACCTTTATAAAAGAAGTGCAATATTCTATACATTTTTGATTAAAATCAAATCAGAATATTAAATAAAAAAGTCTTGTAAATATGACAACTAAAGCTATACTAACAATATTCTATAGAATATTATTAGTTTGCTTTTTCATAATAAGAATAGAGTAAAATACACCAAGAATATAGCTTAGAATATTGGTATTAGATAATACTTAGTTGTTTTTACTTTATCATCTTTATCAAATTTTTTAGATCTTGTTTGAGATACTGTTTCATTGTCAAATATATCTTCATCATCTTTTAGCATTTTGATAAAATCTGTATTTTTTATTTCATCAGGTTGGTTAAATGCAAATTTAAAAATAGTTGAAAGTTCTTGCTGTCTAATTCTTGGTTGTTCAATACCCGCTTTTATATAACCAAAATCTTCCTCAATTTCTTTAAATATATCTGGTTCGTTATTTTCTATTTTTTTTAAACAAGAATTTTCAGATAAATTTCTTTCTAAAATTGCGTTTTTAAATTCCATTATCATGACATGTAAACTACTACCTTGTGCATTTTCTTTTTTTACTGTATCTCTATAGTAATTTCCTAACTGATACTGCTTATACTCTTCCCATTGCTCATCAGGTAGCATTCCGTCCCAATTTAATAATTTATCAGTATTTTTTATCTTAATTATATCATTAACTCCAGATTGTAAATTAAATTCACCTACTGTTAATTTTGATACATCTTGAAGTTTTGTATTTAACGTTTTATTCATCATATCTAATGTTTTATTACTATTTTTACCCACTATTTTGACATTGGTATTATCTAAAATAACATCTCTTAAATTGGCATCTTTGATTTGTGATACTGATTGATGTGCAAATGTTAAAAAAAGCTTATATTTACGACTTTCAGTCAATATCTCTTCAATAGTAGGTGTAATAAAATTATGAAATTCATCTATATAAAGATGAGTATGTTTTCTATTCTTTTCTTTTTGATCAGCTCTTTTTAAAGCAATAATTTGAATTAAACCTATTATGAACTTTATATAGTAACTGTATGTATTTAGCATCTTACTTTTTGGTATATGAAATATAATAACTTTATTTTTTGATGAGTTCATCTCTTTGGCTAAATCAATTGTATTTTCACCATTTGTTAGATTTGAAAACTTTGAATCTTTAAGCATCTTGTTTAATCTTCTTCTAACTGATTGTCTAGTACTATTATTGACATCCATAAATTCATCTTCAAAATATTCTTCTTCAAATTCATTTTTACGAAATCTATTTATTTCAGATTTTATTGTATTTCGTTTACTTTCAATTTCTTCTTGTTTTTCTTTGGTACCAGTAACTTTCGGAATATCTTTTAATAATCTTTTTAAGTCGTAAAAATCTTTATTATTAGTTCTCACAAGCAGAGGAATACAGTTTTCAAGAAGATCTATCATTGTTCCAGAAGGACTATCGCCAACATTTATATCATTAATAATTGCTGTAATCATTTGTGAAACTTGTTCTATATTTTCTTCTGACTTATCTTCTGTATGAAATAAATTAATAGTTGGTGTTTGTTCTTTTTCTAATGTAGGGTCTATAAATACTAATCTTTCTTTATCTTTTACCATTCTAGCAACATCTTTAGATAAATCGCCATGTATATCTAACAATATAACACTACAATCATCTCTTTTAATATCTCTAAAAATCAATGTTTTTAGAAGCTCACTCTTACCACTTCCCGTTTTTCCAGTGACATATGTATGTTTATATCTCTCTTCTGTTGGAATAATTGTCTCAAAACTATTATCAAATGGGTCAAGCACTGGATTTTGACTATTGAAAGATAAAGCAAGATTCATCAATTCTGGATTATTTAACCAATTTCTAAATAATTCATTGTCAGTTTTATAATCTTTTTCTTTAAATATTACAGTATCATTTATAGTTATATTAGTAGAATGGTTGGTTATTCTCTGACTTAAAACTTCCCCTTGAACAATATCGACATATTTATATTGATTTCCATAGTTTTTTATTTTATCAAAATCCAAAGAAGCAAGTTGTTGTGAAAATGGCATTAAATTTGTAGCAATACTATTAAGAAGAGAGATTCTATCTGGTTTATTAGTTTTTTGATTAATATTTTCTATAGTGTCTATAAAAAATACCTTTGTGTAGCTTAAAAAATCACTCACAAAAGGATGCGGCTGATCTAAAGTAAAAATAATTTGACATAAAAAAGGTACTTGTATACCATTTTCTTCTATTGTATCATTTACTATAATACCTTCTAATAAGTCTTTTAATTTTTTCTGATTTTCTTTATTTTCTGGAATATGATTTACATGTAAAAAAAGTTTATTTTTAATAATAGTACCAACTGATTGATTCTCTAGTATATCATCTGTGATTGTGATACAATAATCAAATCCAAAAATTTGTTTTATTATTCCATTGTAGAAAATCTCTTCTGAAACATCTCTACTCCCAATTAGTACTAGATTACTTTTTATTCTTCTAAGTGTTTTAAAGAAGTAAGTTATCCACTCGTCTATATATTCAGAATTATTATTTATTGTAAACTTATTTAAAAACTCATTAATAAAATTCTTATCATTAATTACATTATGAAATACATCTTCAAACCTATTATTTAAATAGCTAGTGTAAGTGAATAAATTAAAAAAATATTCACTATTTTTAACAGTATTATAAATATCGAATATTAAAATAGGCTCTATTTTTGATTTAATGAAAAATAGTGGTAAATATATTTTATTTGGATTATTGATTTTTTTATCAAAAATATTTTTTGTATCTTCAAGTATTTCTACTTCTCTTGAAAGTAAAGAAGATAGTTCTTTTTCAATTTCTGATGAATTTTTATGTGTACATTTAAAACTACTACCTTGATATATTAAATAAATATTACTTGAATCTCTAGTTAATGAGTTACCAATATATTTATGAAGTTCAAATAGCAGTCCATTAGCTTCTTGAACTATAAAATCATACTCGCGTAATTTATCCTGCTGAATTTCTTGTCTCATATTTTTTTCTAACTCATATTCTGCTATTGTTTTGTAAATATTATTATAAGTTTGTTGATAAGGTTGCTGATAGTCTAAATTCATAGGAGTTTGTTGAATATTTTTCATTATGTATCTTTCAGTTGTAATTCAATATGCTTTTATTTATAAATATTAACTTATTGTTTCGTTATTATTTAATCATAATTAATATTATGATTGTAACTTTTTTAAAATTTATTTGAACTTATATGTAAGTAAGCTATTTAATAGCACCAATTTGAAATAAAACATCGGAGGGTAAAAGATGTTGGATCTTACAAGTCAACCATTTTGGGGTCACTAGTATTGTCAATTGTGTACCTAAACTGTGTACCTTCTATTTTTAAATTGGAATTTTTAGATTTTTATTTGATTAGTTTTTATGTATATAAATCTTTTAAACAAAGGCTTTACAATACATGGTACCAGTGGCCGGACTCGAACCGGCACGCCCATAAGGCGGGGGATTTTGAATCCCCTAAGTCTACCATTCCATCACACTGGCTTTTTGTTAAGTTGGAATGGGATTTTAGCAATTCTTGGCTAAGGATTTGATTAATTTAATAAAATTATGATAACTTACTTTTCTACATCTTCAAAATAGAAATTATCAATAAGACCAAGCATATCTTTTGGATATAAAAACTTATCATTTTCTCTAATTTTAGTTTTTCTTCCATCTAATGAAATATAACATGTTGATAATTGTTTTGCATTATGAAATGCATCTTCTACATCTTTAACTGATGTTAGGTTTAATTCATGGATTATCGCCGCTGATACTCCTGTTTGGTGATATAATGAATGTTCTAATGGTAACTTATTATCTCGACACTCACGACAGTGTAGTGTTCTTTTTTTGTACTCGTACATATATATCCTTCTAGTAATGTTCGGGATTATACCATAACCATCTCATACAATAGTTATTAAAAAAATGATAAACTTACAAATTCAAAAAGAGTAGGATATAAATGATAACAAAAATAAAATTTGAAGACAATGGATTTGTATTTAAAGCACTTTCTTTTGATGAAAAAAGAATGGTTTTAGTAGCTAATAAATTTGATAAACAAGACAACTTTATAAAAAAAGTTGAATTGAGAATGGGAGAGATTCCTAAGAGTGTGAAAAAGAGATTAAATCCTCTTAAATAAAGTTTGGTGCGTCATTTGCAAATAAAATCAAATCACCCATTTGAGTTTCTTTTAAAAGCATATCTTGCATTTTAGCTTTATTTTCAAGAAATATTGGTTTGTGTTTTGTGATAACTTTTTCAAATAATTTTGCGTTTAAATCACCCGTAATGATAATAACATCAAATACTTCATCAATAGCATTTGCAAACTCTACATTTGCTTCCATAGTAGACTCTACAAGCCCTGGAGTGATGATAACTTTTCTACCCTCATGAGTAGATGATATTTGTACGGCTTCGAGCATACCTTCTAGATTTCCATTAAAACTATCATCTAAAATAAGTTTACCATTTGCTTTACTTAAATGTAATCTATGCTCAACTGGTTTCATATGGTGAAGCGCTAATTTAATATCATCTATACTCATCCCCAATGTTTTTGCCATTAAAATTACCGATGTAAGATTTATCGCATTAAAACTACCAAGAATTGGTGCATGAAAGTGTTCTGTTTTACCATCTATATTTAAATCAAACCAAATACCATTTAAATCACTTCTTGTGATATTTAAATTACTAGGGTATTTTGTAATAGTATCGTACTGAAGCATCGGCACACTATCATGTACAAAACCATGAACAAGTTTAGGAGACTTTAAAATCTCCATTTTTGTATGAATAATGTTCTCTAATGTTTTAAAGTATTCGATATGTTGCTCACCAACACTTCCAATAATAGCATACTGAGGTTCTATAAAATTTACAATCTCTTCTATATCACCAGTTTCTCTAGCCCCTGCTTCAGCTATATAAATTTGTGTATCTAAAGGTAAATCAACATTAACATCTTTAACTATTCCACCTATGGTGTTAACACTTCTAGGGGTCATATAAACATTAAATTTTTTGCTTAAAACTTGATGGAGATAGTTTTTTATTGATGTTTTCCCATATGATGCGGTAATAGCTATAGTTTGTAAATTTCTAATAGTTTTTAATCTATCTTTTGCTTTTGCTTTAAAACTAATAAAAAATATTTTTTCTAATCCAGTTGTAATAAAATACGTGATAATTAATGGTACAAAGAGTCCATAAACAGGAGTACCAGAAAACATAATTAAAGCATCAATAGCAAATGTTGTAAATAACAAAATAGCTAAAAATCTTTTAACACGACTAGTAATAACAAGTGGTTTATCTAGGTTTCTATTCCAAATCACAAAACTAGTAAGATAAAGTACATAAAAATAAACAGCAAAATACAAAGAAGGAAGAATATAGAAAAGTACTAAGGGAGTTGTAAAATAAACAATATGCCATTGTTGTTTGTGATGTTTTAAAATAACTCTTTCCATTTTATAGTTATACCATTGTAGGTTGGTAATCATATACCAACCTAAACTCATAACTAATAATATATGTGTAAATATATCAAAATATTCCATTTAATACCCTATTCTTTTTTCGGGTATTATAACATATATTTTTTAGGTTATCATTTCAAAATAACTATTTATTAAAAATCACTTTATCTAAAGTTTTTTCTTCAATTTGACCTAGAAAATCAACTGAAGCATTTTCCAACGCACTTTCTATTGAAGTAGAAGATCTACCCAATGATGAAATAGTAGTATTAGAAATAATTTTATTATTCGAGATTACAGAGATTACAGTTGAAACTTTAGCAATATTCCAGCCTCTTGCAATACTATATTTTACTTTATTATTTAAAGAAACAACTACATCACTTCCACTTTCATACGAAACTCTATATTGTTGTTGATTCAACATATCGATTAAAGAATCAGCAAAATATCTTTTTTTATTGTTTGTTTTAATCATAATTGTTGAGTTTTCTTTTAACTGCGCAATTTTATCTATATAAGAATCATATTTTTTAATATATGGAGCTTGATCAAAATCATTATTGATAGCATTTAACACAATAGATTGTGTTTTTGCTTTTTTAATAGTTGGATAAAGTGTTTGTAAAATATGTATCTGTTCTAGTTTACTATATTTTGAAATAGAATTATACTTTGTATCAATTCTAGAATCTCTAATATCAAACTCTTTTTTCTTATTTTCAAATAGTTCTTGTCTATTTACTTTCATAAGTACATAAAAACTTTCTTTTATATTTACACTTTTTTCTGTACTAGCGTTAGTAAATTTGATTTTTCCTACATTTACTCTTACATCTTTAGTTACATCTTTAGAATAACTATTTCCATTACTATTTTTTGATGTTGTTGTAGTACTAGCCATGCTAGAACCAACACTTACAACTAATTTCGAAGCCATATTATTAAGAGCATTATTTTTTGCATCTCTTAAAGTTACTCTTGATTCCCCTTCACCATAAATAAAAACTGCATTATTTACAGGAGCAGAAAGATACCATGAAGGTACCTTTGCATCCTCTTTTGTAAGTGAGAAGTTTCCTACACATCCGCTTAAAGATAAAACAACTAAAGCACTAGCTAATAGTTTTTTAGAATTTAGGAATTGCAAAACCAGCCTTTTCATGTGTTTTTTGAACCAATTGTCCAAGTTTTAATATACTAGGATTTCCATCTTGAACTGTTGTCCAAGTAGTTTTATCTGTAATTTGTTGAGAAGCTCTTAATGTAGTAGTAGATTCAATAACATCACAAGAAATTGCTCCACTCATTGGATCTTCATTTTCTTCAAATGCATATACTTTAAATAGTTGATCTTCTTCAACTTTAAAATCTCTACCAACATTTACTTGAGCAATTACTTCTTTATCTTTTGCTTTTAGTTGTGTAATATACCCTTTAACTGCAAAATAAATTGATAAATCTTTTTCTAAATTTGGTAATGCATTTAACATTGATGCTTTTATACCACCAACAACTTGATCATAGTTTGGCTCTTTAATTTTACCAATATTTGTTGATTCTTCTAGTTGTTTAGTAAACACAATTTTACCAGTTTGAACGTCTAACATTTTAATAGTCATTTTAGAATTGATTACCATACCATCAGTCATAGAAGCACCAATTGATAATAGTGCACCAATTAGTTTAACAGCATTATCATCTGATCTAGCTGTCATTTTAGATATACCACCAGCAGCAGATGAATTATCTCTATATTTTTGTTCAACATTATCAATTGAACCCGTCATAATAAATCTAACCCCTGAAGTTTTTCCAAACTTTACAGCTGATTCTGGATCTACTAATCCACTGTCTTGAAATTTTAATTCTGCATCAATTTTATCCATATCAGTTCTAGTAAATAGTTTTGCTCCACCAGAATTAACAATAATAGTTTCTAAAGGTCCAGTTACAGATGCAGATAATTTAGCATCAACACTTCTTTTTACATTTGTTGTTTTAGATTTTTTCTTAATATTACTAGCTGATGCCATACCAACACCAATAGCTGTAGGAGAAGCTACTATACCAGCAACTGCTGCTGATCTTCTTTTAACTTCACTGTTTGAATTTCTTTCATTCATCTCAGCTTTACCGAAAGTAGAATTATTTGTAAATTCCATAACTGCAACTGTAGGCATTGCTGATTTGTATTGAGGCATACAAACTTCAGGAATCATTACCTTAGACTTGATTTTTGTAGGATAAGATAAAACATCAACCTTATTTCCTCCACATCCAGTAAGAACTGCAATAGCAGCAACAGATAATAAACTTGCTTTTAATTTATAATTTAACATTAATAACCCTTATTTAAATATAATTAATTGTATCGAATAAATGAAATAAAAAGCCTTAAGAATATTTAAAATAATTATTATTTTGATAAGTGTTACATGGAAGATAAAAAATCTTCATTATTTTAATGTAAGCAGACTTTATTTCGTCCTGTTTTTTTAGCATGATAAAGGGATTTATCAGCACGAGCAATCATACTTTCTTGATTGTCATCTTTATGTAAAATTGAGATACCAAAACTAGCCGTTTTTGTACCTACAACTGAAAAATTATAATCTTCAATATTTTTTCTTACTTTTTCAGCAAGAGACATTAAACTTTGAATAGAATGATTACTTGTCAAAATGATAAACTCTTCTCCACCCCATCTTCCTACAACATCTTCTATACGAACAGATGACTTTAATACAGCAGCTATCTCTTTTAAAATTGTATCCCCAACATTATGTCCATGAGTATCATTAACCTCTTTAAAATGATCAATATCAAGAAGAATCATCGAAAAGCTTGTATTATATCTATGAAACTTAGCAATCTCTATCGTAAAAATTTCTTCAATTTTTACCCTATTATATAATTGAGTTAATTTATCTGTAACAGATAATTTTTCTACTCTTTTTTTATCAGTAATTTCATGTCTAATAGATGTATATCCTATTTTTTTACCAGCATCATCATAAATTGGATCGATGTTAGCTAGTACCCAATAAGCATCACCATTTTTCTTTTTATTTTTTATTTCGCCTACCCATTTATTACCAGATTCTATTGTTTCCCATAATTCTTTAAAAATAAGAGGATCTGTATCTGCATGTTTAATAATACTGTGAGGTTGACCAATTAATTCTTCTTTTGAATATCCGCTTATTCTAGAAAAGGCTTCTGAAACACTTGTAATATGACCATCTAAATCTGTTGTAGAGGTTGTAACATATTTATTTACTATACCTAGATATTC
>PJEL010002874.1_pt1 | contig 15273 bp, 13 predicted proteins | sample 1853271 | NCBI WGS metagenome assembly PJEL01 (sample SAMN08108733, study PRJNA415343) | Invertebrate metagenome, whole genome shotgun sequencing project. | host: Globobulimina | place: Sweden: Gullmar Fjord | collected 2015-08 | reverse complement strand
TAACACGTGGTTCATTCCTGCCGGCGCGATGTCGGCAATCGCCTTGGCCAGCGCCACGGCCGGCGGGTGAGCGGTCTGGAAGAACAGGATGTAGTACGGCAGCTCGCGCATCTGCCTGGTCGCGGCCTCGACCAGCTCCTCGCGGCCATAGCCCAGGTTGACGCACCAGAGCCCGGCCATGGCGTCGAGGATCTTGTGGCCTTCGCTGTCCCACAGATAGACACCTGACGCCTTGGTGATGATGCGCGTGCCTTTGGCGTTCAGCGCCTTGTAATCGGTGAACGGCGGCAGATGATGGTCGCGGCTCAGCGCTTGCCAGTGCAGGGTTTGCGAATCGCTCATCAGTCACCTCTCGATAAAAGTTCGTGCATGTTCGGTGGACGAGAAAAGCGTCATCCACCCTACGACCGGCTCCGGCGGAAGCGGCCCTACACCGACAGCATCAGGAATTCCCGCTCCCATGAGCTGATCACGCGGTGGTAGTTCTCCTGCTCGGCGCGTTTAACCGCGACGTAGCCGGTTATGAATTTCGGGCTCAGGTATTTCTCCAGCTCGCGACAGGTTTCCATCCGCTCCAACGCTGCTTCCAGGGTCAGCGGCAGGCGCAGGTTGCGCCGTTCATAGCCACGGCCCTTGACCGGCTGGCTCGGCGGCAGCTGTTCGACCATGCCGATGTAGCCGCACAGCAGGCTGGCGGCGATGGCGAGATAAGGATTGGCATCGGCGCCCGCGAGGCGGTTCTCGACGCGGCGGTTCTGCGGGTCGGAGTCCGGCACGCGCAGGCCCACGGTGCGGTTCTCCTCACCCCACTCGACGTTTACCGGCGCCGAGGTGTCGGGCAGGAAGCGGCGGAACGAATTGACGTTCGGCGCGAACATCGGCAGCAGCTCGGGGATGTACTTCTGCAGGCCGCCGACGTGGTGCAGGAACAGCTGGCTCATGGAGCCGTCTTCACTGGAGAAAATGTTGCGCCCGGTCTTGAGGTCGATGACGCTCTGGTGCAGGTGCATCGCGCTGCCTGGCTCGCCGGTCATCGGCTTGGCCATGAAGGTGGCGGCAACGTTGTGCTTGAGCGCCGCCTCGCGCATGGTGCGCTTGAACACCAGGATCTGGTCGGCCAGGTGCAGTGCTTCGCCGTGACGGAAGTTGATCTCCATCTGCGCGGTGCCTTCCTCGTGGATCAGGGTGTCCAGATCCAGGCCCTGCGCTTCGCACCAGTCGTACATGTCCTCGAACAGCGGATCGAACTCGTTGGCGGCGTCGATGGAGAACGACTGGCGGCCGGTTTCCTGGCGGCCTGAGCGGCCGATCGGCGGCTGGAACGGCAGGTCCGGGTCTTCGCACCGCTTGGTCAGGTAGAACTCCATCTCCGGCGCGACGATGGGCTGCCAACCGCGGTCGGCGTACATCTTCAACACGCGCTTCAAGATGTTGCGCGGCGACAGTTCGATGGGATTGCCCATCTTGTCGTAGGTGTCGTGGATCACCTGGGCGGTGGGCTCGATGGCCCAGGGCACGAGAAATACGGCGTTCGGGTCAGGGCGGCAGAACATGTCGATGTCGGCTGGATCGAGCAGCTCGTAGTAGATATCGTCCTCGACGTAATCGCCGGTCACGGTCTGCAGCAACACGCTTTCCGGCAGCCGCATGCCTTTCTCACCGAGGAACTTGTTGGTTGGTGAAATCTTGCCGCGGGCGATCCCGGTCAGGTCGCTGATCAGGCATTCCACTTCGGTGATCTTGTGTTCTTTCAGCCAGCCGGTGAGCTGGTCGAGTTGGATACTCATGTTGACCTCGGGGTTGCTGGGGAGGGCCGCCTGGGTCGGCCGTCAGCGTTGTCGGGCGCGCGCCTCGCAGGCTTCGGCGAAGCCGCGAAACAGCGTCAGATAATGCGGATGCTCGTGAACCTTCCACTCCGGGTGCCACTGCACGCCGAGGGCGAAGCTGCGCGCCTGCTCGACGGAGAACGCCTCGATCAGTCCGTCCGGCGCCAGCGCCTCGATGCGCAGACCGGCTCCAAGCCGCTCGACGCCCTGGCCATGCACCGAGTTGACCTGGATCTGCGCCGGCAGGCCCAGCTGCTCGAGTAGCCCGCCCGGCTGCACGTGCAGCGGATGGCTGAGTCCGTACTGCACCTCCAATGGATCGTCCGGACGTTCGCGGTGGTCCTGATACGGGCCGGCTTCGTGAACCTTCTGGTGCAGGCTGCCGCCAAAGGCCACGTTCATTTCCTGAAACCCACGGCAGATGCCGAACACCGGGATGCCCGCCTCGACAGCCGCGCGAATCAGCGGCAGGGTGAGACGGTCGCGCAGCGGATCGTGATGGGTGCCCGTCTCGCTCGCCGGGCCGCCATAGTGGTGTGGCTCGACGTTCGAAGGCGAGCCGGTGAACAGCAGGCCATCGAAGGTCTCCAGCAGGGCCGCCGGGTCGATCAGCTCATCCAGCGCCGGAATCACCAGCGGCACACCGGCAATCGCCGCGGCACGCAGGTACTTGTCACCGGCGATGTGGAAGCTGTGATGTCCGATCTGCTTGGTACAGGCCGAAACGCCGATCAGAGGCTTGCGAGGCATGGGATACTCGTTGTTCGAATGGGGCATACCGGAGAGTAGTCTTGTTCATTTTTATAGACAATAGCCCGAGCATTAGCCCGGTGCGCGATGGATTCAGCGCACCGGAGATGCCCCAAAAAAGGCCCATTGTGGGCACTCATGGGGCGCTGGCGGGCTACTATTGACAGTGAACAGGCTTTTCGATTGACTCCCAGACAAGCATCTGATGATTGAAATTTTTAACAATTAAGGTAATTCATCATGGCCCCGCCGCGTGCCGTTCAGCTCAACGAAGCTAACGCATTTCTCAAGGAACATCCGGAGGTTCAGTACGTCGATTTGCTGATCACCGACATGAATGGAGTCGTGCGCGGCAAGCGCATCGAGCGCGCCAGCCTGCACAAGGTCTACGAAAAGGGCATCAACCTCCCCGCTTCGCTGTTCGCCCTCGACATCAACGGAATCACCGTTGAAAGCACCGGCCTGGGCATGGATATCGGCGACTCCGACCGCACCTGTTTCCCGATCCCCAACACGCTGTGCAAGGAACCCTGGCAGAAGCGTCCCACTGCGCAGCTGCTGATGACCATGCACGAGCGCGATGGCGACCCCTTCTTCGCCGACCCGCGCGAGGTCTTGCGCCAGGTGGTGAGCAAGTTCGACGAGCTGGGCCTGACCATCTGTGCCGCCTTCGAGCTCGAGTTCTATCTGATCGATCAGGAGAACATCAACGGCCGGCCGCAGCCACCGCGCTCGCCGATCTCCGGCAAGCGCCCGCACTCGACCCAGGTCTATCTGATCGACGATCTCGACGAGTACGTCGATTGCCTGCAGGACATTCTCGAAGGCGCCAAGGAACAGGGCATTCCGGCCGACGCCATCGTCAAGGAAAGCGCCCCGGCGCAGTTCGAGGTCAACCTGCATCACGTCGCCGATCCGATCAAGGCGTGCGATTACGCGGTGCTGCTCAAGCGCCTGATCAAGAACATCGCCTACGACCACGAGATGGACACCACCTTCATGGCCAAGCCCTATCCGGGCCAGGCCGGCAACGGGCTGCACGTGCACATCTCGCTGCTCGACAAGAATGGCAACAACATATTCGCCACCGAGAATCCGCTGGACAGCGAGCCGCTGCGTCACGCCATCGGCGGCCTGCAGCAGACCATGGCGGCCTCGATGGCCTTCCTCTGTCCCAACGTGAATTCCTATCGCCGTTTCGGCGCCCAGTTCTACGTGCCCAATGCGCCGTGCTGGGGCATGGACAACCGCACCGTGGCGCTGCGCGTGCCGACCGACAGCCCCGACGCCGTGCGTGTGGAACATCGGGTCGCCGGCGCCGACGCCAACCCCTACTTGCTGCTCGCCGGCATCCTCGCCGGGGTGCACCACGGCCTGACCAACAAGATCGAGCCGGACGACCCCATCGAGGGCAACTCCTACGAGCAAGTCGAGCAGAGCCTGCCGACCAACCTGCGCGACGCCCTGCGCGAGCTGGACGACAGCGAGATCATGGCGCGCTACATCAGCCCGGACTACATCGACATCTTCGTCGCCTGCAAGGAAAGCGAACTGGCCGAGTTCGAGCACTCGATCTCGGACCTTGAGTACAACTGGTATCTGCATACCGTCTAGCCGCAGGCCCGCGTGCAGCGGGGCGACCGCCACGGCGGTTTGCATCCGCCGCCGTGCTGGCTTCAAATAGGCCGATGACCAAGCCCAGCCCCGCGACGCCCAGTCGCCGCCCGCGCGCCAGCAGCCAGGCGCGCATCCGCCAGATTCTCTCCAGCGCCCGTGAACTGCTCGCCGAGCAGGGCGCCGCGACGCTATCGGTGTACGCGGTGGCGGAGCGCGCCGGCATTCCGCCCTCTTCCGTCTACCACTTCTTCTCCGGCGTGCCGGCATTGCTCGCGGCGCTCACGGCCGATGTGCACGCGACGTTCAGGGCCAGCCTCGAGCAGCCCATCGATCACCAGAGCCTGAGCAGCTGGCGCGACCTGTCGCGACTGATCGAACAGCGCATGCTCGGGGTCTACGAACAGGACAGCGCCGCCCGCCAGCTGATCCTCGTGCAGCACGGCCTCGGCGAGGTGACGCAGACCGATCAGCGCCTGGACCTGGAACTCGGCCAGGCGATGCAGGCCGTGTTCGAGCGACATTTCGCCCTGCCGCCTCTGCCGCAGGACATCGATGTGTTCGCCATGGCCGTGGAACTCGGCGACCGCGTCTATGCTCGATCCATACAGCTGTACGGCAGCCTGACGCCACGCATGGCCGAGGAAGGCCTGCGTGTATTCGATGCCTATCTCGGCCTGTATCTGCCGCCATGCCTGCCGAAGCGGGAAACACCGAACCACTGACCGATAAATATCGATAAACGGTCAGCCCTTTCTTTGCCATCGGCGTTCAGCCCCCTATCAATCCAGATAACTATCGAATAAATTTGCGCTTTCGATAGCCGTCGCCCTTTTAACTGCAGCCGCGAGGTTTCCATGTCCCGAGTCGTTACCGTTGCCGCCACCCAGATGGCCTGTTCCTGGGATAGCCAGGCCAACATCGCCAATGCCGACAAGCTGGTGCGCGAGGCCGCCACCAAGGGCGCGCAGATCATCCTCATTCAGGAGCTGTTCGAGACGCCCTACTTTTGCCAGAAGCCGAATGCCGAGTACCTGCAGCTGGCGACGCCGGTCGAGGAAAACCCGGCCATCCAGCATTTCCAGAAGGTCGCTGCCGAACTGCAGGTGGTGCTGCCGATCAGCTTCTTCGAGCTGGCCGGACGCGCCCGCTTCAATTCCATCGCCATCATCGATGCCGACGGCAAGCTGCTCGGCGTCTACCGCAAGAGCCACATTCCGGATGGCCCCGGCTACCACGAGAAGTACTACTTCAACCCGGGCGATACCGGCTTCAAGGTGTGGAACACCCGCTACGCGAAGATCGGCGTGGCCATCTGCTGGGATCAGTGGTTCCCCGAAACCGCACGCAGCATGGCGCTGATGGGCGCCGAACTGCTGTTCTACCCGACCGCCATCGGCAGCGAGCCGCACGACCCGAACATCACCTCGCGCGACCACTGGCAGCGCGTGCAGCAGGGCCATGCCGGCGCCAACCTGATGCCGCTGATCGCCAGTAACCGCATCGGCCGCGAAGAGCAGGACGGCTACGACATTACCTTCTACGGCTCGTCGTTCATCGCCGACCAGTTCGGGGCCAAGGTCGAGGAAATGGACGAAACCAGCGAGGGCGTGCTGGTGCACCAGTTCGATCTCGACCAGCTCGAACACATCCGCAGCGCCTGGGGCGTGTTCCGCGATCGCCGGCCGAATCTCTACGGCTCGATCCGGACCTTGGACGGCTCGCAGCCTTCAGAGTGAGCCGCGCGCCCGCCGCTACGAACCACGGGAAAGGCCTGTCCTTTTCCGCTTCATGAGAGATGCAGATGACCACCCTGACCACCACGCCGCGTACCGATGGCTACTTCATGCCCGCCGAATGGGCACCGCACAGCCAGACCTGGATGGTCTGGCCGCAACGCCCGGACAACTGGCGTGACAACGGCGCGCCCGCGCAGGCCGCGTTCACCGCTGTCGCCAAGGCCATTGCACGCTTCGAGCCGGTTACCGTCTGCGCCAGCGCCGAGCAGTACCTCGCAGCCCGCGCGGCACTGGACGATCCGCGCATCCGCGTGGTGGAACTGAGCACCGACGACGCCTGGGTGCGCGATACCGGGCCGACCTTCGTCATCGACGACCAAGGCGGCCTGCGCGGCGTCGACTGGACGTTCAATGCCTGGGGCGGTGAAGACGGCGGCCTCTATGCCGACTGGCAGCGCGACGACGAAGTGGCGCGCAAGATCCTCGAGCTCGAATACTGCGACCGCTACCGTACCGAGGGCTTCGTGCTCGAGGGCGGCTCGATCCACGTCGACGGCGAGGGCACGCTGATCACCACCGAGGAATGCCTGCTCAATCGCAATCGCAACCCGCATCTGTCCCGCGAGCAGATCGAGAGCGTGCTGCGGGAACAGCTGGCAGTCGACAGCATCATCTGGCTGCCGCACGGCCTGTTCAACGATGAAACCGACGGCCACGTCGACAACTTCTGCTGCTTCGTGCGCCCGGGCGAAGTACTGCTGGCCTGGACCGACGATGCGAACGACCCCAACTTCGAGCGCTGTCAGGCGGCCATGGCCGTGCTGCGGAGCGTTCGCGACGCCAAGGGCCGCACGCTGACGGTGCACAAGATGCCGATTCCCGGCCCGCTGCATGCGACTGCCGAAGAATGCGCCGGGGTGCTCGCGCTGGACGGCAGCCAGCCGCGCGACCCGTCGATACGTCTGGCCGGCAGCTACGTGAACTTCCTCATCGTCAACGGCGGCATCATCGCCCCGGCCTTCGGCGACCCGCTGGACGCCGAAGCCGAGCGCATCCTGGCGCAGGTCTTTCCGGAGCACCGGGTCGTCATGGTGCCAGGGCGCGAGATCCTCCTCGGCGGCGGCAACATCCACTGCATCACCCAGCAGCAGCCGGCACCGCTGAACCGATCAGCCATATAGTTGATCCCCTGGGCGGGTCAACATGGCTGTAATGAGGAGACCGCGCACCGTGCGAATCAGAGCCATCCTGCTATGCATGCTACTGGCGCCATCAGCGCAGGCTACCGAGCCGTATTCCTGTCGCAATGGCTTCTTTCCGGCCTTCGCCGGCGCGGTAAGGTATGCGGAGGTTGTAGCCAATGCAGATCAACCCGTGCATTTTCGCGATGACGCGGTTGGCTGCCCGGAGCAGGAATCCTGCATCCGACGCGCGTATCTGGTGAATGGCGACAGGCTGCTGGTTGGCAAGGAGACGGATGGCTGGGCCTGCGCCTGGTATTTCTCCAGCAAGCGCGAGTTCGTCGGCTGGCTGCCCGCGCACCACGTCCGTACCGACCACGCTACGCCGGTACCCACGGCCGGCGACTGGATCGGCCGCTGGCACCCCATCGCGGGAGGCAACAGCATCCTCATTACCCAACCCTCGCCCGACGGCCCCTTCACCGTTGAAGGCGAGGCCATGTGGCAAGGCGGCCTCAACAGCTACGGAGAGCCAATCGTTCATGTCGGGGCATTCTCCGGCCATGCTCGACCCTCCGACGACCTGCTGAAGATCAGCGAAGGTGATGACGAGTACGACTGCCAGGTGACCCTGCAGTATGTCGCCGGCAATCTGGTGGTGACCGATAACAGCCGCTGCGGCGGGCTCAACGTGCGTTTCGACGACGTATACCGCAAGTCGCGCTGATGCCAGAGCCCGGCAGGCCCCCGCTGACTTGAAGCCCTGTCGATCTGGTCTACATTTGGGGTTCGCTTGACCGTTGGTGCGGTCACACATCCAAGCGCCCGTCAGGAAACACCTCTTGTCGATCCCCCTTTCAGTCCAGTTCGTGCTGCTGTCGCTCGCTCTCGCAGCCAGTGGCTGCAGCGAAGAAGAGGGCTCAGCATCCATTCCCAAGGCCGCTAATGCCGTTCCGACGCTGGAACAGCTGCCCAAGTGTGAACGGATCGCGGCACGACTCACGCCGCTTCTGGATGGTCTGGCCCTAGTGGATCAGGACAATGGTGGCCGTTACGACAACGTGACCGTCTATGGCATCAGCTGCTCCTGGCTTTCTCGGGAAATGCAGAGCGGCGATATCTCCCAGCAAGTCAAAGGCGGCGGCCTTTCCATCGCCATTTCTATCGACGAAACCCCCTCGGACGAACAGATGCTTCGCAAACTGGGCATGGTCCATGACGACGCCCGCGCCGAGGACATCGGCGGCTTCGTGGTAGATGTCAGCAAGCGTATGGAGCCCAGCGCTCAGCTGGGGATCATCGGCCCTCAGGTGGTCGTCGGCCGGGTCACCGTCACCGCGACGGCTGCCGGTATCGCCCTGCAGAAAGTGGAGAGCATGGAGTACATCACCAACGACTAGGCGATCGAGGCAGCCATCGCCATTCACCGAATGCTTCGCTGAGTCGAATCACAACCAATAGGCCGAAACCACTGAGGCCTCGCCACGCACCAAAAAACAAGTACTGATCATAGGAGCAATCATGTCTTCAGCCATCCACCTGCCATCCCTGGCACTCGCCGCAGCGTTCACGCTGATCAGCTCGATCACTCAGGCGCAGGAGTCGGATCAACAGATGATGACCAACATGCACGCGCAGCTGGCCAAGTTTGGCGGCGCCATGCATGTGACAGCTAAAGTCTGCGACGACTACACCGACGAGAAACTTGCCGAGCATAGAGAGCAGCAGAAAACCCAGGCGACCCGCGCCGGAATGGACCCGGCAACTTTCGATTCGGCCTTTGCCGACGGCGTCAAGGAGAGCGAGGCGAAGTGGAAGGCTGTCCCCGCGTCCGAGCGGCAGGCGAAATGCACCGAGTTCAAGCAGCAGATGGAGAGCTTCGGGCAGCAACTTGGCCAGTGACGGCAGAGCGCGCCGGGCAAGCCAGCCCGGCCAGCCCGCCGAAATTAGCCGACGATGACCTGGTTCTTGCCCAGGCGCTTGGCAGTGTACATCGCCGCGTCGGCGCGGGCGAACACGCTGCTCAGCTCGGGATCGCTGGCTTTCAGGTAGGTCAGACCCAGGCTGGCAGTGACACGGAAACGCTCGCCGTTGTCGGCGGTAAACACCACCCGTTCGATCTCGCGCTGCAGGCGTTCGGCGATTTGTTCGGCCAGATCCGGCTGACAGCCCGGCAGCACGGCGGCGAATTCCTCGCCACCGATGCGGCCGAACAGGTCGCTCTGACGCAGCACGGCAGCGCCGCAGCGGGCCACCTTCTGCAGCACCTGATCGCCCATCTGGTGGCCGTGGGTGTCGTTGATGCGCTTGAAGTCATCGATATCCAGCAGCAGGAACGCCAGCGAGGAAGCAAACTGCCGCGCCCGCTCGAACTCGCCGCGGGCGCATTCGAAGAAGTGCCGGCGGTTGCTGCTCTGGGTCAGTACATCGGTAGTGGCCAGGCGCTGCAGTTCGCCTTCGAGCTGCTTCTTCTCGGTGATGTCTTCGGCGATACCGACAATGATCGGGCCCTGGCCACGATCGGCGCGACGGCCGAGGAAACACTTGTCGCTCAACCAGCGCAACTGCCCGTCGCCACGGATGATGCGGTACTCGCGGGTTTCCACCGCGCCCTCGTCGAGCACGGCGAGCATGCTCTTCTGCGCGAACTCGACGTCATCCGGATAGATCGCATTGCGCCACTCGCCGTAATCGGCCAGCAGCAGGGCCGGCGAGCGACCGAAGATGCGCTCGTAGGCCGGGCTGACGTAGATCATCCGCTGCGCCTGCCAATCGAACGCCCAGAGCACGGCGTTGACACCGCCCAGCAGGGTGCTGAACAGTTGCTCGCGCTCGCCCAGGCGGGCAGCCTCCGCGCGCGCATGCATCAGCGCCAGCAATGTCTGCGCATCGCCGCCCGGTGGCATGCCCATACCCGAATCACCCTGATTACTCGCCAGCCGCATAGCCTTCTTCCTGAAACGACCGTCGCGATTGCGACGGTACTGCATGTTGAGAATGCTGTTCAGAGAGCCGGCCAGAAGCAAAGTTCCGGCCGGCTGCAGGCCTTGTGCTTGAGCCGATGGAAGGTCAGGCGATGGCGACCGGCGGGCGCAGGGAATAGGTCCGCAGATGCTCGGCGAATTCGCGCAGCGACTGGATGCCGCTGGCTTCCGCTTCGTGCACCCACTGCTTGATCGCCGCCAGCATTTCGTGGCCGTTCGAGCTGGTTCGCGTCCAGATCTGCTGCAGCGCCAGACGCTTCTCGTAGATCACCTTGAGCGACTGGCTCTGCGCCAGCATGTCGTCGATGTGCGCCTGCTGCTCCTGCTGCAGCAGACTCGGCTCCCGCGCCAGCAGACGCTTGGCCCGGCGCAGTTGATGACGCAGCGTGGCGTCGGCGCGGCCAAGTTCCTGGCGCACCAGCGGCACGATGACCAGCTTTCGGTACTGCGCCATGATCTGGAAACGGTTGTTGAGGATCGCCATGGCGCTGTCCATGTCCAGCTGCTGCTTGCCCTCGATGCGGTGGGCGATCGGCGCGGTACGGTTGACCTTGGCCAGCCGCAGCAGGCTGAACAGGCGAATCCAGGCCCAGCCCATGTCGAACTCCCATTTGCGCACCGACAGCTTGGCCGAGTTCGGATAGGTATGGTGGTTGTTGTGCAGCTCCTCGCCGCCGATGAGGATGCCCCAGGGCACGAGGTTGGTCGCCGCATCACGGCATTCGAAGTTGCGATAACCGACCGCGTGACCGAGACCGTTGACCACGCCGGCGGCCCAGAACGGAATCCAGATCATCTGCACGGCCCACACGGTGAGGCCGAGCACACCGAACAGCGCCAGGTCGATCAGCAGCATCAGCACGATGCCGGTATTGGGGAAACGCGAATAGAGGTTGCGCTCGATCCAGTCGTCCGGGCAGTTCTTGCCATAGATGCGCAGGGTTTCCTCGTTCTTCGCCTCCTCCATGTACAGCTCGGCGCCCTTGCGCAGCACCGTGCTCAGACCCTTGTGCACTGGGCTGTGCGGGTCATCGGGGGTCTCGCATTTGGCGTGGTGCTTGCGATGGATGGCAGTCCACTCGCGGGTGTTCATTGCCGTGGTCAGCCACAGCCAGAAGCGGAAGAAATGCTTGAGTGCCGGATTCAGCTCCAGCGAGCGGTGCGCCGAGTAACGGTGCAGGTAGACCGTGACGCTGACGATGGTGACGTGAGTCAGCAGCAGCGTGGTCGCGATGAGTTGCCAGACCGACAGGTCGAGTAAACCGGTGTGCCACATGATAACGGGGTGCCTCTTGCAGAACGGTGCACCAGCGACGTCCGCTGGCGTCCACCTGCCTTCAGCCTAACACCAGGCGTCGGCGAGTCTAGGAAACAGCCCGACCGACCGTCTAAAAGCTGGTGATTTTTTAGCCAGATTCGGCTGCAATCGCTACGCTTCGGTACGTGGCGCCATGCTGACGTGCATTCCCGAAAGACGCTATCGGCCGTACTGGCATAGAGCTATCATTGTTTCTTTTTTGCCCTGGAAAGTTGCGGCTCATGCAAACGTCGTACGTCGAGCGCAGCACCTCGCGCCTCTGGCCGGCCCGCCGATGACGAACGCCGGCATCACCACACCGCACTGGATCTTCACGCTCGGCAGCCTGCTGCTCGTGCTGCTGTTCGGTAGTCTGGCATTCAATGACTACCGCGCGCGCGATGCCGCCTGGCACCTGGAAATCGACACCCATGGCGAACTGCAGAGCCTGGCGCTGCAGAGTGCGCAGCTCAATCAGCGGCAGCAGGCCGACATGGTCGCCACGGCGCTGGCCGGCAACGCCGAGGTGCTGCGCCAGGTACGCCAGATCGACACGGCGTTGCGTGATGGCCGAGCCATGGACGATGCACGTATCGAGCTGGCACGTCAGCGTCTGCGCGCCGCGTTGAGCCCGGCCTGGAGCGCCATGCAACGCCACGGCGCGTTGCAGTTGCAGATCTTCTGGAGCGACGCTGGGGTCGCCCTGCTGCGCATGCAGCAACCGGAGCGCTTCGGTGACGCAATGGCGGCGCAGCGCCCGATGCTGCGCCGCGCGATGAGCGAAGGCAGCATGCAGTACGGCATGGAGGTCAATGCGCTCGGCGCCAGCAGTCGCGCCATCGTTCCTTTGCGTGCCACCGACAGCGAGTCCGGCGAGATCATCGGCGCCCTGGAAGTCGGCTACAACGTGCTGCCGGAATTGCCCGAGCTGGGCGATCAGCTGGCTGCCGGACTGGCGCTGGTGGTCAATCGCCAGGCACTGCAGGCGGCAGACGTGGAAGCCCCCAGCGGCGTGCAACTGCGCAGCGACGGCGACTGGCTGCTGATCGAACATTCGGCGACACAGATTCTGCACTGGGCGCAGCAGAGCATGCTGCCCGAGCCGGAGAGCGGCCTGGCCTTGCGCCTGCTGAGTGCCGACGGCCGCACCTATATGCTCAATCAGATTCCCCTGCACAGCGACCGTCGGGCCCAGCCATCGGCGCCGCTGCTGGCAGCGGCGCTGGTCTGGCGCGACATCACCGCGATGCAGCAGGAGCACCAACAGGCCGAGCGCCGGCTGCTGATCAAATGGAGTCTGGCCTGGCTGATCGCCGAGGCGCTGCTGTTGACCCTGGCGGTACTGCTGCAACGGCGCATCGGCGCGCAGCTGCAGCATCAGTTCAGCCAGCAACAGCAGGGCCGACGCCGCCAGCGCCTGCTCGACCGCGCACAGAAGATCGCCAGCCTGCTGCCCGGTGTGGTTTTCCAGCTCAAGCGCTTCGCCAACGGCCGCTATGCCTTTCTCTATGCCAGCGAGGGCGCACGCGACCTCTACGGCATCGACCCGCAGCGGCTACTGGAAGATGCTTCCCAGGCCCTGGTGCACGTTCACCCGCAGGACCTGCCACGCCTGAAAGCCGCGCTGCTGCGTGTGGCAGCTGGGTCGACAACCGGCTCGGTGGAGTTCCGCATCCAGCATCCGCAACGCGGTCTGCTCTGGGCCGAGGGACGTGCCACCGCCGAGCGACGTCCTGACGGCACCGTGCTCTGGCACGGCTTCGTCACCGAGATCACCGAACTGATGGAAGCCACCCGCGCGCTGCAGAAGAGCGAGAGCCGTTACCGCGCCATGGTCGGCAACCTCCCGGGCGTGGTCTACCGCTGCCGCAACGACGGCCGCCGGCGCATGAGCTACCTGAGCGACGGCATCGAACGCCTGACCGGCTACCCGGCCAGCGATTTCGTCGGCGACCGCGTGCGCAGCTACGCCAGCCTGATCCACCCAGACGACCTCGAGCTGGCCCGGCAGCACGCCGAGCAGGACACCTTCGAGGGCATCTACCGACTCACCAATGCCGAAGGCCGCACCGTCTACGTGCGGGAAAAAGCCCGCGTCCTGCACGAGCGTGACGACCCGGTCGGCTGGTGCGACGGTTTCATCTGGGATGTCACCGACCAGGCGCTGGCCAAGGAAGAGATGCAGGAGCGCGAGCGCTACCTGAGCATGCTGATCGACAACGTGATCGACGCCATCATCATCATCGACGCCCGCGGCATCATCGAAACCTTCAACCATGCCGCCGAACAGATCTTCGGCTACAGCGCCGCGGAGGTCATCGGCCGCAACCTGTCGATGCTCATGCCCGAACCGGACCGCTCCGCCCACGACGGCTATCTGGAGACCTACGAAAGACGCGGCATACCTCGCGCGCTGGAACAGAACCGCGAACTCACTGCCCTGCGGCGGACCGGCGAAACCTTCACCATCGAACTGCGCGTCTCGCAGATCAACCACCACGGCGAGCGCCGGTTCATCGGCCTGGTGCGCGACATCACCGAACGCAAGCGCATCGAGCGGATGAAGAGCGAACTGGTGTCCATCGTCAGCCACGAGCTGCGTACGCCACTGACATCGATCTCCGGCGCCCTCGGCCTGATCGTCGGCGGTGCCCTGGGCGAACCCTCGCCAAACATGCGCCAGATGATCAGCATCGCCCACCAGAACAGCCTGCGCCTGGGGCGCCTGGTGGACGACCTGCTGGACATGGACAAGCTGGTCGCCGGCAAGATGACCCTCGACCTGCGCGCGCATGCGCTGCCGACGCAGCTGCAACAGGCAATCGCCGCCAATCAGGGCTACGCCAGCAAGCATGGCGTCACGCTGGAGCTGCTGCCAGCGCCGGACGTGCAGCTGATGGCAGACGACGACCGGTTGCAGCAGGTACTGGCCAATCTCATCTCCAATGCGGTCAAATTCTCGCCGCAGGGTGGCACCGTTACGCTCGGCAGCGAGCGACGCGATGACTGGGTGCGAATCTCGGTACGCGATCAGGGACCGGGCATTGCCCCTGAATTCCACACACGGATATTCCAGAAATTCTCCCAGGCCGATTCCTCCGACAGCCGCCAGAAGGAAGGCACCGGCCTGGGCCTGGCCATCAGCAAGGAACTGATCGAACACATGCACGGCCGGATCGGTTTCGATTCCGAGCCTGGCGAAGGCGCCTGTTTCTGGTGCGAATTACCAGTCGCGCCGCTGGCGCAAGATCGATCCTGATGCTTCCGTTAAGCGGACGCGCACGCAAACGACCCCCGGAGGCACAATGGCCGAGCTAAGGCGCATCCTGCACGTTGAAGACGATCCGTCGATTCAGGCGGTGACCAAACTGGCCCTGGAGGCCGTTGGCGGATACGAGGTGCTGTCCTGCTCCTCTGGTGCACAGGCGCTGGAGGAAGTCGAAGCCTTCGCCCCCGACTTCATCCTGCTGGACGTGATGATGCCGGGCATGGACGGCCCGCAGACGCTGCTCAGGCTGCGCGAGCGCATCGACCTGGAACGGATTCCGGTAACATTCATGACCGCCAAGGTGCAGCCGAGCGAGATCGAGCACCTGCGCAAGCTGGGCGCGCGCGACGTGATCGTCAAGCCGTTCGACCCGATGCAGCTGGCCGAGCAGATTCGCAGCATCTGGCTGAGTGGCCGATACTAGGCAGAACTGCTTAAGCCCCGGTCGTGTCACGCTACCCGACCCGGACGCCCCTCACCGAACCAGCAAGGCGCCGACGATGGAGGCACCGCAACACAGCACGACGCCGATGCCATCCACCGTCCAGCCGCGCGAGCTGTCACGCCTGGCAGCGTTGCTGCGCTACGAAATCCTCGACACCCCCGAAGACAGT
>PJEL010002873.1_pt1 | contig 15279 bp, 17 predicted proteins | sample 1853271 | NCBI WGS metagenome assembly PJEL01 (sample SAMN08108733, study PRJNA415343) | Invertebrate metagenome, whole genome shotgun sequencing project. | host: Globobulimina | place: Sweden: Gullmar Fjord | collected 2015-08 | reverse complement strand
AACTTTTCAACATGAAGCATATCATCCTTGAAGTAGTGTCTCCTCCCGAACATCTTGGGGAGACCCCGGCTGTTGTTTGCCCTCACCATCCTGACCAGTACATGATCAGGGTCCTTCATCACTGCCCTGTCAATATAGCCGGCCCCTTTGTTGGTATACTTCCTTCCATCCGTAACTTTATTCTTAGCGTACTTGCCAATCAGAGTTGTTGAACTGCCAAGCATTGCAAGAACCAGGGCATCATCCGGATACAGCTTACTGGCCTTCTTGAGATGCTCTACAGCCTTATGTGCCGCCTTCTTAACTCCAATAGTGGATAAATTGTGATAGGCCACTCCGAGCGTTTTAAGACTATCTTTGTCATCCGGATTCTTTTCGAGGGCCTTCCTGGCATCATCCATTATCTTATTGAGTTCTCCCTTGTTCAAGATAGTTAACAGCTCTCCATAATTTGTTTCTGCATAACTCAAAGTGGAAAGGTTTACAACGAGAAATAGTCCTGCAGCAAGATATGCGATTTGTCTTCTAACATTTATTAATGACATCATGAATCGATGCTCCTTTCGTTTCTTTTATCTCAATTTGACTTCTTTTTAATCTGATAAAGCAGGGCCTCCGCAACCGATTCGTAGCTTGATTCTATATTATAAGAAGTTTCAAAATCCATGGCTTTTTTAGCTAATTGCGATGCCAGATGATTTCTTTCTCCGATCTCCTCACCCCATTGCTGTGCACGTGTCTGCAGCTCATCAGGATGAAGCACTTCACTTACCAGGCCGAAGTTTAGTGCGTCTTCGGCAGCCCAGACCCGTCCGCCAAGAATCAGCTCCTTTGCCTTTGCAATACCGACCACCTGCTGCAGACGTCGGGTACCTCCTGCTGCGGGTATTAAACCAAGTTTTGTTTCAGGGAAGAAAAAACGCGACGTATCAGAGCAGATACGTATATCACAGGCCAGGGCAAGCTCCAGTCCCCCTGCCACGGCTGCTCCATTGATTGCCGCAATGGTCACTTTTGGATAAGAAGCAAGAGATGCGAACACTTTTGCACTTGTCAAGTTAAGGGCATCAGAGTAATCTTTTTTCTGCATCTCATTCAGATCGGCGCCGGCGCAAAAAGAGCGTTCACCTGCAGCGGATATTACTAAAACCGCAATATCACTGTCAGCTTTCATCCGCTCCAGGGCGGCCCCAAGCTCGTTCAGGACGGCCTGATTATATGAATTGGCTTTATCAGGGCGGTTAATCTCAATCCAGCCGACTGTTTTCTGTTTCTTTGTCAGTATCAGACTGTTATCCATTACAGGGCCATATCATTTTATTAAGATTTATATTCAGGAATTTTTGAAAAATTCTTAACATTGTAAATTTTAAAATCTCCGTCGATAAATTTTGCCAGTTGAGTAAGGCTTTTGCTCATTCCACATTCAAAAAACAGGTTCACATCCAGCTCGAGCATTTTCTGCATTGTTTTATACCAGTTAATTCTTTGGCTGACATTACATAAGAGTTCGTCCTGAATGTCACCGGCAGTTGATAATATATTCTGTTTTACACATGAAACGATTTTGAACACAGGGTCTTTTATGTCAACATCTGCAAGAACACTCTTTACCTTGTCAGTTGCTTTATTCATGAAGCTTGAATGATAAGGCAGGGTGATTGGCAGAATCTTTGTCTGGATGGCCTGTTTAGATGCGATTTCCAGGCAGGTTACTACTTCGTCGTACAGACCGGTCACATTTATAACCTGTTCATTGCTGACATCAATAATATCCACGTTATCACAATTGCTTTTGATCAGGTTGTCTACATCTTCATATGTCAGTCCAACTATTACACCCATACCATATTTTTTTTCATCAATTGAATCAAGGGCAACGTTATATGTATTATGCATGAGCAATAGTCCGTCTTCGAATGACACTGCCTGAGCATGAAAGAGAGCTGCAAACAGTCCCATGCTGTACCCGGCCACATAATCAGGATTAATATTATGTTTACTCAGTACAGTTGAAACAACACAACTGTTTATATAACAAAAATAGTGGGCCTGAAGTTCATCTTCTATAACACCGGACATTATTTCTTCGAAACGTTTGGAATCAATTGGAACAACCCTGGATGCCAGGGACACTAATTCATCCGCTTCATCCTGATACTCGGAAAGAGTGCCTGTGAATCTCATAGCAAAAGCCGGAAATATAAATCCTGTTTTTTTATTATTATTCATAAACCTGCAATACGACCCTGTTTAATAACATCACAAATGATCATTATGGTTTTGCAGTAAGATAACCTGAAACATAACAAATTCTTCATTATAGTCAAATGATGTTTCTCCTATACCGGCGCTATTTTTTTCAAGGAGTTCCTTTGCGTAATTATGAACAAGCACCCTGTAATTATCAAACCCCGGACCGTCGAATAAGAGCTCAATATCTGTCCATAAGATATTGCTGTTTGTCCAGCTTTTTCCCAGCGCTTTAAAAAATGCTTCTTTACAGGAAAAGCTTAAGGCAAATCTGACTCTATTGTCATCACATAAATTAATCAGCTCATTATTTGTACAAAAATTATCCATGAAAGAATAATCATTGTTTTCGGTATATTTATCAAAACGTGATAATTCTTCAATATCAATTCCAGATCCAAATACTCTATGCATTGCAATTACACTCTGCTTCTGGATGCCCGATCTCATCCTTCGTTGTACTACGGAGAACGGATTGCTGACTTCGGGCATGACAAAAACAAAAAACGACATTTATAAACAGACTCTATTTATAAGTCAGCAATTTTTTCTTCATGTTCAATAATCAGCAATATCAGCTTTATCATCTTTCCAATAGTATCAGCCTGATTTTTAATCATATACTGTCCGATAGCTTTCAAATCAACATTCAGATTATATTTTTTCTTGAAAGTCTCAACAAGCTCAAGGACCATCAAAGAGTCACCTTCAATGTCCTCAATCACATTCGTATCATCATTTAGTGTATCTCTCTCAACTTCACATTCTTCAGCAAAGAAATCATAAGCAATTTCTTTCACCTCATCTCTCATTTCCTGAGTAACTTCTGCCATAAAACACCTCCTTAAATATAGTTAGTTTAGATATATGCCATCAATGATCTGAATTGTAATTATGTAATACTTCTCCTCCAATCACGTTAGTTTCCATATCCAGGCAGGAAATACCGGCCGTTTTTGTGATTCCGGCTTCTTTAAGATAATCAGGGGCGCCTTCCAGTAACTCTATATCCCCTTCTGCACTCATTATCTTATGGATGACCGGCTTATTGTATTGCATCGCCACCAGTTGATGAACATCAGGTTTATTACCTGTGGCAGCAGACGGAATATATTTCAAAAGAATTATGCTGGGCATCTTTTTATGCATGCCGCCGGGAGGCGGGCCTGGAGAAGGAGTATTACTTGATACATTGTAAGTAAAACTCAATATTTCCTTATTGATGCCATACTTCAAAAGTTTGGCAATAACTCCATTATCACTTTTATCAATCGATATACTGCCCGGCATTTTCGGATAACCGTATGTTTCTCTGCCTGAAAGAATAGCGCTGATATCACTGCAATAATTTTCACAGACATACAGCCCGGGTTCACCGTTATGTATCACAGGGACCTGTATTGCTATTTCATTCCATAAAGTATTTTCCCCGGAAAAACCATCCTTCAGTTCAGTAACCTCAAGCAGGACTATAAATATTTTATTATCGTCATATATCAAGGGGGCGGGAACGACGCCGGCAATTACTCCCGGGTTTTCAATAGCAAGTTCGGCCTTTGTTATGTTTGCCCGAAAACAGACCGGACCAACTTTATATAATGGGTTGTGGACCGGCATGCTATGACATTGATCAGTTTTCATCGGGAATTTCATTCTGCCGTATTTTTAAGTTTTTCAAGAACTAATCCCGCTACCAAGCCGGTCTCTTCTTTTGATGCAGCATCTTTCGGCAATTTTCTTGCATTGTTCACAGCCTTCATAACTGCATGAAGTACATTGACGGGTGTATCGGCCGTATATTTTTTGAGGAGATCCAGGGAAAAATCAAACACCTCTTTTGATGGAACGAGATAATCTACAATACCATTTTGCAGTGCCTCATCAGCATGAATAGTCTTCGCTGACAGGATCAATTCCATTGGATAACCTACTCCCAGTCTTTTAGGAAGTCTGATAGTGCCGTTAAAACCGGGTATTAATCCAAATTCCGTTTCAGGAAAAGAGAGTAAAGACTTTTCGCTGCATACTCTGATATCACAGGAGAGTACAAGTTCCAGGCCGGCACCAAAGCATACTCCGGTAATCGCCCCGACAACAGGGACAGGCAGGTCTTCAAGATAATATAATGTTTTCTCGCTTCTTCTTAATGCGTCATGTAGAACTGATTTGTCCGTTATCTTAAAGATCTCTTCCTTATCGAACCCTGCGCAAAAATGTCTTCCTTTCCCTCTAATTATTATGCCCTTTAAAGAATCATTGTCAGTCCATCTTTTCAAATCCGACAGATCGACGAACTCCGGCTCAACAAGATAATTTTGAGGCGGATTGCTTAATGTAAGCACCCCGATATCACCAATTAACTCCCATTCTGTAATCTTTGATTTTTCCATTTTAAGTAGCTACTGCTTTCCCACCCATTTCTCCATGATAGAATCCGGTACACCGCAAGGTACCCTGTCTTTAGTTAAGTACAATTGCTTAACAGATGCCTTGCAGGATTTGAGTTTGGTCTTGATATTATACATATTATGTTTAAACACAACATAAGGCGAATCAAAAACTATTTTTGATTTTATGACCATCTCATCAAAGATCTTTACCTCTCTGATATAACGGATGTTTATTTCAATAATTGCAGGAATAATTTCACTTTCCTGCATGTAAGTAAATGTGCCCGATTTTCTCAGTATTTCCCACTGGGCCTGTTCAATATAGTTAAGGTACACTGCATTATTCATATGCCCGAAAGAATCCAGTTCATATCCTCTTACTGTTACATAATATTCAAATTCCATTAATAATATCTCTAAAAAGATGCCGCCGCCGGATCTTTTACTTATTACTGAATTTGTTCAGCTTTACCTTAATTCTTTTACTCATATTTCTTCAGTACTAAACATGCGTTATGTCCGCCGAAAGCGAATGAATTTGAAATAGCAATATTGATGTCCTGTTTACGCGATTCGTTCGGGACGTAATCGAGGTCAAGTTTCGGGTCCGGGGTATAGTTAATAGTTGGCGTAATAATGCCGTTTTTTATGCTCATTATCGTAACAATGGCTTCAATACCTCCGGCTGCGCTGATCGTATGCCCGATCATGGATTTTGCCGATGATATCGGTATCTTATATGCTTGATCGCCGAACACCAGCTTTATGGCCTTGGTTTCATAATCGTCATTAAGCGAAGTCGATGTACCGTGGGCATTGATATAGTCCACTTCTTCTTTCTTTACACCGGAGTTTTCGAGCGCCTTTTCCATGGTCTTGGCCATCCCCACACCATCTTTCTGGGGTGACATGATATTATATGCTTCCGTAGTCAGGGCATGGCCCAACAGCTCAGCATGAATCTCTGCTCCCCTTGCTTTGGCTGACTCTTCCGATTCAAGTATTATTATGCCCGCACCTTCACCCATGACAAATCCGTCTCTGTCTATTGAGAAGGGCCTGCTTGCCTTCTCTGGAATGTCATTTGCCGTGGAAAGGGCGAAAAGGTCATTAAACCACCTGATCTCATCGTGATTCACCCCGCCACTTCCTCCACCGACAATGACAAGGTCACACTTGTTTGACTTAATAAGGTCATACCCGTTGGCCATTGCGTAAGCAGCAGATGAACAGGCGGTCGATACAGTATAACTCGGGCCTTCCAGTTTATATTCAATTGATACCCATGCCGACATGGCATTGGACATGGTCTTGATAACAAGGTTCTTCGGATTATTTTGCATGTCAAGGCTTGAATAGCCGGTGCCGACCAGACCGAAAATCACTCCACATCTTTGTTTATCAAACGTATCAAAATCTATTCCACTGTTGGTAATAGTCTGTTTTGTGGCAACATAACACATCTTGGTCGACCGGGCCATCTGTTTTGACAAATATCTCTTGCAATGACTTTTTGCATACTCATCAAAATCTTCAGGGAGCTCACACGCAATTTTAGTGTCATGTTCAGAAGCGTCAAATAATGTAATTTTCCCAATGCCGCTTTTCCCTGCAACCATATTGTCCCAACTCGTTTTCAAGTCCATACCAAGAGAGGTCATTAAGTTCATGCCTGTTATTACAACTCGCTTTTCCAACTTTTACTCCTTTCCAGATTCGACTATTGTTTTGATTGAAGGAGACGGGTAATAAACCTTTTCTCCTGTCTGGTTATAATAGTCCATTAACAAATCATATATCCTTTTATAACCGAACTCCCTGCCAAGTGAGAACGGGCCCTTCTCCATGCCATTATATCCTTCAAGCGCTGTTTCGAGTTCCGGCTCTGTGCAGTAACCTCTGTCAATAAACTCATAAGCGGAATTGACGTATACACATATCAACTTATTTACAACGTCCTCTTCATATTTTTTCCGCTCTTCTTCACTGATATGTTTTAAATGTAAAGGCTCTTCCTCACCGGCTTCCTTATTGTATATATAAAATCCCCTGCCTGACTTAACACCTAACCAGCCTTTGTCTACCAGCTGCTGCGTCTCCTCTATTGTGACACCAATAAAATCCTTATGTTCCATGTCCTCAAAGTAATGTTTGGCAGCGGATACTATCACATCAAGGCCGACCTGGTCCAAAAATTCAAACACACCCATGGAGAATATATGCTCTCTGGTTAATGCGTCTATCTCCTTAAAACTCAATATGTTTTCCTTGTAGAATCTGAATGCCTGGGCCTGAAGATAAATAAAGGCCTTGTTCAGGATAAAGGCCCCTTCTTCAGTTAACACTATCGGCTGTTTCTTAATGTCCAGAGAAAATTTCTTTAATGATTCGATGGCCTCAGGCGAGCAGGCATCTGTCCCTATTAATTCAAGTAAAGTATTAAACTGCACCGGGAAGAAAAAATGGAGTCCAGCAAATTTATTTTTTCTTTCTGAATCAGGGCAAATCAGGCCCGGTTTAATTGAAGATGAGTTTGATGCGAATATGCACTCTTTATTTACCATAGTGTCCAGCTTTTTAAATAAAGCGGATTTTATCTCTGCATTTTCCACTACTGTCTCTATAATGAGATCACAGCCGCTTAATTCCGCCATGTCCGTTGTGATCATCGTATTGTCTTTTTTGTAATTACATGCTTCTTCATCCAGCGTGCCGGTTTTGTTCATCCTCCGCAGCTTCTTGTTGAATTTCGCTATTGCTTTGTCTCTTAAGTCCTCTTTACGGAATATCCAGACCAGTGAATATTTAAATTCATTGAGGTGATAGAAAATGGATTCCCCCATCCTGCCGCTTCCTACTATGCCAATTTTCCGGAATGTTTTATTCGTCATTTTTATGCTACTCGTTTTGCCCGGGTTTTCTTAGTGCCAATCCCATTTTTTTAATGAATTTCTCTCTTGCCTTCATGCTTTGTTTATAAAGCTGGGCCATATTTGTATAGAACACATTTTCCGGCAGTTTTGTCTTGACCACCGCATTAGTTAAATTATAGTAATCGAGATCATGGATTGTTATCCTGTCTTTCATCTCTTCATACTGCGGAGTTCCAGGGAAAGGTGTCATGACGGTAAAACCAGCATATAATATGGGATTATCCATTATAAATTGCCCGACACGCTCAAAGTCCTTCTCATCATAGTCCGGGCTGATAATATAATTACCCACACACCAGATTTTCAAATCATGGAGTTTATTTATTGCGTCTATAGTATTTGCGATAGTATTCCTCTTGCCTAACTTCGCAAGCTCTTCATCAGTTGTGGCCTCAAATCCCATGATGGCGACTTTAACTCCGGCTTTTGCCGCAATGGAAAGCATATCAGAATGTTTGACAACCGTGTCGGTCCTGATATCTACTATGTATTCATGCTCTATACCTTCCTCCATCAGTGTTTCGAACATTTTAACTGACTGTCCAATATTGCCGAACGTATGGGCATCAACCATCCTCACAATAGGATATTCGTCCATGGTTTTGATCTCTTTTACAATAGAGGGGATCTCTCTCGGGATATAATATCCATTTGCAAACTTCCATAAACCGCAAAAGTTGCATTTGTCGGTGCAGCCCAGCGATGTATTGATATAATGGACCTTCTTGTTTTGTGATTCGATTATATACGGGTACCTGCTCGTTATGCTCCGGTCCGGGAAATACTCCTCGTTATCATAAAAGAGGTAATGATCACTTTTTATTTCAGCCCTTGACAGCTCCGATAACTGGCGGGTATATTTCAATTTTCCGTCTACCGGAATTCCTAATCCGGGTATAGCGGAGAAATCAGTTTGAGAAGGATTTGCCTTATATGCGTCTACGATACTACGCATAGTTTTTTTGCCCAGTCCTATTACAATAAGATCAACCTCGGGTATGCAAAAATCCTCCGGACGCAGGACAGTATGCAGTCCGCCGATAACGGTCAGGACCTTCGGATTGTAATTTTTCACAACCTTACAGATTTTCCTGGCTGAATTCACATGTGCAGTAAAGCAGGATATACCGACTATTTCAGGATCAAAATTCCGGATCTCTTCATCGATGGCCTTTTCAAAATCGTAACCTTTTGTCGAATCATTTTCGAATTTCTGATCAACGATCCTGACCTCTTCGTTTCTCAGTATTCCAGCTATATCATTCAGTGCCAGGGGCGGGCCCATCATTTCCCGCTTGTTGATTTCAACTTCTTCCGCTTCCGAATGGCTCTTTTGTATTAAATTAATATGCGGTACAGGCGGATTTATCAGTAATATTCTCATATTACATCCCTTTCTTGTTCAAACGTTTTTCATAATAATTCTATTGATAGCTCAATGTGAAACCGGCCTGCATAAACTTGCTTACTTCTGTAACAAAGCTCAATATCAGATCGCCTTTGTTAAATTTCTCTTCACGATTAATTTTATCAAGCGCAATAAAGGCTGCCGGGGGGCCGGCATATCCCATTTTGGAAATCTTTGTATACACAATATCTCTGGAAAGCCCCAGTGTGGCTTCGCATTCCTGAAGAATATTTTCTACAACATGTTTAGCAGGCATATTGATATTGAAAAACTTAACCCTGGATAAATCGATATCATATTTTTTTATCATACGTGCCAGACCGTTTGTAAAAAGAGTGTTACCGTCTGCATCCTGCATGTTCTGGGTCAATTCAAGTTTAAACATCTGGGACACATGATGGTATCCTTTATCAAAGGCCTCTCTTAAATTCACAAAGTAGGCAGGGAACCCGTTGTGCATTGCAGACGGTTTTTTCCCGCCTACTGATTCATTGTAAATGTTGTCGACAAACAGGCCGCCGGTCTTTGTGTCCGAAGCTTCCAGCACCATCGCACCTGAACCGTCACACAAAAACCATCGCAAAAATATATCTTCAGTTGTGAGCAATGCCTGGTTATAAAAATCGGCCCGCAGCATTGAGGAGTTCATACTTGAAGCAATTACCAGTGCTTTTTTATACCGGCCGATTCTGATCATATCATAGGCAGCCATAAACGCCTTATACGCTGAGGTACAATTTGAATGTATGGCCATTTCCGAACAGGACTCAATTCCAAGGGCTTCCTGTATCCGTGTTGTAATGGGCGGGATTTGCTCCATGAGAGGACTTCCGACAGTTATAAAATCAATATCATCAGGTTTTACATTAGCGGCATCTAATGCCTTTGTTGCTGATTTTACGGACATGGTGATGAGGTCTTCAGAGAATTCTTTTGTCTCGGGATCGATAGCATAATAAACATAATCGATATCCAGCATCTCATTCATTATATTTTTTGTTCTCTTCATCCACTTCAGGTTCTTGCTCGAGGCTCCGGTAATATGTCCCAGGTAGTCTTCAATTTTATCGAAAGGAATGGGATTGCCTGGTAAAAAAGAGCCGGTTCCGGAAACTTTAACAAACTTTTCTTCACTCATTCTCATTACTCCTGTCTATCGCAATTCCCAATAAAAAGAATCTGCGAAGGTTTATTGGTGAAAAAAATGGGTTTGAATAATTAATAACAAAAAATGACCATTCCGGCAATCCAGTTTCTTGAATGGGATATTGATATGAAAATGTTTTTTATTTTCAGATCATTCATGCATTCACGCACGCCATTGTATAATCTGAGCAAAGGTTGTCCCAGTTCATTGTTGACAACCTCTATTTCTCGATAGCTGTTTTCAACATATCCCTTTTCTTTTGCAAGATAATCAAGGACACATTTTTTAATTACGTATCTTGCCCCGAGACAATGCAGCCTTTTCCCGCAATATTCCATTTCTGTTTCGGTAAAGATAACGTCTTCAGCCTTTTCATCTTCACGGCTGCCAATCCTGCTTTTGACAATATCAAGAACATCAGTTAATTTCATTACTAAAGACTTCTTAAAGTACATATCAGCCTTGTTTAACTACTTGCCTTCTGGTTATCAGCCAACCCGATCGCCAAATCACAAAAAGTATTAATCCCTTCCTCTACTGCCTTGTCATCGGGCAATTTTCTTGCATTAACAAAAGCTGTTACAACAGCTTTGATTACGTTATTCGGCCTGTCGGTCGTCAGCTTTTTCAGGAAATTCACTGCGCTCTCAAATACTTCATTTTTAGGCACAGCATAATCGATCAGTTTTATATCCAGGGCCTCCTCTGCATCGAGGGTCTTGCATGTCAGCAGCATATCGATCGCATTGGCCATTCCAACTACCCCGGGAAGATTCACCGTGCCGTTTAATCCCGGTATTATTCCGAGACCTGTTTCAGGAAAAGCAAATATTGATTTCTCGCTCGCAATCCTGAAGTGACAGGACAGCGCGACTTCCAGTCCTCCCCCCAGACAGACCCCTTTAATTGCCGCAACAGTAGGGAATGGCAGGTCCCACAAACAGGAAAGGATCTCCTTGCCTTTTGTCAGGTTATTCCTGATGTCTTCTTCACCCTGTACGCTCATGATTTTATCCTTGTCAGCGCCAGCGCAAAAATGCCGCCCCTTTCCCTGAATAATCAGTCCTTTCAGGGATTCATCACTGGTCCACCTCTTTAAATCCGACAAAAGAACAAATTCCGGCTCAGTGAGAAAATTCTGAGGAGGATTATTTATAGTGAGTATGCCGAAATTATCTACTACCTCCCACTCTGTTAAAACTGATTGTTCCATATTTTATTCCTCAGTATCTCCGGTTTAATGTATTTCAAACTCCTGACGTCTTAATTGAATTATATTATTTCGTCATCGTCAGCGCTATTAACACCGGGAGCATCAGGCAAAGAGATGACACGGTGCTGAGCAGCAAGGTAACCACCAATAAAGCTATCGTAAATTACGCTATAGGCTTCTTTTGATAAACGTCTGGTTAACATATGCATATTAATATCATTAGAAGCGTATTTATCAATTGTTTCTGTAATGCCCTTGTCAATTTTAGAAGTATCATAAGTAGCATTTATTATGCCCATTTCCAATGCTTCAGCAGCAGAATAGACCTTGCAGGTTTGTATTAACTCCAGCATTTTCCCTAATCCGCAAAATTTGCCGAGCTGAAATATCGTCTGACCGGGGAGTATGCCTTTACTCATTTCATCATGGGAAAATTTTGTGTCTTCTGAGGCGATACGAACGTCACATGTCAGAGCAAGATCTATGGCTGCACCAAAACAATCGCCCTCAATGACCGCCACAGTAATCTTATTTAATTTATCAATAGTTCTGAGAATTGCTTCCCATTTCCGGAAACCATCATAATCTATCTTTTCAGGATAAAAATTATCCATATCCAGACCGCGGCCGAAACAGGCCTTTGAGCCCCTGAAAACAAGAAATTTACATTTTGATTCATCTTCAAGATAACGCAATACATTAGAAAGTTCTAATATAGCATTCATCTTAATAAGGCCGTTGTCTAATTTATCAAGGTAAATGGTTGTTGTTAAATCTGTTTCAGTAACATTCATTATTTGTAAATCCATATCTACCCTTCCTTATTATTAATGATTTTATTTATTCTTACCAAGCGTTTCAAGTAATAACCCTGGATTAAATATAATAAAGAATCTGTCACATTCAGATTTAATTTCAATTTACCACGAGAGCAGACAGCTTTCAATCGAAAGTCCAGGTCCCATCGATATTAGAACCCCTAAATCTCCCTTTTTTGCCACTTTTTCCTTTGTGAGACGTTCAAGGGAAAAGAATACTGATCCTGATGACATGTTCCCATATTCTTTATGAACAATCATCGTATGTCTAATATCGTGATTTGATAATCCTAAATTATATTTAATACTCTCCAGAACCTTCCTCCCGCCGGCATGTACTACCCAGTGTGAGATGTCCCTCTTTTTCAGGCCATATTTATTTAGTAATCCATTTAAAACATTTTCTATATTATTTCCGATTATATAAGGTAATTCCTTGGATAAAATCAGAGACAGCTTGTTTTCCGCGTTCTCAAAGAGGTCATATTTCAGCAAGTCCATGTGATCTGTCAGTATCCTTGATTCAAATCCGATTACCCGCGGCCCTTCTATACTGGAAGACTCATTCTGTGTTTCGAGCAATAAAGCAGTAGCTCCATCTCCAAAAAGAGAATTTACTACAGCAGCCTGAATTGTCTCATAATTTACATAAGCCGAAGAACTGATCTCTATGCAGAGCAATAGCACCTTTTTTCCGGGACCATCGGCAGCTGCTGATTGTGTTGCAACTCGCAATGAAGGAAGACCGGCACTGCATCCCATCCCCACAATATCTGTTCTTTGGATATTATTCCGGAACTTCAGGTGCTTGACCAGGTGGGCGGATACCCCTGGAAGCAGGAGACCGGTGCTGGTCACGCAGACTACGTGATCGACTTCAGTAATATCAATGTTTAGTTGCGCCAAGCATTTCCCGGCTACCTTTGTCCCGAGCTCTATTGAACCGTTTAAGTGCTTGGTAATTAACTCACGATTGGTCTCATTTGGGATTGTCCCGTCCTCTCCGGGTTCCGGCAGAAAAAGATACCTCCCGGATATGTGAGATTTTTGAAAGAGTTTTCTTATTTTTTTATCAGTGGTGCCAAAAAGGTCTATCACTTCCAGCTGAGTATATTTTTTGGGAGGATTGGCAGTTGCAACACTCAATATTTGGGGATATGAATTCCCTTCTATCTCCTCCAAAAATCTCTGTTTAGTATTAATGGCTGTATATTCTTTTAGTGACATTTTTAAATATGATTATGGGTTCTTATAAAATTAATGATCTGTACTAGTATTAAGGAATACTATTAAATTTTAACTAACTTATATGTTTTGTCAAGAAAAAAATTAATAAAATTGAAATAGTGTAGCTTTTCGTCTCAATTTACAGTTTAATCCAGCACATAAAATTTGAAGAGCAGATTATCAATATTTTTCTATATGATCATTATTTTGGAAAATATTAAAACCGCAGTTAAACTGTAACATTTTTGTAAAAGAAAATAACTGAATGGATAGAAAACACAGGATTGAACTGACCCTTTTTATTCTTTATCTTTACGACAGGGAAGGTTATAATGCATTTAATGATGTCAATTCCCCCAAAAAGGAGGTACAAGAGATATGGGAGATAAAGGTGGCAAAAAGGATAAGGCGAAATCTGCAAAACAGGCAAAAGTAAAAAAAGACAAAAAAAAGAAAGAATAAGGAATAGTATCACTTCCCTTATTCTTGTCAGACTGGACAGACTGCTTAAAGACATGCTAGTCTTAACGCTGAGTTTCAGGAGTTTTTGTCATTTATGAGGCCACAATGATTTTTAATCTTTGTGGCCTTTTTATATGATACGAATTATCAATTAACAATTACAGATATTGAAACTCATTCATTGTACCAGCATTGTTACACTAATCAAATACCTTAATTATTGAACACAAACCTTCCATGCTTCCGGACTACTCCTCTTCCTGGCACAATTGGATGGCCCTCAGTATGTTATAATCATGTTATAACATGATAGGAGGCCCGTATGAAAAGGAAGATTTGTGCGATAGGCAACAGCAGGGGGGTATCAATTCCTGTAGATGTTCTTGAGGAGCTTAATCTTGCTGTAGGTTCTGATGTAGACATCAAGCTGGATGATAAGCATTCACGTATAGTGATTGAACCGATCAGAAAAAAAAGAAAGTATCCAAAGGGTGTTGACCCGGAATTCGTTTCACAGGTAAGTGATTTTATAGAAAAATATGAGCCCGCATTAAAAGAGATAGCGAAGAAGTGAAGTATCTGTCAGCGGAACAGGTGCTGTTTATCCACAGCAGGCTCATAGATACGACCGGTGGATCACACGGTGTCAGGGACATTGGTCTTTTGCTGTCAGCTGTGGAAAGGCCGAAAGCAACATTTGAAGGAAAGGATTTGTATGAAGACGTTTTTCGCAAGACTGCAGCGCTCATGGAATCCCTTACTAACAATCATCCTTTTATTGACGGCAACAAAAGGACTGCAATAACGAGTTCCGCCCTCTTCCTCCAGTTCAACGGATACATTCACAACGCCTCCCAGATAGAACTGGAAAACTTCACACTCCAAATGGCAACAGACAAAGCATCATTTCAAGACGCTGTTGCATGGTTTAAAATAAATTCGGTAAATTAGATTTCCTGAAGAGATTAAAGCTCTATTCATATAACGTCGAAAAAGACTTAGAAACTGTACTGAATGACATATAGTAATTTTATAGAAAATATATTTATCAGATAGACGTCTTACAGGTGACAAACTATGGAAAAGGAACTATTTCATGTTGGACTGCATTTATCGTTTGCTGTAAAAGGTAATAGTGAACGTATATGGACCACTTTAATAGGCTGGGAAACAAATTCGGTTTTTATTGCAAAACTTCCTTATTCCAAGGGGGAGCAGGCAAATCTGGTCAGCGGGAACAATTGTCTTATCAGGTTTATGAAAGATGGTGATGCCTATGGTTTTGAGGCAAAGATCATATCTATTCAACATCAGCCAATACCGCTGGTCTATTTTGAATACCCTGTTTTTATAGAAGAGATGCCCATCAGGATAAGCAGCAGATTTGCGACCAACATTCCTGTCAAAATTCTTTTTGCTGATACTATA
>PJEL010002872.1_pt1 | contig 15280 bp, 10 predicted proteins | sample 1853271 | NCBI WGS metagenome assembly PJEL01 (sample SAMN08108733, study PRJNA415343) | Invertebrate metagenome, whole genome shotgun sequencing project. | host: Globobulimina | place: Sweden: Gullmar Fjord | collected 2015-08 | reverse complement strand
AAGAATTTATAAGTAAAATAAATGAAAATAAACACAATTCAATCACGATAAAAAAACTATCTAAAAATATGCCATATTATGATACTTTAATTAATCAAGGTGAATATTACAAAAGTGATAAATACTTTGATGAAAAGACACAAAAAAATATTTCATCTGGTGAGTATTTAGTTTTAAATAAAACTTGGAATTGGGTAATATCTGCAAAATTTGATGATGATATTATCAATGAACAAATTCTTACTTGGGAAGAGCATCTTCTGACTTTGATACGTGATAATATTTATGTTCATATTGCGTTACTATTTTTATTTGCTATATCTTTACTTTTAGTGATGTATGTTACAAATAGATTTGCAAATAAAACAGTAGCCAAATGTAGAGATAGTATTAAAGAGAGAGAAAGAGATTTAAAAAAAGAGATACATAAGTTACAACAAAAAGTTGATGAAGAAACAGAAAAATTTACCAATCAAACAAAAATAATGCAAAAACAATCAAAAATGTTAGCACTTGCTGAGATGCTTGGAAATTTATCGCATCAGTGGAGACAGCCTTTAACAGATATCTCGGAAACTTCAGATTCTATCAAGTCTAAAATAGAGACACATATGATAGCTACAGATGAAGATATAGATAAGTTAATACACATAAAAAATTCTGCTGAATATTTATCTCGAACAATTGATGATTTTAGAGTTTTTCTAAAAGCTGATTCTTTAAAAATAGATTTTATTGTAAATGAGATTATAGAAAAAGCACTTTTAATAAATGAAGCAATTATAGAAAAAAATGATATCAAAATCATCAAAGAACTAGATTCTGATATGACAGTACATAATTTATCATTTGGATTATTACAAGCTATGGTAAATATTATATACAATGCAAAAGATGCCTTGAAAAAAATATCAGAAGAAGATCGATATATATTTATAACAACAAAAAATCATGAAGACTGTATCGAAATTACTATTACAGATACAGGTAAAGGTATACCTGAAGATGTAATTGGAAATATTTTTAGACCTTACTTTACAACAAAACAAAAAACATATGGAACTGGGCTAGGACTTCACATGGCATATAATATTATAAAACAAAATATGTCTGGAAATATTGAAGTAACGAATAAAAATGTTACATACAAATCAGGTAGTTATACTGGTGCATCATTTATCATTAAACTATTTTTTAATGATAAAAAAGAGGATTAATTTAGAAAGATGACGTTAAAAGAAAAGATTATAGAAGTAAGAGAATCAAAATGGTTCTCAAACCTTACTACAGGGATTATTTTATTTTATGCAGCTGCATTAGGATTTAAAACAATAGATGATGTAGCAGAACCTTTTGGCATGCTATTTTATTCTATAGATATGTTTATCACTGTTTACTTTTTAGTAGAGATTATTATTAAGATGTATGCAGAAAAAAATCTCAAAGACTTTTTTAAAAGTGGCTGGAATATTTTTGATTTTGTGATTGTATTTATCACTCTTATTCCTTTAGAAAATTCTTCATTCGCTGCTATTGCTAGACTTATGAGAATCTTTAGAGTTCTTAGACTACTAAATGCTAGACCAGAACTTAAAAAGATCATAGATATGCTTATAGGTGCGATTCCTGCTATTGTAGATATCGTGATACTGATGTTTATCATTTTTTATATCTATGCTATTGTTGGAAACTTTTTCTTTGAAGAATTAAAGTCTGGATTATGGAAAGATTTTTTAACTGCAATGCTTACACTTTTTAGAGTTCTTACATTTGAAGACTGGACAGATGTTATGTATGAAGCGATGGAGTTACACTCTTGGGCATGGGCATATTTTGTCAGTTTTGTTATCATCGCTGCTTTTGTATTTTTCAATCTTTTTGTCGCTGTTATCATCGATGAGATGCAAAAAATAAACTCAGAACATACCGATGAACAGCTCAACCGTGAAGAAGCAAAACTCGATTTACTTCTTGAAAAAGTCACGCAGATGCAAGAAGAGATACGAGAATTGAAAAAGAAATAATGGTAAAATGGATTGTTGATTTTGTAGATTGGTGTCTAGTAATGAAGCGATTAAAAGTATTTTTATTTATATTAGTTGTCTTTTTAGTTATTTTAATAGTTAATTCAATTTTTGATTGTATAAGTGTTGATGAAAAAATATTTGCAGCATACATGATAGCATTATCAGCATTATTTGCATCAACTGTTGCTTTAATAAATTTACGCAAATCAATCATTGAAAAAGAAATTGAAAAACAAACTGCAATTATCGCTGTTGTTCATAATTCATTAGTGAAAATAGCAGTTTTAGAAAGTAAATTAGGTCTGTATAAACTAATGTTAAATGGAACAAAACCACTTGATAATATATTACTGGAAAACTATGGACAATTACTTTCTAATATAATGGACATAATAATAGATAAAGAGATTGCTCAATATATTCATGCTAATAATAGTGAACTTATATATTCAGTGCATGATAGTTTATTTCTTGCCCTTAGTAATAATAGAACTTGGTTAAATAAAATTGAAAAAAATCCTGAATTAAATGGCATTAAGTTACATTTTTCAAATTCGGAAAAGTTTTGTCCTTCTGCAAAGATACAAGAAAGCTTGACATCTTTAAGAGAAGTGATTCTCAAATTTAAAGATAACCAAGAAAAAATTATGGTTAAGCTAAATAATGAGGAAAAATATTAGATAAAATATAACAAAATGACATTTTTCTTAATCAAATTATAATTAAGTGCTAACATTATAAAAAGCTATAATAAGGCAAAATAATGGAAGAGAAATATAATAACTGGAATGAAGTTAAAAAAGAAACTGAGCAAAACAAAAAAAGAGTTTATTTTAAAGAACGAGATATTTTCTGGACTCGTATTGGTGAAAATATTGGTTTTGAACAAAATGGCAAAGGCAAAGAGTTTCAGAGACCAATACTTGTAGTGAGAAGATATACAAATGATATGTTCTTAGGTATACCTCTTTCTACAACTTTAAGAGAAGGAAGTTTTTATTTTCAATTTAATTTTTTAGATTCCAAAAAAAGTACAGCTCTTTTAGTACAGCATAAACTTTATAGTAGCAAAAGATTAATGAAAAAAATTGGTATGATAAGTCAAAATGATTTTGATGAATTAAAAATAAAATTAAATGATTTAATATTTGGAGAAGACTTTTGCTCTTCAAAAAAGAAGAGCGATCCCGAAGGAAATTGTATAAATATTATAACAGAAGAGAAAAAATAAGTCAAATAAGAAAAGTAAACTAACCCTAAATAACTAACTTATAACCCATTCCATATTCTGTTTTGAGATACTTTGGATTTGAAGTATCTTCTTCTATTTTTTTTCTTATATTTTTTATGTGATTATCTAAAGATCTATTTGAACTAATAGATGATAGTGAGTCTGTCAAGGTCTCTCGTGAGATTACTTTATTTTTATTTTCTATGAGTAAAGACAATATTTCAAACTCTATGTTAGTTAAATCTAAATATTTATTTTGAAATTGTATTTGTCTATCTTCTATTTTGAAGAGTTTCGCTGTACTCTCTTCTTTTAATTGTATATTGTCATTTCTACTTAATAGTGACCATATTCTAGCTTCTAGTTCTAAAAAGTCTATTGGCTTGGAAAGATAATCATGTACACCAAATTTAAAAGCTTTGACTTTTGTATCTGTATCGTTATATGCGCTTGTTACTATAATAGGAATAGCTACTTTATTTTTAATATTTGAAATAAGTTCAAATCCGCTAAAATCAGGAAGATTAAGATCGAGTAATAATAAATCGTATTTCTTATTTTTAAGATAAGATATACCATCTGTTATAGTATAAACACAATCAACTAAAAACCCACAACCTTTTAAAAAGTCACTCATTAAAAATGATGCAATCTCATCATCCTCAACAATTAAAATATTATATTTTTCCATTAAATTTACCTTAAAATACAGATTCTACAGATTCTAACGTAAATTTGATTAGATTTATATATTAATATTGTACATATTTTGATAGGAAATGGTCTCGATATAAATTTAAAATAAAAAAATCAAGGAAATTATAAATGAGATTATTTAAAATATTAGTTATGCTTTTACTTTTTATTTCTGTAAGTTATGCAAATGAAAAACCGATAAATATTCTTATATTTCAAAGTTATGGACATACTTTACCATGGTCACAACAGCTTATGAAGGGAATTAAAGACTTTACAAATAATAGTCCTAAAAATATAAAAATCTTTATAGAAACAATAGATTATGTACGTTTAAAAAAACAAATGAAAGCTGAAGACTGGAAAGCGTATTTAGACAAAAAGTATAGTGGTATACAGTTTGATGGAATAATAATCGAAACAATGTTTTCTTCAGTTATATTTGAAAGTTTTTCAAATGAATTGTACTTAGATGTACCGAAAATATATCTAGCAGATATAAAAATGAAAAAGCAAAAGCAAAAGAATATTTTAATAGGTGAAACATCGTCAAATGAGATGATTAAGAAAACAATAGCATTGGTAAAAAAGCAAAATAAAAACCTGAAAAATATTTATATAATAGAACCTTATTTTAGTGGAAAATCGATAGAGAAAGAGATTTTGGAAGAGTTATCAAGTGAGACTTTTTCTATTCATTTAATTAAAGATTTCACGATGGATGAACTAAAAATAAAACTATCAAATCTTCCTCAAAATAGTGTGGTTTTTTATATATTAAATTTTCAAGATAACACTGGTAAAAAGTTTGTTCCAAAAGATTTTTTAGAAGAAATTGTGGTGAATGCTAATGCCCCTATTTATAGTTTTTGGAGTACTTTTTTAGGTACAGGTACTATTGGTGGATATATGACAGATGGAGAAACTGCCATACAAGAAATACTAAAAAGTTTACTCAACTATATACATCATGATAAATTTATTAATAAGATAGAAACCTTTAATCTTTTTATTGATTTTAATATCTTGAAAAAATATGGTATTAACGAAAAAAGAAATCCTAAGAATGCAATAATTGTAAATAAACCTATTCCCATATGGGAAAACTATCCTAAAGAAACACTATTTGCATTAAGTACAATAATACTTTTAAGTATATTACTAATTCTTACATTTATTTTAAAAATACGAAATGAAAGAATTTCTAAAATGGAAGATAGCATGTTTATACAATCAAAACAAGCGGCAATGGGTGAAATGATAAGTGTTATAGCACACCAATGGAGACAACCTTTAAATAATATATCAATAATGGTACAAACAATACTTTTAAAATATCAAAGAAAAACAATAGATGAAACTATTATGAAAACATTTAAAACTGATATATTTAAACAAATCAAATATATGTCAAATACAGTAGATGATTTCAAGGATTTTTATAAACCAAATAAACAAAAAATTAAATTTGATATCAAACAAGAACTTATAAGAACTATTGAATTAATAGAAAATACTTATATTCAAGATGGAATAAAAATAGAAAAAAACCTTTTAAATAACTTTAATATAGAAGCTTATCCAAATGAAATTTCTCATTGTTTTTTAATACTACTACAAAATGCAAAAGATGCATTAAAAGAATCAGATAATGCAAAAAAAGTAATACAAATTTCTATACAAACAAACAAAAATGAATGCATAATATCTTTTAAAAATAATGGAAAGAAAATACCAATAAATATAAAAGATAAAATATTTAAACCATATTTTTCTACAAAAAAAGAAAAAAATGGAACAGGAATAGGATTATATATGGCAAAAACTATTATTGAAAAACACTTTAATGGCTCAATAAAAGTGACAAATACTTTAAATGGTGTAAATTTCGAAATAAGGATTGTAAATGTTAGATAGAATAGAAAATATAGCAAGATACAGTAAAAACATTACAGTATTGTACGTAGAAGATGATCCAATAGCAAGAGAACACACTGCAGATTTTTTGACTACAATTTTTGATAATATTATTATTGCAATTGATGGAGAAGATGGTTTTAATAAATTTCAAGAAAATGAAATAGATTTAGTTATCACAGATATTATGATGCCAAAAATTAGTGGTATTGAAATGTTAGAAAAAATAAAAAATATAGATAAAAATTGTTATACAATAATATTATCACAGCATAATGAAGCAGATATGTTGTTACAAAGTATTAAATTAAATGTAGATGGATATATATTAAAACCTATTGAATTCGAATGCCTTCTTGATAGAATTGAAAAAGTAATTGAAAAGTTTAGATTTGAGTATGAGTCAAAATGTAATCAATATTATCTTGATCAATATTTAGACCTTATTGAAAAAACAAATGTTATTTCTAAAACAGATATTAAAGGCGTTATTACTTATGTAAGTAATAGTTTTACTAAAATTAGTGGATACAAAAAAGAAGAACTAATTGGTAATAAACATAATATTCTTAAACATCATGAAAATGACAATGACATATATAAAGACTTATGGAATACAATTAAAAATAAGAAAGAAACATGGGAAGGGTTAGTAAAAAATAAAAATAAAGAGGGAAAAGCCTATTATATAAAAACATTAATCAAGCCAATTAAAAATATAAAAGGTGAAATTGTAGAATATATTTCAGTAAGAGATAATCTAAATACAATTGCAGATGATAGAAGTTTTCTTTTTAAACAAATTGAACAAAATGATTTATCTGTTTTAGTACAAGTTCAAATTGATGAGTTTGATATGCTTGATAAGTTTTATAATACAAGTACAGTAGCTCAAATAGAAAAGAATTTTTCTTTTAAATTTTTATCTTATCTTCCCAAAGATTATAGTTTTGAGAATGTATATTATTTATCCGATGGAAGATTTGCTTTATTAGCTGATTTTAACAATTTTAACAATGCAAAGATTAATATACAAGAATATTTAGCTGAATTTGTAAGGAAGGTAAAAGAGACAAGCTTAAAATTTGATGATATGGAATTTGATTTAAATATTACAGTTAGTTATGCAATTGGAAAACATATGATATATGAAGATTCTAAGATAGGATTAGAAACTGCTCTAAAAGAAAAAACAAAAGTTAGTTTTTCAAATGATTCCTCAATTGTAGTTGCACAAGAGGCAAAAAAGAATTTAGAAATGATTAAGACTGTTAAGATTGCACTTGACAATTATAATATCGTTTCATATTTTCAACCTATTATTAATAATAAAACTAAAGAAGTAGAAAAGTATGAATCTTTAGTAAGACTAATAGATGAAGAAGGAAATATACTCTCCCCTTTTCATTTTCTTAATATATCAAAAAAAGGAAATTACTATAATAAGATAACAGAGAGAGTTTTAGAAAACTCTTTTAAAATCTTACATTCAATTAATACAAAACTTTCAATAAACCTTTCTGCTTCTGATATAGAAAAAACTCAAACGAGAAGAAAGATATTTGAACTTTTAGAAGAGTATGAAAATGATTCGAATAGAGTTATATTTGAACTTTTAGAAGATGAAGATGTAAGCGATTTTAAAGTTATTAAGAACTTTATTCATGAAGTAAAAAGTAAAGGCGTACAAATAGCAATTGATGATTTTGGTGCTGGATATTCTAACTTCGAAAGAATACTTGAATTTGAACCAGATATCGTAAAAATTGATGGTTCTTTAATAAAAAATATCGAAAGTGATATGTTTAGTAGAGATATAGTTGAATCCATTGTATTATTTGCAAAAAAACAAAATATTGAAACTATTGCAGAGTTTGTAGAAAATGAATCAATATTTAATATTCTAAATGAAATAGGAGTTGACTATTCTCAAGGATATTATTTTGGTAAACCAAATGAGATAAACAACAAATGAAAAATATATTAATAATAGTAGTATTACTTACAGTATCTCTTTACTCAAAAGAATTAGAAAAAGTTTCTTTACAATTAAAATGGAAGTATCAATTTCAGTTTGCTGGATTTTTAATAGCCAAAGAAAAAGGTTTTTATAAAGATGTTGGTCTTGATGTTAATATAAAAGAATATACACATAATACAGATACCTTAGCTCAAATGAAAGATAATAAGACACAATTTGCTGTAATTGATTCTGCTTTAATATTAAAATCAATTCAAAATGAACCTGTAACTGCTATGATGGGTATATACCAAACATCACCATATGTGTTGATGAGTTTAAAATCATCAAATATAAAAAATATACAAGATTTAAATGACAAAAAAATAGCAATATATAATGATGTCAATGGTATGGCTATTAAATCTATGCTTAAAGCTCATAATATAAATTTCCAGCAAGTATCAATAAAAAATAAGTTAGAAAAACTAAAAAACAAAGAAATAGATGTGGCAATTTCTTATATTTCAAATGAACCTTTCATTGCACAAGAAATGGGAATGAGTATTTCTTATATAAAACCTGCTAATTACGGTTTTGAAAGATATGGAGATATTTTATTTACTACAAAAGAAATACTAAAAACTAAACCTAAAATGGTAAATAAAATGTATGAAGCAACAAAAAAAGGCTTTCTTTATGCATTTTCAAATATAGATGAAACTGTTGATTTAATATATTCTAAATATAACACTCAAAATAAAAGCAAAAAATCTTTATATTATGAAGCCAATACTTTATATAAATTAACACAAATACAAGAGAATCAATTTGGTAATTTAAATATGGATAAAATTAAAAGTATTGCTTACATTTATAGTTTTACAGATGTTGGAGAATATAACTTTGATGCTTTAAATGACTTTATATTCAAACCTGAAAAAATAGATATTAAACTAAGTAAAGATGAAAAGAAATATATTGAAGATAAAAAAGAAATAACAGTATGTTTAAGAGCTTCTTTTGAACCATTTATGATAAAAGAGAAGAAAAAATATTCAGGTATTACAATAGATTTTTTAAATGAAATTTCGAAACAAACATCATTAAAGATGAATTATATAATGAATGACAATGTAAATGATTATTTCAAGAATCTAGAAAATGGTGCTTGTGATGCAATAGCCTTAACGGTAACAAAAAATAACAAACATCAATCTTTAACTCCAACAAACTCATATGTATTTGATGAAATAGTAATAACAACATCAATTGATAAACCTTATCTTTCTGATTTAAATGAATTAGGCGATAAAAAAGTTCTTATTCAAAAAGGTACAAAATCTTTAATAAATTATGTTAGAACTATTTATCCAAATATAAATCTAGTTGAAATAGAAGAAATAAACTTAAGTAAAGTTGTAAGTGGAGAATATTATGGTTATATTCATGCTTCATATTTTTTAGCACATAAAATATTAATGAAGTACCCAAGTCAATTAAAAATAATGACAAAAATTGGTGAAAATAAAGTTGGAGGAAGTTTTGGTATATTAAAAAATAATACCTTACTTTTAAGTATTTTTAATAAATCAATAGGAAAAATATCTCCTAGTACAAAACAAATAATAAATGGTAAATATAGAACAATTAAAGTTGAGGAATATATTGACTATAGTTTACTTTTGAAAAGTTTCATTATATTTTTTATTATTTTAATAGTAATCTTTTTTTCAAATCAAAAATTAAAAAAAGAAATTTTACTTAGACATGAAGTAGAAAAAAAACTTGAAGAATTAAATAGAACATTAGAAGAAAAAATCGAAAATGAATTAAACAAAAATAAAAAACAACAAACTATAATGTTTCAACAATCTAGACTTGCACAAATGGGTGAAATTATCTCAATGATAGCACATCAATGGAGACAACCACTTAATAATATTTCGGCAATGAATCAAACAATGGTTCTAAAATACAAAAAAGGCACTTTAGATGATTTTATAGTAGATAAATTTAAAAAAGATACTCTACAACAAATAAGATATATGTCTAATACTATTGATGATTTTAGAAACTTTTTTAAGCCAAGAAAAGAAAAAAGACTTTTTTATCTTTTTGATGCAATAAGTAATAGTATTAACATCTTAAAACCAATGCTTCTTCAATCAAGTATTAATAGTAATATAGAATATGATAAAAACATACAATTAAATGGCTATGAGAATGAATTAGGACAAGTAATACTAAATATAATAAATAATGCTAAAGATGCGCTAGAACAGATTGAAAAGCCAGATAAATGGATAAAGATTGCAATAAAAGAAAATGATGAGAATATAAATATTTCTATCAATGATAATGCAGGTGGAATAAACGAGAATATTATAGAAAAAGTATTTGATCCTTATTTCTCAACAAAATCTGATAAAAATGGAACAGGATTAGGATTATATATGACTAAAGTAATTATAGAAGAACATATGAAAGGACAAATAAAAATTGAAAATAATGAGTTTGGACTTTTAGTATCTATTAGTTTAAAAATTAATTAAATAGGTAGGTAATTCGTTTTATGAAAATGGCGACCCCAGCAAGATTCGAACTTGCGTCATTAGGAGGAAATCCTAAGGTCCTTGGCCGCTAGACGACGGGGTCATTTTAAAAAGTTTTGAATTATAATCTAAGTATTATTGATTTACTCTTAAAATTATAAAAAAAGAGCAATTATTAAAGTTATTCGCAAAAGTTACCTGATTTTTATTTTTTTTCTCTTAGAAAGTTTGTATATTGATGAAGAAATATTTTCACTAAAGTCATCTTTTTCGTTTACTATTACATCTGAGCTTTCAATTGAAAAATCATAATCAAATTTATTTCCCGTAAGATTTGCAGAAGTTGATAATAAGATACTAAATTTAGATATAAAATTATAAAAAGAAGACTCTTTAGAAATAACTCTGAAAGATTTCAAGTTTGGATAAATAAAAGTAGTTTTAGAAGCTCTTCTAACTTTTTTTCTAAAATTCTTAGGTATTCGAGTATGTTGAGATAATGTTTTAAAAGAATCAACTGTATGAAGTGTTTTTTTAGATTTAGGTCTTTGTTTTATTGAAGCTAGTTTCTCACCATTTAATGATGAGAAACCAACTGTAGTGTCAGTTTGGACAAGATATACTAATGAACTGTTCACTATAAGCTTTAGTCGTTTAAGAACTCTTGAATAGATTTAACACCTAAACCATCTTTTTTCTTTAATACTCTCATAGCTTCAACACAAGCAAGTGCAGTTGCAGCTGTAGTACCATAAGGAACATTTTCTTTAAGAACGGCTCTTCTAATATTTTTACCATCATCTTTTGATGATTCTTTTCCATCTGATGTATTAAATGCTAATGCAATTTCACCATTTTTAATAGAATCAGTGATATTTGGTCTACCTTCTGAAATTTTAAGAACTTTCTCACAATCAATACCAGCTTCACTTATAACTTTATGTGTTCCACCAGTAGCAACTACTGTAAATCCTTGTTCTACTAAACCTTTAGCAATTTTAGGAGCAAAGTCTTTATCTAAATCACATAATGAAATAAATACTTTTCCTTCAGTTGGTAAATCATTTTTAGCAGCACTTTGTGCTTTTGCATAAGACTCACCAAAACTATCAGAAATACCCATAACTTCACCAGTAGACTTCATCTCAGGAGTAAGAATCATATCAGAACCGCTTAGTTTATTAAATGGGAATACAGCTTCTTTAACAGCTACGTGATCTCTTAAAATTGGTTTTAATACACCATTACCTTCCCAAACAAGATCAAAGTTGTATGAAGACAATGCATCTCTTAAAGATTCACCCCACATAACTCTAGTTGCAACTTTTGCTAAAGGCATTCCTGTAGCTTTAGATACAAATGGAACTGTTCTTGAAGCTCTTGGATTTACTTCAATTAAATAAATTTCACCTTTGTGAATTGCATACTGTGTATTCATAAGACCTACAACACCAAGATTTAATGCCATAGTTTTTGTTTTAGTTTCTAATTCTTTGATTAATTCATCAGAAATTGAGATTGGAGGTAAAGAACAAGCTGAATCACCAGAGTGAACTCCCGCTTCTTCAATATGTTGCATAATTCCACCAATATAAACTTCTTTACCATCACAAATACAATCAACATCAAGCTCAATTGCTCTATCTAAGAATCTATCAATTAATACAGGAGCATCATTTGATACAGATACAGCTTCTGCCATATATTTCTTTAATTCTTCAGTTGAGTAAACAATTCTCATACCTCTTCCACCAAGAACAAATGAAGGTCGAACTAATACTGGATATCCAATTCTTTCAGCAATTTCAATTGCTTCTGTAACTTCGACAGCTGTTCCGTTTTCAGGTTGTAATAAACCAGCTTCTTCAACAAATCTAGAGAATTTTTTTCTATCTTCGGCTAAATCAATAACTTCAGCTGTAGTACCAATAATTTTTGCACCAACTGCTGTTAAAGCATTTGCTAATTTTAATGGAGTTTGTCCACCAAAGTGTACAATTACACCATCTGGTTTTTCAGTTTCAATTACTGATCTTACGTGTTCAAAATCAATTGGTTCAAAGTATAAAACATCTGAAGTATCATAATCAGTAGATACAGTTTCAGGATTACAGTTATACATAATTGTTTTAACACCCATTTCATTTAAAGCAAATGAAGCATGTACACAACAATAATCAAACTCAATACCTTGACCAATTCTATTAGGTCCTCCACCAATAATCATAACTTTTTTCTCATCAGTTACAGGTTTTTCAACTTTTGGTAATTTAGTAATATTAGTAGTTGAGTAAAGATAAGGAGTAAGTGCTTTAAACTCAGCAGCACAAGTATCAACTTCATTGTATTCGAAATTAACATCTAAAGTTTTTCTTGCTTGATATACATCTTCTTCAGTTTTACCAATTAAGTTTGCAATCATAACATCAGAAAAACCATTTGTTTTAACTTTTCTCATAAATTCTTCATTAGTTAAAATCGATTCATCAATTGAAGTTTCTAAGTTATAGATTTCTCTAAATTTAGTTAAATACCATGGATCAATAGCACAAAGATTAAAGATATCTTCATTTGTAAGACCTTGTCTCATTCCATCCATTAAGTATAATAATCTAGAATCATTTGGTCTTCTAATTTCTTTTTTGATTAATTCTAAATCAGTAGAAATTGAATCAAAACCAACAAGACCAGTTTCTAAAGAACATAATGCTTTTTGGATAGATTCATTAAATGTTCTACCCATTGCCATAACTTCACCAACAGATTTCATTGCAGTTGTTAAAGTAGAATCAGCTTTAGGGAATTTTTCAAAAGTAAATCTTGGAACTTTAGTAACGATGTAATCAATTACTGGTTCAAAAGATGCTGTTGTACCTGTAATATCATTTTCAATTTCATCTAAAGTAAATCCAACTGCTAATAATGTTGCTACTTTTGCAATAGGATAACCAGTTGCTTTTGATGCAAGTGCAGAAGATCTAGATACTCTTGGATTCATTTCAATTACAATCATTCTTCCCGTATTTGGACAAATTGAGAATTGTACGTTAGAACCACCAGTATCAACACCAATTTCTCTAAGAATTGCAAAAGAAGCATTTCTCATATCTTGGTATTCTTTATCAGTTAAAGTAAGTGCAGGAGCAATAGTAATACTATCACCAGTATGTACACCCATTGGGTCTAAGTTTTCAATTGAACAGATGATAATACAGTTATCTTTTTTATCTCTGATAACTTCCATCTCGTATTCTTTCCAACCAAGCATAGATTCCATGATTTCAATTTCATTAATTGGAGATGCATCAATTCCTGCTTCTGCAAGTTTTTTGAATTCTTCCATATTATAAGCAACACCAGAACCACCACCAGCTAGTGTAAATGAAGCTCTAGAAATTACAGGGAAACCGATTTCTTTAGCTTTTGCAATTGCTTCGTCAACAGTATAAGCATTTGCACTTTTTGGTAAATCCATACCAATTTTTATCATTGCTTCATTAAAAAGATGTCTATCTTCACCTTTTTTAATTGCATCAGGGTGAGCCCCTAGGAATTGGATTCCTTCTAACATACCTTTATCATACATAGACGTAGCAACATTTAATGCTGTTTGTCCACCCATTGTTGGTAAAATAGCGTCGATATTTTCTTTTTTAATTATCTTAGCAACCATCTCTTCAGTAATTGGTTCAATATATGTTCTATCAGCAAACTCTGGATCTGTCATGATCGTAGCTGGATTTGAATTAATTAAAACAACTCTGTAACCTAATTCTTTTAACGTTTTAGTAGCTTGAGTACCTGAGTAATCAAACTCACACGCTTGACCAATTACAATTGGTCCAGAACCGATAAGTAAAATAGATTTTATATCTTCTCTTTTTGGCATAAAAATTCCCCACATATATTTTTATAAATTTGGAGATTATATCTATAAAGTGCTTAAATTTTGGTTAGATGTTTTTTTAATAGAAATGAGATTAAATTGTAATGAAAGATATTTTTTTATTAAAACAAATATAGTAATTATTTAAAGACAAAAAGGTATAAATACCTCTTTTATCTATGAAGTTGGAAGATTAAATCTTTTTGTATCTAAAACACCTTCGCTATCAAATGCTAGATAATATAAAATATCCTTTTTAACAGGAAGCCCTGTTAAGTATCTAATAGCAAGATTTGCTTGTAGTGACCCTACATGCATTACGATTGGACAAGCTATTCCATTTGGTTTTCTATCATTGATTTGAAAAACTGCTTCATAAGATGCTTTTTCAAAGAAACAAACTTGACCATGGAACTCTTCAACTGAACCATAAATCCAAGCTTGATTGTTTGCCATACAATATTCATTAATAGCAGCTCTTGTTGGTAAGTTATCTGTTCCATCAATTATAAGATCAAACTCTAAACCTCTTTTTGCAAATTCTTGAAAAGATTCGTTATAAGCTGTAACTTTAGTATAAGGACATCTTGACTCAACTAATTCTTTTAAAACTTCACATTTAGCTTTTCCGTCATCTCCAACTTTAAAACCAATTTGTCTGTGAATATTATGAACCCCTACTTCATCAAAATCAACAAAAGCAAATTCACCAATTCCAGAAGCTCCTAATGCAATAGCAAGAGTACACCCTAATCCACCACTACCAATAATTGCAACTTTTTTATTTTGTAATGAATCTTGAGTTTCTTCACCCCAAAGTTTTATTTGTCTATTAAAAAATTCATGTATTTCGCTCATGTTTTAATCCTTAGTAAGTGGTTGTATTCGCATGGGATGTGCAGGTTTTTTGGTCATGAAAACATCCTTGAAATTGGGTTTGTTTGGCTTTGTTTTTTTGCGGGTGAATCCGGGCAGATTGGTGGTAAGTGTTTTGTTTGTAAGGGGTTG
>PJEL010002871.1_pt1 | contig 15296 bp, 8 predicted proteins | sample 1853271 | NCBI WGS metagenome assembly PJEL01 (sample SAMN08108733, study PRJNA415343) | Invertebrate metagenome, whole genome shotgun sequencing project. | host: Globobulimina | place: Sweden: Gullmar Fjord | collected 2015-08 | reverse complement strand
ACTAACGGAAGATTATTTGTTAAATTTATTGCTTTAATCCAACATTCAAAGATCATGAGTATTATCAAGAATGATGAAAAACTCAAAAAATATTCTTTGTGTGAAATTATGTCTGAATTAAAAAAATTAAAACTCAATTGTTTTGATGAAAATAATACATTCTTATCGGAACTAACAAAAAAACAAAAGCTTATTTTTAAAGCTTTCAATATTGATATCAATACTATTAATCAATTACCTGATTATTAATTTTAAATTCATTTTAGGTTATATATAATCTTAAAATTATTTTATTGAATATTAATTATGTTTTTAAGGTTTTAGTAAAATATTTAATTTTTTCAATTCTTCTACTGATTTTAATAATATATTACTTTCCTCTTTATTAAGATTTATTTTGATAACTTTTTTTAACCCAGTTTTACCTAAAACAATAGGTACTCCAATACAACATCCTTTTATTCCATATTCTCCTTGTAACATAACTGAAGCTGTTAATATTGTATTTTTATCCAAAGCAATCGCTTCAACAATTTTTGCTATTCCAGCTCCAGGGGCATAATATGCTGAAGTTCCTGAAAGATTAATGATATTTTTACCACCATTTTTAGTTTTTTCTATTATTTCATCTATTCCTTTTGAAAAAGTGGTTGCAGTAAATTTTTTATCATTGTTGGTAGATGGAGTTGATGTAAAAGATCCATCCATAATAGGTTCACTTGAGTTGATTAAATTTGTTAAAGGAATACCTTCAATAGAAGTATATCGTTTTAATATGAGCATATCATTATTATGACTACCCATAACTACAGCTTTAATACTATTAGGATTAATATTTAAATATTGAGATAATAATGAAACATATCTTGCATTATCTAGTACTCCTGCCATGCCAATAATTCTATTTCTAGGTAAATTTGAAGATAACAAAGCTTGATATACCATATTATCTAAAGGATTAGTTGCAATAATAAATATAGCTTTGGGTGAGTATCTAAGACTTTTTAAGGTTATATCTTTAATTATTTTGGAGTTTATTTTCAAAAGATCAACTCTACTCATTTCCGCTGTTCTTTTTGCTCCAGCAGCAATTACTATTATATCAGAGTTAGAAGTTTTTTCATAATTATTAGTACAGCCAGTTATATTGGTTTTATTCCCACCTAAAATAGATAAGCTTTGATTTATATCCATGCATTTTCCTTCAGCATGTCCTTCTGTTTTATCTAATAATATAATTTCGTTTACTTTGCCTGAAATTGCTAGATTATTAGCACATGTAGCTCCTACATTTCCTGCACCTATAACAGTTATTTTCATAGATGCTAATATACTGATTTAATTTTAAAATTTTTCTATTATTATCTAAGTTGTTTTTTAATTATTTAAAAGTAATTGTTAATTTAATTTTATAGTTCTTCATCATCTAGCATAACCTTATTAGCTTCGATTACCTTATCTATTTTCTTTTGCATATCTTTAGGCAAATCTTTTCTTAATTTAACAATTAATTCCGCAATATTTTCTAATTCTTTGACTTTTTCTTTTTCTCCCAAGTTTCCTGCCCACCATTGCCCTAGTCTTTTAGAAGCTGTGGAAATTATGCTAGTATTTACTTGCTCAGTAAGTTTAGCTCCAAGAAAAGTTGAGCTTTTTTGAAGCCCTTTATAAACAGCTACTAGATTCTTATCAAGCTGAGCTATTTTTTCTTTTTGTTTTTTCTTTATTTTTTCCAGTTCTTCTAATTTAGATGTTAATTTATTATTTTGGTTTTTCTGTTCTTCTAATAAGTTTTGATTATTGATTAATTTAATTTTTGTTTCTTCTAATTCATTTTTACTTTTTACTCCTTCTTCTTTTAAAGTAACAATTTGTTTTTGAAGCTTTATTTCTTTGCTTTTAAGATTTCCTATCTGTATATCAGTAGAGGCTTTTAGATTAATATATTCATTTTGCAATGTACTATTTTGTTCCTTTTGATTTGATAATTGTTCATTTAAGCTATTAATATTTATTAACTGTTCGTTAAAATTTTGTGTTAACTCTTCAATTTCTAATTGTTTATCATCTCTTTCTTTTTTTAGTTTTAGGTTTGATTTTTGTAATATTACTATTTCATTATTTTTTTCTTTTTCTAAGTTTTTATATTTTTCTTTTTCTTGATTTAAATCACCTTCTAATTTTTTTATTTTTTCCTCATCTTTAATTTTGGCTTCTTTTAATTTATCTAAGTCTAAATTTAATTCGATAATTGAATTTCCTTTTATATTAAGTTCTTCTTCAAATTTAGATATTTCTATTTTTTTAGCATCAATATCATCTTGAAGTGTTTTATTTTGGATTTCACTTTCTTCAAATTTATTAGTCATTTGATTTAAATTATTTTGGATGTCCTTTTTACTATTATTGAGCTCTTCTATTTTTTTAGTTAATATTCCATTATCCTTTTCGTATTTAGTATTTAGAGTATTAATTTTATGTTTCTGTGTTTTTGTAAGCTCTTTTAATTCATTTTTTTCTTTTTCAGTTGCTTGTTGCGATGTAATAAGTTCCTGAATTCTATTATTTCTTTGTTCACTTTCTTTTTCTATGGCTTCAATTTGCTTATTTATAATAGTTTTCTCTATTATTAACTCTTTATTTTTTTTCTCTAAAATTTCATTTTCATCATTTTTTGATTTTAGATTATTTTTTAATTCATCCCTTTCTTTTTTTAATAATTCAATATTTTGTTGCAATTCGTTATTTGAATTTTTTGATAAATTTACTGCAATTTCATGTGCAGTATCTTTATCTTCTAACTCTTGCTTCTTTTCTTCTATTGCTGTTTGTAGTTTTTTAACATCTTCATTATTTATTTTTAATTCTTTTAATCTATTCTTGATTTTTTTTAATAAATTTTTAGCATCTTTTTTCAATTGATTATATTTATTTTTCTCTTTCTCTTTTGGATCTTTTTGTTTTAATAAATTTTGATTAAGTGAATTAATGTATTGTTTAATTTTATCATCTTCTGATAAACCACTTACCAAGCTTTTAAATGCTTTAATATTTTCATTTAAAACTTTATCTAATTGTTCTTTCTCTTCTTTAAATTTATTTGCTTCTTGTTCTGATTTTTGCAGTTTTTTCTTTAAATCTTCAAGTTCTTTAATTTTTGTATTAAGCTCATTTTGAATACCTGGTATTTTAGTTTCATTTTGTTTAATTATACTAGTATAATGATCTTGTAGAATTTTATTTTTAAGCTTTTCTGCTTCCAATTTACTCCTTAATTCATTAATTTGTTGTAATTGAGTTTCAGTTTGATTTAGTAAAGCTTGTTTCTCTATTTCAGATTGATCTAGTTTTATTTTATTTTCATCAGCTTCAGTTTGAAATTGTTCTCTTTTCTTTTTTTCATCTGTTAATTGTTTTTTTAAATCTGTTATATTAGAAGTTTTTAGATTTGTTGCATCTTGGAATTGTTGTTGCAAGTCCTTAATGACTTGATTTTTACTATTAATTTCTTGGGCAATAGTTTGGTCTTTTTGTTTTAAGGTATCAATTTCCTGATCTTTATCAGCAATTTTATTAATGGCAGTGTTCCAGTTATTATTAGCAATATCTAATGATTCTTTTAGTTCACTATTAGATTCTTTAAGTTTTTGAATTTCTTCATTTAACTCTTTTATAATTAATTTATTTTGTGCTTCAGTATCATCTTTATCTTTTTGAGCTTTTATAAGTTTTTGATTTAAATCATCTATAGTTGCTTGGTTTTTTTTCCCTTTGTCTTGTTCATTTTTAAGTTTTAATTTTAAAGTTGCAATTTCTTTTTCATATTCAGCTATTTTATTATTATTTATATCTCTTTTATCTTTTAATTTATCAACTACTTTTTGTTTGGAATCAATATATTCACCCAATCTTTTTATATTTTTATTGGATTCCTCTAGCTTTTTATTAATTCTTATTGTTTCTGGATCGACATATTCCTCATTATCCTCATCTTCTTCAACAGTTCTACTTAGATTTGGGTTATTGTTTCCACATCCAAAAGATACTAAAAAAGCTAATAAAGTTAATTTTAGTTTTATTTCTTTTATTATATATAACATAATAATTAGTTAGTATAAATTTTTTAAAGATTGATTTAATATACTATACTGCTTCCAATTGAAGAATATCTGATAATCGGTCATTATTCTTTAAAATCAAATGGTTTCAGATACATTTCATCTACGATTAGTATATATCCATTTGAAATTGTTCTTATAATTGAGATAACTCATTGAGTATAAATTTATTCTCATATACAATTTGAAATATATTTAGTATAAAATCAAAACATATGAATATACTTTTTTTTTACTTTATATACAAACTATATATTAAAAATTTTATATTTAATATAGTAAAATTATATTTAATACCTCATATTACTATGTATAATTAAATATGTTTATATTAATTTTTACTAAAAAATAATCATAAATGTTCTTTATATTAATTTATATAATAATATTTGTTTTTTATAATAAAAATCAATGAAATAAAATTTAATTTAAACTAAAATATATTATTTTAAATGAAATAAACTGATAATAGGTATTAACTCTTTGATTATCAATTTACTTTTTGACTTAAGTCGAGTATATAATAATTTATAAAATAAGTAAATATGATTATTCTTCTGTTTTCTTAAGTAAATTTGCTATTTTTAATGCATTATCAAAAGAATCATCAATAAAAAATTTAAGAAAAGGAATTTTCCTCATTTTGTTTGCAATTTTATTTCCCAAAAGCTTACGTATTAATTTTCTATTTTCTATGATCTTTTCTAAAATTATTTTTCTGTCCTTAGCTAATATACTTAAATATATATTTGAAATACTATAATCAGGACTTGTTTTGACAAGTGTAATACTTACTAAAGCAGGTTTAGTAACATCAGTTAAATCTCTTTGAAATACTTCACTTAAATTTTTCTGAATTAATCTTGATACTTTTTGTGTTTTTAAAGATTCTTTCATTGATATTTTTTAATCTGATAATTTAAATTATACTAAATATACACCTTCCACTTGAATTTCTAATAATTGATCTTTTCTCTATGAAATCAAAAGGTTTCAGATGCATCTTCATATATGAATAATATAGATTAAGAATTTAAAATAGGTGCCATTATTATTAGGTCTTAATCTTTATTTAAAAACAATCTAATATTTCTAAAAAACTTTTAGAACTTAATGAAGCTCTTCCAACAAGCCCTCCATCAACATTTTCACATTTAAATATTTCTTTTGCATTTGTATTATTTAAATTGCCTCCATAAAGGATTGGAATAGTATTAGATATATCTGTTCCAAAAAGATTTTCAATATTTTTTCTAATTGAATTATGCATTATTTCTATATCTTCAGGTTTGGGAATTTTATTTGTTCCAATTGCCCAAATTGGCTCATATGCTATTGAAATGTTTTTAATATTATCTTCAATATTTTTCAAACTATTTGTTATTTGTTGATTAACATAATCAATATGCTGATTTTTTTCTCTTAGATCCCAGTTTTCCCCACAACATAAAATTGGTTTTAAATTATGATTTAAAGTAATATTTATTTTTTTAGAAATAATAGCATCTGTTTCTTGAAAATATTTTCTTCTTTCACTATGACCTAATATTATATATTCAGTATTTATAGACTTCAACATTTCTACAGAAATTTCTCCAGTATAAGAGCCAGGTTTTTCTGAATGACAATTTTGAGCACTTATTGAAAATTCCTTTTTAGTACTTGCATATTTTAAGTATGGAAAAGAAGGAGCTATAATAATATTTATATTAGAGTGATTTTTATTTTCTTTTAATTCACTTTCTAAATCATCTAATAAAGAAATAGCCTCTTGCCAATCTTTATTCATTTTCCAATTTGCTACTAATAATTTATTTCTCATTCATTCGATTTTGATTATTAATATCCTAATTTAATTAAAAGTGTTAAATAATCTATACTAAAAGTATATGAAGATGCGAAAAAGATCTTTTATATTCAGAAAGTTTCTATTTGAAACTGTTTTAATAATCAGTCTTTTCTTTTAAGAATAAATTGATATACTACCTTTAGATTGAAGATATAAGAAAAATTGATCATAACTCATTGAGTATCAATGACCTCTTTCCGCATCTTTATATACTTTTAGTATAGATACAAATTTATCTAAATCCAGTATAGTTTCTATTTTGAAATAAAATATATTATTTTTATAAAAATTGATATACTAGATATATATCAAAATGCATCTAAAACCGGTTTTTTTCCAAAAGAAAAGATCGATTATCAGAATATCTTTACATATATAACTATAAATAAAATACAAAATTTAATGAAGAAAGAAAGAACTGAAATAAATGAATTAGGAGAATTTGGATTAATTGATCATTTAACAAAAGATATAATATTAAAACATAAAAGCTCTATTCAAGGAGTAGGTGATGATGCTGCAATAATAGATATTGGAAAAGAATATATGATAATATCAACAGATTTATTACTTGAAAATGTACACTTTGATTTATCTTACTTTCCCTTAAAACATCTTGGATATAAAGCAGTAACTGTGAATTTATCTGATATTTGCGCTATGAATGCAATACCAAAACAGATAACAGTTAGCATTGCAATAAGCAATAGGTTTTCAGTAGAAGCAATTGAAGAATTATATAAAGGAATAAAAAAAGCTTGTAAAGAATATAATATAGATTTAATAGGAGGGGATACTTCATCTTCTATGTCTGGCCTTTTAATTTCTATTACGGCAATAGGAACTTGTGATAAAAAAAGTGTTACTAAAAGATCAGGAGCAAAAACAAATGATATAATATGTGTTACAGGAAATTTAGGTGCAGCATATTTAGGTTTAAAAGTATTATCCTTAGAAAAAAAAATACTTTTAGAAGATGATAATATTCAACCGATATTAGAAGAATATAAATATGTTATTCAAGAACAAATGCTTCCTAGACCTAGAATTGATATTATTGAAAAATTTAAAAAACTTGATATAAAGCCTACTTCTATGATAGATATTTCTGATGGATTGGCTTCTGAATTATTACATATTTCAAAAATGTCAAAAGTTGGTGTAAGTATATTTGAAGATAAAATACCAATTGATTCTGAAGTAAATAAAATTGCAGAAAAATTAAATTTAAATCCATTAATTTGTGCATTTAATGGAGGAGAAGATTATGAATTACTTTTTACAATTTCACAAAAGGGTTTTGATAAAATAAAAACAGATGAAGATATTTCATATATAGGATATGTAAATGAAAAAGATAAAGGTAATTATTTATTAACAAAAGCTGGGGAATCTATAGAAATAGAAGCACAAGGATGGAAACATATTTAAATATGAGATAGATCATTAATATACTGCTTCCAATTGAAGAATATCTGATAATCGGTCATTACTCTTTAAAATCAAATGATTTCAAATACATTTCAGATACATTTCATCTACGATTAGTATATACTCCTTTCACTTGAAAATTTCTGATAATCTCGATCTTTTCTAAAAATAAATTGAAGAGAGTAAAAAAAATAAAAAAATAATAGAAAAAGTTTGATATAACAATTTTAAGAATTTAGCAAAGATAAACATTGTATGTATCAAAGAAATAAATTAAAAATTAATAATATAAAACAAATAAAATGAAGTAAAATCATCTAATTAATTACAATATTAAAATAAAAATTAAAATATAAATAAATAAAATATACAATCAATATCAGTATACATATCAAATATATAAAAATTCATAAATATAATTATCCAAATAAAATATATAAAATTAGTATTTTTAAATATAATCTACTAATATTGATTATTTGATAAACTAAAAAATATTATATAAATTTGTTTCACAATTATAATAAATAGATGTGAAGTATAAATAAATCACATAATAAGAATTAAAAAAATAAATTAAACTTTAAATAACCATGTTACAATATAATATTTCCAATACAACATTATGGGTAGTGGTAGGATTTTTGTTAGTTACTTTAGTTCTAGGGCTTTATGCTGGTAGAGGTATAAAAGATATAAAAGAGTATGCTTTAGGAAGTGGACGCTTTAGTACGTTGACGCTAGTAATTACTTTTCTTGCCACAAATATAGGAGGAGGAAGTATAATAGGTGTGACAAAAGCTACTTATAAAATAGGAATAATCGTTACTGTAGCATGTTTTGGCGTAATAATACAATATTTGTTATTTGCATTTGTGATAGGACCAAAGATTAAATTATTTAAAGATTGTTTGACTATAGGTGATTTAAGCGAAAAATTATATGGAAAAAAGATTAAAGTAATTACTGGAGTATTAACTTTGATATGCGCCATTTGTAAAGGTGCAATACAATTATTGGCTATAGGGAAAATTTGTGAAATATTATTGAATGTAAATCATATATATGTAATATTGATTGCTAGTTTAGTTTTAGGAATATATTCCTCTATAGGAGGTATAAAATCGGTTATAGCTACTGATATATTACAATTTATAGTGATAATTATCGTTTTTCCTTTGATTGCAAGTATTATTTTACATAAAGTTGGTAGCTATAAAGAATTATTTACAAATCTGCCTCAACAACATTTAAGTATTTTTACAAATAAAGAATTTTACTATTATTTAACTTTTTTCTTAATTTGGAGTTTTTTGCCTATGAGCTTATTAAATCCTGCAGATATGCAAAGGGTTTTCATGGCAAGTAGTAAAATTCAAGTAAAAAAACAATTTTTAATGTTATCTATCTTCGATCCGATTTTTAGAATTGTAGTAATGCTAATAGGTTTAGGCGCCATTATCTTATATCCTATTTTAGAAGCTCAAAATGTTTTACCTAAAATAATAAATGATTTGTTAAGTCCATCATTGAGAGGATTAGCTATATCCGGAATAATTGCAGTAATAATGTCTACGGCCGATTCACATTTTCATGCAGCTGGATTATTATTTACTCATGATATAATAGCTCCTATTTCTAATAGTATAAATAAAAAAATTAATGAACTTCCATTTGCAAGATTATCAACTATATCTTTAGTTACTTTATCTGCATTTGTTGCAATAAAATCACAAAGCTTATTCGATCTTAGTATATGGGCAGCAAAATTTTCAGGACCTGGTTTATTATTTCCTTTATTGATAGGAATATTGGGTATTAAAACAAATAAAAAAACTTTGATTGTAGGAATGTTTAGTGGAATATCATTACTTTTTATTTCAGAATATTATTTACCTGTATCCATGAAAATGTTAAGTATACCAATAGGTATAATAGTAAATGGAATAGCATTTATGATTTTCCATATCCTACAAAACAAGGGCATAGCCTGGATAAAAAGAGACCAAGACAAAAAAGAAGAAAAACTCTGGATTCCAAATCCAAAGAAAATACTACAAAAAATAAAAAACTACATCCCAACCCCAAAAAAAATATACAACTACTCCAGATTTCAAGTAATGAAACACGGATCAGAAAACATGATCTTTGGAATCTATTGTTGTGTAAACTTCACATTCCCATACTTCCTATGGGATTCTCAAGATCCAGAAAAATATAATCTAATGACAAACCTAAGATTCATAGGAGGAATCATGGCAGGATTACTAATAGTAAAAGATGAATGGAAAAAATTCCTAAAACCATATTATCCATTATACTGGCATGCAACATTAACCTATTGTCTTCCATTTATAACAACAGTAATGTTCCTATTATCAGGAGGATCATTATTATGGTTAATCCAAGTAGCAATATCTATATTCTTCTTAATAATGCTAGTAGCAGGAGAAGTATTTTTAATATTAGCACCATTAGGGATACTATTAGGCTTAGTATTTTATAAATATTTTGTAGGTCCAATAAATATACTATCTCTAGGATTCGATATAAATTATTATTTGATATATGCCTTTTTCTTTCCCACAATAATAGGCTTACTGTTTGCATATAAAAAAAAGATCTTTAATAAAGAAACAAGTAACATAGGCATAAACTTAGGTCTTTCATTATGCCATGAAATCAGAAACACATTATCAGCATTATCATATAGTGAATTAGCAGTGATGAAAATGAATAGTATAGAAAGAAATAATGTTTCTAAAAATAAAAATGGTGAAGAAGTATATATTATAAATAAAAATTCATTCAAATCAATCCATGATGATATGAATAATGCCTTAGGTCTAAATTATGATTCACTGAAAGTATTAACAGCCTTTGAAAATCTATTTCTCGAATACAAAAAATCAAACATCAATCTAGAAATAGACACAATAGAAGAAACAGTAAGAGATACCTTAAGTGATTTACATTTCTTACCAGATCAACTAGAAAGAATAGAATTAGACTTAAGAGATGACTTCTTTATCGAACTACCCAAAGCACAATTTGCCTTTGTATTATCAAACATAATAAGAAATGCATTTAAACATGGCGGACCATCAAAAGTAGAAATAAAATCAGAAAACAAAAAATTAATAATAAGAGATGATGGCAAAGGAATCCCCGAATTAGATACAGAAAGAATATTTCAAATGCACTACACAACAGGAAAAAAAGGAGATAGCAGCGGCATAGGCTTATGGTTCTCAAAGATAATAATAACCTCTTTTAATGGAGAAATATTCTGTAAAAGTCAAGAAGGAGAAAATTCATATACAGAATTCATAATAAAATTCCCAGAGATAGACCCTTCAAAAATAATAGAAGAAGATAGAAAAAGAATAAATGAAAAGAAGACCAAAAGATTAAGAAAATTAGAAAAAGAAGAAATAGCAAAGACAATGCTAGAAAAAGGAGATTCTATAGAAAAAATTGAAGAACGAACAGGCTTATCTTCATCAGAAATAAAAGAAATTAAAAATAAAATTAATTATTAAAGATTGAGAGCGTTGCAAAATGAGTGTCGAGCGTCAGCTCAGCACTCTAAAATATCCGCAAAGCTAGATTTTTGTTATGCAAAATTAGTTTTGCAATACTCTCAGGTATACTTTTAGTCCAGTATATACTAAAAGTATATGAAGATACGAAAAAGGTTGTTGATATTCAGCAAGTGATTCATACCTTTGAATTAGCTATATAAGTTTAACATTCCTACTTAAACTTACAAATGCTAAATTTTTCAAAATTCCCCATCCAAAATCAGGAATATTATTTAAATTATCTTCATCAAAACAAATAATTAATTCACCTTCAGCAATGTTTTTAAAGTCTTTTAAATCAGGATCAGTATCAAGCGTCCCGTCATCTTTTGCTTTAAGTATTTTAATATAAATCTTCTTATGAAGAGCACAAATATTAGGGAAATATCTTTTATGGTTATGTCTAAATCCTCTATTTTCTATTTTTTTAGGTATATCCTTACTATGATCTATAGCATATCCATTTTCTGGATAAATAGATGAATAACCATACTTTCCATCATAAGCAATATTACCTGCATTATATAATACTATACACTTATTACCATTTTGACTTCCATTTTTATTTATTGTAGAGAAATATATTTGATTGTAAATTTGCTCTTCTGTTAATCCAATTAAATTTTGATATTCATCAGCACCTATAGAATTAATTTTACTAATATCTTTTGTAATAATATCATTAACAACACTCATTACTTGAGATTTATCGATATTTTTAGAAACTAAAGCAAAAGCAGCAGTGAATCTTGATAAATAAAGAAGCATTTCAGGAGTAATAACTTTAAGTGGATATAATATTTTAGTATCTGTTTCATAATTTTTATTTTTCATCTCAATAGATTCAGCACTATATTTAATAGTATTTACTATTAAAGTACCTGTTTTATCAATTTTATTTATATTTAGTGATTTCTCACTTAAACTTTCAGCCATATTACCTTTCCAATATGCAAAAATATTTATTAAAGGTCCAGATTCTATCTTTTCACCATCTTTCATAAATTTATGTTTATATTTATCATTATATGAAAATATTGAATCAGTTGAAGCTTGATTTGGTTTAACTTTTATGAAAGGAGTTTCATCATTCGGTAAATCGATCTTATCCTCTTTACCTCCTCTAGAAGGAAGTCCAAACATAATTGGATCTCCTTTTTCATCTTTATATAAATCATGAAATGCTCTGCTCCAACCAATAGCTGTAAATTGATTTAATCTAGCTTTAGATCTTCCCCCAACTTCAATTCCTAATCCAATTTTTTCATTTTCATCTTTAATGAAACGGTGAGTAGCTGAAAAAGCAATTTTAATTCCAGGAGGTACTCGATCTGTATAAAATCCTCTTTCTCGTTTTTCAGCATCATAAGCCCTTCCTCTACCTTTTTCAATCCATTGTTTTTCTTCTGATTTTGTATCTAAGTTTAATCTACATGGATCTTTTAATATATCTTCACCATTCATTTCTTCAGGAATTGTTTCTTTATTTACATCAAATTCCATATCTGCTGTAAATATACAAGGGTTTTTAATATCATCTTTCATTAATATAATACCTCTGTTTGGAGTATTTACATGAATCCTATTTGTATGTTCAGCCATTGATAAATCTCCATGATATTGAGGATTTAATTCTAATTTTGGATTATCAATATCTATAGATAATAACCCTTTATAATCACTTTTTCCTTTGAGATATTCAGGTAAAGTTGCTTGAGAATAATCTTGTTGTTCTCTCATTAAATTTAAATATTCCATAACTAATTCAGGAGGTAGTTCTCCTACATTTACTCCATAATAATATCTAAAGCTACGATAGTTATCATCTGTTTTTGAAATATTAAATTCAGTTTTGGTAGAATCATCTTTTAATTTAATTCTAATATGTTTTTTATTAGTTTTAATATCACCTTGTTCAGTAGGAGATTTATAAATATACTCAGTAAATTTAGGTTTCTTTTTAATTCCTCCAATAATACCTTGAAAAGCATTTTGAGCTAAATAAAGTATTTCATTTTTTAATGCCTCTTTTATTTTACTATCTATTGGAGCAGTTTTACCTTCAGCTTTTTTATATGATTCAAAGGTACTATTAGAATCTTTATCTAAGAAATAAGTAGTTGCTATATTCATATTATGTATTTTTTTATTATCAGGATTTGTTTTATTAGGAACAACAATTGCTGGAATTACATAATAATTTTTACTTTCTTGATTATCTTCTTCCCCAAGACGATGCATAATATTAAACTTGCTTGTTCCTGATTCACTTAAGCCTTTTCCATCAGCCATTTGATTAAATGATAGCTTATAATTATCAGTTTTAGTAAAGAATTTTTCAGCATCTTCAAAACGCATTTTGCCACCAGAAAGAATCATATATCTTTTTTCAATTTTAGCATAATTTATATTACCATCTTTAATAATTCCATATTCTCCATTTTTAGAAATATAGTATGGTTTATCAGTACTTGTTCCTTTTGGATTTAAATTATCTTGAATCCTTTGAGCAAAAGTTTTAGTTTGTTTTTCTATTGCTTCATAATTATTTAAGAAATCATCTATTTCATCTTCTCTAACTAATATCCAAAATGGATATACAGGTTCATCTTTATCAAAACCATCTGATTCCATTTCAACAGCTTGCTCTGTTTTAGTAAGAGCAGAATTCAGTTTCATATTTAAAATAGTTGCTCCTAAAGTAATAGTATTACTACCTTCTCCTTTCATTAAATCATAATAAAATAAACCATTAAATTCAGCAGCAAAACTTGCTTGTTTATTATATTTATAGTTATTATTTTGTTGTCCTTTTGGCCTAATAAGTTTTAAAGAAACATATCTGCCTCTTATATTTAACTCTTTGGATCCACTAAAGCTCATAACTGGAACTTTAATTTTTTTATTTTCAATCTTTAAATCAAAATTATCAATACAAGCTAACTTTATTTGATATTTACCAGTTAAATTAGTTTTTAGCTCAGCTTGATCTATTTCAAATTCAACTTCAAATTCTTGATTTAAATTTTGCTTATTTATTGGAATTAAAAGTATTTCATTATCATTATACACATTATAATCTTTAAAATCTCCCTTTTGTTTATAACTTGGGCAACTTTGTTCTAAATCTTCAGGATTACTTAAAATTGATTTTGCTAAAGTTTTTTTATTAAGCTTTTTAGTATTTCCATAACTCTTTTTGATTCCATCAATCAATGTTTGTCTTGTATTTTTTTCTCCTCCATCTATAGTATTTATTTTTTTTGTTCCAACAATATATAAATCTCCAGTTTTAGATATATGATTTAAAAATCTCTGATCTAACCTTATTTTTATTTTATTTATAACCTTAACAGTTTTAGTTCCAGCTTCTGTTCTTGTTTTAGATTCAGCTTTTATAATTTCTCCAATATAAATTGATTTTATTTTATTAGTCTTATCTTTATTATAAGGAGTTTTTTCTAGAGCTTTTCTTATTATTTCAGGTACTTTAGTAATTGGCTTCATAGCCCGAGTTTTACTTTTTGAATTAAAGCCCCCCACAATACTTGTTTGCTTACCTGAATTATAAGCAAGATATAATTGTAATTCTCTATTTACATTTTCTAGTCCCCAGTTTAATCTATCATGTAATCCATCATATTTAATTTCTAAATCCCCTTTATCATGAGTAATGTTATTAATTTCTCCAGGAATTCCTCCTTCATGTGGAACATTATCTTCAATAGTATCATAATATTTAAATGGTAAAATTAAATCTTTGGGAATAAATAATTTTTTGTTTTTTACTAAATAATCTTGAGGAGTTGCCTTATTTATTGCAGATCCAGATCCTAAAAAGACTTTACTTGAAGTTCTATTTGTATTAGCTTCATTTAAGTTTTTTATTTCTATTCCTCTAATTTTAAATTTAATTATACCATCTTCAGAATATATATCAAATAAACAGTTATCTCCTCCACTTTTATCTCCTTCATTATCATAACTAATTATAGGTTTAGGCAACTCTTTCATTTCACCTTTCATTGAACCTTTATCTGAAGTTTTATAAGCGCAAGACCATAAAGCATAAAAAGTGATATAAAATAAGATTATTATTAATAAAATTTTTTTATAATTATTTAAAAATTTATTGAGGTAATATTTTAATAACATATTTTAATAAAAAATTCAATTGGTTATATACTTCTTCCATTTGAAGATGTAAGAAAAATTGATCATAACTCGCTGAGTATCCTTTAGATTTAAGGCATATAAAAATATGGGGAAGTTTAGCTAACTTTCCCATGCTTTCTCAAACAACTTTTTTGAAGT
>PJEL010002870.1_pt1 | contig 15302 bp, 14 predicted proteins | sample 1853271 | NCBI WGS metagenome assembly PJEL01 (sample SAMN08108733, study PRJNA415343) | Invertebrate metagenome, whole genome shotgun sequencing project. | host: Globobulimina | place: Sweden: Gullmar Fjord | collected 2015-08 | reverse complement strand
GATATCCGGAAACAGGTGAAGTATATCTTCCTCTCCCGCAACGGCTTTCGCTGGTCGATTTCGGGTCTGCTCTGTTTCGGCGCTATTTTGTGCATAGGTATGGTATTGACACCATTGGGCTTGCAGGCACTGTTGTTGACATCTGAACTGCGTAGTCTGACGCAGCAAAACCACCTGCAACGAGAAATACTTGCTCAACGTGGAGAGGCAGTGGATCGTACCGATAGGCGCGTGACAGCGGCGCGGCTTCGCCAGCAACAAATCAGTCTTATCCTCGGGGCGCCACAAGAATCGGTCGGTCTCGGAGGTTTTCCAGATTCGATTTCTTCTGTGAGCAGTGTGCCCGAAGCGAGGGCGATGCTGAACAAGAGCGGAAAACTCAATACTGAAAGCCAGGCCCTGCTCATGCTGGCCGACGAGCTGGTCAGTTTTGCACGGGAGAATCAGGAGTTGACGACTGTCGTGCCGTCAATTTGTCCCATTGGTATTGGCGCCTTCGTTCTGACCTCACCCTTTGGCGAGCGGATTTCTCCCTTCACCAACAGCAGGGATTTTCATGCGGGGATCGACCTCGCAGCTCGCGAAGGTACGCCAGTATTGGCGACGGGCGATAGCCGTGTCGTTTTTGCCGGACGCTTTCCCCTGCGGCGGAACGTTCGGTGGTGGCGATACGGAAATGTGGTCGTCTTGACCCATGGTGGGCAGTATTTGACGATCTACGCCCACCTCGAGGAGGTCAGCGTGCAGCGTGGCGCCAACGTCGAAAGAGGCGAGATGATTGGCACAGTTGGTAATACCGGTTGGAGCACGTCACCACATCTCCACTACGAGATCCGTGTGATTCGCGAGAACGAAACCGAGCCTGTTCCAGTCGATCCGAGGATCTATATCCTCAATTATCAGTGGAAAGGACACGAGGCGATTCTCATTCAGGGACGATCGGCTCCATCACCTTCTTTTGATCCACTCCCATCTCGAATGAAAAATATGAGGTAGCTCCGATGGATGAAAACAAACAGCACCCAACGATGATCATTCCCAGCGGAACCGAGATTTCGGTTAACGAGCAGGGCCAACTCTCGATCCGTACTCCTGGAAATCTCGTCATTCAGAATTCAGGCGTCTATTCCGTTATCGAGTCCATAAGCGGCTCGGTTCGAATTGATCCCGACGTCAAGGTTGAAGCGGTTTCGGTGGTTGCCTCCGAGTCCTGTTTTGTCGCTGGTGAACTGACCGCGTGGAGGGTGAAGGCCGAGAAAATTACCCTTGAAAAAGGCGCCCTTGCGAATATCATGCTGCAAGAGTCCGAAGGGCTTGAACTCGATCGTAATGCCCGCCTTGTCGGTAATTTCGCTTCGGAAAAAGAGCTTTATCTCATGCTCGGCCGGTTTTCGCGCCAGTTGCGCCAACTTCCCGACGGCCTGACGCCAGGCTCTGAAGGCGTGCCCCAGGTTTCTACAAGAACCCGCGTCGCACCACCTGAGGTTTTTCCGAGTAACGAGCCCTTCGTATCACCCGACGGTGAGCAGCAAGCGTCGATTGGTCTCGAGCAGGATCGGGAGGAAATTCTGAGTCTGGTCAAGATTATTCTCGAGCGGGAAATGGGACGGCAGCCTCTGTCGGAGACGGCCCGTCAGTCAATGGAAAACCTGCTTGGCCTGATTCGATCACGGGACTACGAGGGCTTGCGCGAGAACTCCCAATATCTCATTTCCCAAATTGAAGCACCCTCCGAAGATCTCGACCGCATCCACGGGATGCTGGAGAAGTTGTTTTAGATCTCTCAGGAACACATCTTGGAGAAACTTGAATGTACGACAAAAACGTACTCGATATGTTTCCCGGGAGGGGCAGACTGCAGCTGCGGGGGGAGTTTGAGGGGGTGGAACCGGCGCTCGGCCGAAGGCCGTTGGAGCCGATAGGCTCCCGCATCCCAAGGATGCAGCGTGGGCTTGAATCCCCACCTCATGAGAAATCGATAAGGCCGTCGACCAGGTCTCGCAATGCGATGCCAGTCTGATCATCTCCCGCCTGGCTACGAAGTACACCAAGTAAACGAAGTGCATCGCTCATTTGATCTTTTCTCACGGCGCTGTTGGTGGTAATCTGCACGCGATCGAGGCGGGCGTGGAGAAAATGGTATGAGTGAAGAACATCAGTGCAAAAAGACTCCTCTATACGAAGAACATGTCAAGGGCGGCGGGCGCATGGTCGAATTCGCCGGATTCAAACTGCCAGTGCAATACACCTCTTTGGAGGAAGAGCACAATGCGGTGCGCAACGCAGCTGGACTTTTCGACGTGTCCCACATGGGTGAAATCCTTGTTCGCGGCGAGCACGCGATGGATTTTGTGCAAATGATCTCGTGTAACGACCACGGAAAGCTTGCTGTCGGGCGTGCCCAATATACGGGATTGATGTATCCCGAAGGCACCTTTGTTGACGACATGCTGGTTCATCGGCTCGCTGAAGACGAGTTTCTGCTGGTCGTCAACGCAGCGAACCTCAGCAAGGACTTCGCTTACTTGTCTGATCTCGCATCGGAAGAAAAGGGAGTCGAGGTCATCGACCAGTCCGGCGAGTATGCGCAGATCGCGATCCAGGGTCCGCGGGCGATTGAGATTCTGCAGGAACTAACCGCCTACGACCTTGCTTCGATTCGTTACTACCGATTTGTTTGGAACGAGGTTATCGGCCACAAGGCATTGATTGCTCGCACCGGATATACAGGAGAGGATGGCTTCGAGGTCTATGTTTCACCAGAGCACGCGCCAGGAATCTGGCAGGCAATTGTCACGGCGGGCAGTGCTAAGGGTTTGAAACTGGCTGGTCTCGGCGCGAGGGATACTTTGCGTTTTGAAGCTGGAATGTCACTCTACGGCCATGAAATCGACCAGGATACGACGCCTCTTGAGGCCGGCCTCGGTTGGATTGTGAAAGTTGCAAAGGGTGATTTTATTGGCCGGGACGTACTCGTGCGTCAGCTCGAAGAGGGCGTTGAGAAGAAACTCGTCGGTCTTGAGATGATCGATCGGGGCATTGCCAGGCACGGATACGACGTCTACCTCGAAGCAGAGGGTGGTGAGCCGGTTGGCATCGTCACAACGGGCACGCAGTCGCCGACCCTCGGAAAAGCTCTTGCCAACGCATTTCTGCCGGCGAAAGAAGCCGAAGAGGGACGTGAGGTCTTCGTTCAAATTCGTAAGCGCAGGCTCAAAGCACGGATTATTCCTACGGGGTTTTATAAACGGAAGAAATCCTAAGATGAGCAATTCTGCCGGATGAGATGTACCAAGTCCTTGATGCTGTGGTGCTTGCAAAAAACGCGGGAATACTGGTTGTATGTCGAGGCTCTTTGCAAGCACCACAGCGCAAGGAATTGGTGCAGATCGCCGGTGGGAATCGCGTATCTTAGGATTATTAATAGAAGCAGCGAGCCGCGCTGTGATGAAGAGATGATGAACCGAATGTGAGGGAGATTGAAATGTCGATACCCAAAGAACTGCTGTACACCAAAACACATGAGTGGATCCGTGTCGAGGGGGATGTCTCGGTTATCGGACTGACGCATTATGCCCAGGATCAGCTCGGAACAGTCGTTTTTGTCGAACTGCCCGATGTTGGGCGAGAGGTCGAGGTCGAAGAAGAGTTCTGCGCTGTCGAGTCGAATAAATCGGCTTCCGATCTTTTTGCGCCGATCTCGGGTTCGGTCACTGAGGTCAACGAAGAACTCGAGGATGCTCCCGAATTGATCAATGAGGATCCTTATGACAAAGGATGGTTAGTCAAGATCGAGGGTACTCCCGGCGGCGATCTGCTCGACGCGGCTGCGTACGAGAAGCTGGTTGAGGAAGAGAGTGCCTGATGCACCCCTGGATTGGTGCTGGGGACAAAGATTGCCGACGCATCCTTGACGAACTCGGCCTTGATTGTATTGATCAGCTGTTTGAGGATATTCCTGCCGAAGTAAGGGTCGCTCAGCTCGAAATGCCGACCGCACTAGATGAGGTTGGTATCGTTCGAGAACTCGGGGGAATGGCCAACGCTAATACAGCAATCGGCGATCGTGCGAGCTTTCTCGGTGCGGGTGTCTACCGCCACATCAGACCGTCGGTGGTCAATGCGGTGCTGTCACGCGCTGAGTTTTTTACCTCGTATACGCCATATCAGCCTGAAATTTCGCAAGGTACGTTACAAGCGATTTTTGAATTCCAGACGATGATGGCCGGTTTGACCAATATGGATGTCGCGAATGCATCGCTGTACGACGGCGCTACCGCGTTGACCGAAGCTGTGCTTTTCTGTCATCGGGTTTTGCGCGGTAAACGATCTCGTGTCGTCATGGTCGAGACGGTTCATCCCATCTATCGGAATGTGCTCGATACCTATACCCGCGCACTTGGTATTGACGTGGTCGTCATCGGCCACGGTGAGGATGGCCGGGTCGACATCCCAGCCCTGAAAGCAGCGGCTGAGAACGCCTGTTGCATCGCAGTGCAGTCGCCGAATTTTCTCGGTATTATCGAGGATCTCCCAGCGATCGCTGATATTGCCCACGAGGCTGGTTCGCTTGCGGTGCACGTCATTGCCGAAGCGGCCTCCCTGGGTTTGCTTTCCGGAGGTGGTAGACACGGTTTTGACGTTGTCTGTGGCGAGGCACAGAGCTTTGGTGTTCCGATGGGTTTTGGCGGACCTTATCTCGGTTTTTTTGCGTGTAACGAGAAACGTGTACGGCAGATGCCGGGACGCCTCGTTGGTCAGACTGTCGATGAAAATGGCGATCGCGCTTTTTGTTTGACGTTGGCGACTCGAGAGCAGCATATCCGCCGTGCAAAGGCGACGTCGAATATCTGCACCAACCAGGGATTGATGGCGCTTGCAGCGACGATCTGGCTCGAGACAATTGGTGGTTCCGGCCTCAAAGAGCTCGCTGTATCGTGTCTTTCCCGGACACGGGAGATTATGCGCCGCGTTGTTGATCTCAATGGCCCATGGCGGCTTGCGTTTCCCGATACTGCGATCTTTGATGAGTTTCTTCTGCTTGGTCCCGGTACAGGTGAAGATCTCGTGAGGCGCCTCGGCGCCGAAGGTGTGATCGCTGGCTTGCCATCTCGGAGGTTTGGCGGAACGTGGCCCGACGGCGTAATCGTCGCGGCGACGGAAATGACAACGACCGAGCACATCGATCAGCTGATCAGCGCACTTGAGAGGACAACATGAGACGCCGAGTTTTGCGTGAGGAACCGCTGATTTTTGAGCGCAACCCCGAACGGCTGCGACGCCAGGGATTCTTATTGCCGCCAAACGAATCAACCGAAGCTCAGCCTGAGGTTCATGTTCCGGCGGATCAATTCAGGGAATCACTGTCGGAGATACCTGATCTCGGCGAAATCGACGTTGTGCAGCACTTCCACCGTCTCAGTCAGCTCAACTATTCGGTTGATGAAGGTTTGTACCCTTTGGGTTCGTGTACGATGAAGTACAACCCGAGAATCAATGAAGTTGTCGCTGGCGCTCCCGGTTTTGTCGACCTGCATCCATTGCAGCCGGACCACGAGATTCAGGGCGCTCTCGAATTGTTGTGGCGTCTCGAAGATGTGCTGACCCGAATTACCGGTATGGCTGCGGCAACCCTGCAACCTGCCGCAGGCGCCCACGGGGAATTGGCCGGGATCTTGATGATCCGTAAGGCCCTTGAAGCGCGTGGCGACGCCCGTGAATTGGTGCTTGTGCCCGATTCCGCTCACGGCACCAATCCAGCGACAGCGACTTTCGCCGGGTACAAAACGGTTGAAGTGCCGTCAGACAAACATGGAATCGTCGATATTGAGGCTCTTGACGGGCTAATGACAGATCGTGTTGCTGCGATCATGCTTACGGTTCCGAATACTCTCGGTATCTTCGAGAAGCGGATTGTTGAGATTTCCAAGCTTGTTCACGAGAGGGGTGGTCTCATCTATATGGATGGCGCCAATCTCAACGCTTTTGCCGGGCGCGCATTGCCGGGACTGATGGGCGCCGATGCAATGCACATCAACGTGCACAAGACCTTTTCGACCCCCCATGGCGGTGGCGGCCCCGGCGCTGGCCCAGTGGTTGTTTCGGAGGCGTTGAGGCCATTTCTACCGGCACCGCGTGTGGTGCGTGACGGTGATGCGTATCGTATCGAGTGGAATGACCCGTCGTCGATTGGTGCGATGAGGTCGTTTTTGGGAAGTTTTCTGATTCTGGTGCGAGCATATTCTTATATCCGCGGCCTGGGCTCGGATGGACTGCGTCATATGTCCGATGTTGCTGTTTTATATGCCAACCTCATTCGTCACCGGCTCCAGCAAACGTACCATCTCAAGTACGATTCGCCGAGTATGCACGAAGTCGTATTCGATGATCACAATCAGAGTAAATATGATGTGCACAATACGGACATCGCCAAACGTCTGCTTGATTACGGTTTTCATCCACCGACAATGTCATTTCCGCTGATCGTGCGAGGTGCTCTGATGATTGAACCAACCGAGAGTGTTGGACCTGAAGAGATCGACGCTTTTTGCGCGGCGATGCTGGCTATTGCCGAGGAGGCTGAGAAAAACCCAGAAGTCGTACGCAGCGCTCCCCATGAAACGCCGGTTGGCCGGGTCGATGAAGTTCGAGCGGCGAGGACGTTGATTGCGAAATGGACCCCTGGTTGTTAATTTTGAATTTCCAATTTTGAATTCCGGATAGTGGCGAGGGTGATGTATCTGTCGGTGGTAAGGATAAAATGAATCCCAATTGTGAATTCAAAATTCAAAATTCAAAATTAAATCGGGTATCCTTGGGCATGATGATTTTGACGGGTTGTTGAAAGATGTCGCAGGTGCAGGATATAGACCGTGGTGTAGACGCGTATCGCGATATCGCCGATGTATTGGTTAACTTCCGTCACATTGTGGCTCGAGCGATGGCCAAGATCCATGGCGAGCGCTGGTTCGAATCCGTCTGTCCACCTGAGGTCTTCGATCGCCTCAAGAGCCGAAAAGATGAAGAACTGTCGATTGACCGGTATACGCCCGAATACCAGGACCTGATCGACTATGCCGATTTTCATGATCTCGCCGAGATGATCTTTATGGTCGCGGACGTCGGCGATCTTCTCAAACGTCTCGCGACCTCGTCGGATACGCTGTGTAATCGGCTCGAAGAACTTGAGGTGTTGCGTTGCGCGATAGCGACGGCGCGACCCCTTGAAGAGCCAGAAGTCGAGCGTTTGGTAATCTTGCGTCAGGGTTTCCGAAATTTTCTCAAGGGGAAAGTCCCGGTACCGCCGTGGGACGAAGAAAGACCTCATGTCATCACACGGTCGCAGCCGCCGCCGGAAGAACCACTGGATGCGGAAGAGCCGGTTGACGAGAAAAATACGGACAAAGAGAGGGCTGCGGCCGATTCTAGGACTAGCGACGAAGCTGGGCCACGCCTGACGCAGACGATTGAAAACCAATCCGGCATCAAGAAGGGCGAAGTCGACGAGGCTTTGGCCGCAGGTGATGACGTTCGTATCCTTGCAGCGATTCACGAGGATGTCATGGACTTTGCCGAAGGATTTTACGGTGAATTCACTGATCGTCCCTCGATCGTGTGGGAAACCGTAAGCGACTGGTATGCAGAACACAGGGATCAGCTTGGATTGTCGTCGCTCGAGGATTTTTATGGTCTTGTCGCTGAGTATCGCCGGCGAATCTCTTCCGGGAAGAGTTCCGCCGATCTCGAAGAGCTCGTCTCAAAGAGTCATCTACCAGAACTCTTGATGGACCTCCGGGATGTTTTCCTCGCGAATAAAGATGAGTCAATTCCCTGAGAGCTCCTCACCCGGGCCGGACACAGGGACACATCGGCAAGAAACTCAACGCAACGAACGCCTCAATCCAGAAGACAACGCAAGGGCGCAAAGACGCAAAGTTTAGGATTTTCTTTGCGCCCTTGCGTCTTTGCGTTTTTTTCCTACTCCGGTCCATCCCGAAGGGATTCCGGTTCCCCCACTCGGGGCTTCAACAACCAGGAAGTTTCTTGAGAGACGCATCGGCATTGTGACCAAAAGTGGAGATAGCCGATCGCCTGACGCGGCGAGTCAGTTCAACTCTGTTTCTTCTGGAGGTGCGGTCGGGATGGGGCTTTGCATGTTGTCAGAGAGAAGCTCTTTTTTGCCCATGTAGATTGCCGAAACGGTGTCATCAGTGATTTCGAGGGCTGAGGTCTGACCGCCCTTGTAGACGGACTGCAGCATCCCGGTGTCGATAAGGTAGACCGAGTCTTGGAAACGGCTTCTGATAGTTCCCGTGCGCTGAGGCGTATGACCGATGACGATTCTCCGGGCATCAAGATTCGTCAGGAGAATGTCGATTTCACTCTGGCGTTCATCTATCCACATGGCAGCGCCACGGAACCACAGGGGTCCGTCGGAATCGATGAGAAGCCAGCTCTCCCAAGAGTGAATATGATTAATCGCGTCCCTCACTTCACCGGGAAGATCAATTTCTGGATTGTTGAATATGAATCCTGTCGCCAGCACCAATTCATGGATCGACGCCTGTTGCAGCACCATTCCATTCGCCTCACACCAAGAATGCACAAGGTCGAAAGCTGCGAGCTCTGAGGCGACTTCGCTGTTGACATCGTCGATGGACATGCCCGCGAGCGAGGGTCCGGGACCGCCATGAACGAATACGGTATCGCCAAGTTTCACGGATGCTGGGCAGGTCCGTAACCATTGACCGTAAGGACCATCAGCTGCCAGAGATGCGACGTACTCGATAAAACCCGGTGGGTGGGACTGGTACCACCGTTCTTTGACGCCATCGAAGGATGGCGCGCCTTCTCCGATTCGGCGGGAAATCCGGCGCCAGAGACTCTTATACTCGCGATAAGCGGCTGTTATCCGGCGTTTTGAACGTTTGTCGGTGAAATCCTCGTAGACCTCGGGATTGACATCTCTGAGAATGCCGAGCATGTTCATGGCTTCGTGGTTGCCGAGCAGCACAATGACCTGTGAACCGTGCGCAGGGGCTTGGGTCTGCAAGCTGATGAATAGATCCATGACCTTTCGCACATCTCGCCCGCGGTCGAGCAGGTCTCCGGTTTGCACAAGCACCAAATTCTCGGCGATCCAGTTCTGATCTCGATCAATGATCTGGGTTTCGGTGAGAATATTAACAAGTCCTTCGAAGCTGCCATGCACGTCGCCGATAGCAATAATTCTCTGTCCGGCGTCAGCACTAGCGCATACGAGGAGAATGAGGACTAGGAGCCTGTAGCGTAAAAATGAACGGCGGAGTTTGGCGGGTCGTTTGAGGTCCTTTTCCGGCGGATTTGCAGGCTCATACTGGTTGTATGGGTCAAAAATGCGCCGGGAAAGGGGCCAAACGACCCGCCAAACTCCGCCGTTCATTTTTGCGCTACAGGCTCCTAACCCGCACTTCTTACCAGCTTTCGTCGCGAGGGCGGCGAGGTGCCGTGTCCAGTGGGGTTTTCGACCTGAGGGACGCGGAGTCGTACTCTGCTGTAGGGACCTCGCGCTTCGCCCGAAGGGCGGATACGCCGAAGGCGTGAGTTCCGAAGGAACTGGCGTGGGCCCGTCGAGCATCCCGATGCGAGAAAGCACCGCTGGACGTGGTGCATCGTCGGCCGCAGCAGGAAGTTGGTGAGAAATGCGGACTAGGATCGAGGCAGATATTCTCCTGATCAAGCGTAATCCGGATTGAGCGTTACCGCGGTATTCATGGCCGCGATCGAGCGATCAAAATCCCGGATTTCTTTGTAACTGGTACTCATGTTGTAAAAAGCCTCAGCATAATTCGGGTTAAGATCAACAGCAGGTTCGAAATATTCGAGGGCTCGTTTGAAGTCAAGGCGGCGGTTATAGATGACGCCAAGACCGCAGAGGGCCTCGGGGAACTCCGGCCGCAGGATCAAAGCGTCTTCGAAGCACTCAATCGCCTTCTCATCGGCATTTTCATCGTTACTGTTTTCCATATGCATGATCCCGAGCGCGTATGGGGCGTCCGCGCCTTCGGAATCAATCTCCGCAGCCCGCTCTGCAAGTTCTTCGGCCCTTTTTTGCTCGCCGAGTCTGCTCAGCGGGATAATCATTCCGGCGATCAGACTGACATCGTCTTTGTTGTGATTGAGGCCCTCTTCGAGCAGGGAAACGGCTTTTTCGTTTTCGCCGAGTTCACGATGGGCCGAGGCAGCAAGTCTGTATGTTTCGACCGGGACATTCTTCCGCGACAGAATCTTGCTGAGGATTTCCACTGTTTCGGAAAACTTCCGTTTGGAGAATTGAACCTCGGCTGAGCGCTGGAAGATATGGATCGGCATACGCTTCTTCTCGAGACATTTCTTATATAAGGCGATGGCTTTTTTGGGGCGTTCAAGAGCCCAGTGGCAATCTCCGAGGGCAAGCCAGCCCTGAGGTACAAAACCGTCGAAGGCCGCTTTCTCGAAACATTCGGCTGCGTCGTTCCAATTGTTCGCAAGAGCATCGATCAAGCCCAGTTGGAAACTCATCTCAGGGCTACCTAGACCGCATTCGCGCATCCAACCCTTCATCGGTTCGGCACAACGTTCGAGATCGCTGATGATAGCGGGGCCGATGTCGCCTGGTATTTCGTGGACATGCTGTTTGAGTTTGGCTGCTTGCCATTTTGTGGCGAGATCCGCAGTCAGTTGCTCGAGGTGCTCAGATGCCCGTCGCCGGTAACGTCTCAACTCAGCTTCGAGTTCTTCGATGCGCACACCGCGGTACTGACACAAGTCGTTCAGTGTTTCGAGTTGCTGACGCTGCTCTTCTTCAGCGGCGAGGCGTTCGGCGTCTTTTCCGGGCGCTAACGCGTCATCTTCCAATGGTTCCGGGACCGAAGGGGCTTCGCTGGGCTTTGTGAGCGACTCTACGACGACATCGTTTTTCTTTTTCGAACGAATGGCCAGGAAGAATCCAATGATGCCTCCGATGATCAAACCCACTCCGCCAGTAATTGCACTCAGCACCAAAACCCCCTGTTCGAAATGAATGTGCTGCAGCCCTTCATTCTTCAGGCTTCCAGAAATTGCATTTCGTGGCCTTTAGCCAAATATCTTTTGTTTCAATATCATAACGATATTTCTGTATATTCGCGAATGCCCTGAGGTCGCTCGATGCGCAGCGAATACAAGGAACACACACGGACTATTCTTGATTGTACCCGGTTTTCGCCCGAACCGAAATGGTGAACCTTGGTGAGGTTGTTGCGCTGTGCATTGATCTGTTTTCCGCCCAGGAGCGTCAGTATTGTTGAACCGCGAAGACGCAAAGACCGCGAAGATTTTCGTTAAATGTTGAAAAGACGCCCTTTGCGGTCTTCGCGTCTTCGCGGTTCATTTTCCGGATTCGACGCCTCAGTGGTTCGTCTCCAATATTGAGACATTAAATTCTGAGGTATTCTGTTTCCCAACGCGATACATCTCATTGAAGTAGAACGATTTTCTCACAGCGCAAAAGCCTCTTGGTGAGATGAACGGGCTATTTGGTCTCGAACCAGTTCAACAGGCAGGACATCAGTTGACGATCGGGATTGAGGTTCAATTCGCGCATCTTACGTTCGGTGAGGAGGGCGTTGGCTGCCAGATGAACCAAGGTGTGCGCGTATTCGGGTTTGTGGCTTGCGAGATCCAGAGCTGAGGCAGCGATAATCTCGAAACCAGCCTGATTCGCAGCGAATTCACGAGCGAGAAGCAAGAGTTTGGTGACATCGTTGTGTAATGCAGCTTCGAGCGCTTCGCGGGTGCTCAGCTGCATAGCTGCAACCGGCGCGCTATCAAGAGTGAGCCGTGCCAGTTCAGGAGGAACGTCGTCGTCGCAAAGCTGTCGAGCCACCGCTACACTTCCAGGGAGGGCCAGCTTCTGGCAGCGAGATCGTATGGTCGCTAAGATCCCAGTCGGATTTCCGGCGAGCAGAATGAAATTTGCGTGAGGGGGAGGCTCCTCGAGGGTTTTGAGAAACGCATTCGCAGCTTCAGCGCCGAGCGAGCCCGCTTCGACGCCGTCGAGGATCCATACGCGTCGATGAGCCTCGTAGGGCCGCCCAGGAACGCTTTTGACGACGTCACGAATTGCCTCGATTCCAATCTGCTGTTTCGCTCCTTGGGGCGAAAGTAATATGACGTCGGGGTGTTTTGCCTCAAAGACTCTGCGGCAGCTTGTGCAGCGGCATCCAGAAGGGCTCGATTCGGGGCAGGTGAGTGATGCGGCCACGGTCAAAGCGACAAGTTCACGGCCGAGCCCAGGCGGACCAATGAGAATGAGAGATTGTGGGAATCGACCGTTCGTTTTGGCCGTCAATAAAAGATCAATCGTCGGCTGAACTAAGGGTCCCCACGTCTTGGAGTTGAGATATTTTGGTTTCCAGTTTTCGTAGAATGTCATCGCAGTACCTCGGGCAGGGTGTCGATGATTCGCCGGTGCACTTCATCGATTTTGGCGCCTCCGTCGATGATGCGCATTCGTTGGGGATGGCTCTTGGCGAGTTGCAAGAAACCCGAACGTACTTGATGGTGAAAGGTCTCTGGTTCATTGTCGAGCCGGTTCCCGGACGAGTTGGTCGTCGCGTTGCGCGCGTATACACGAGGTAAGGCCTCAACAGGATCGACGTCGATCAATAGAGTGAGGTCGGGCGAGAGTCCATCGGTCGTAAGGCGGTCGATGTTTTCGATGACTTCAATGCCAACGCCCCTGACGATGCCCTGGTAGACAACTGACGAATCGCTGAAACGATCGCAGAGCACGATTTTGCCATCGTCAAGAGCGGGTCGGAGCAGCGTACGAACATGATTCCGCCGGCACGCCGCGAGTAGAAAATATTCGCTGAGACCGTCGGGAGTATGTTGGGGATCGAGAAGAACTCCGCGAATTGCTTCTGCCAGGGGGGTTCCTCCGGGCTCGCGGCTCACCAGGACATTGTGGCCCTTGCTGCGTAGATCATGCTCGAGCAAGCGGATTTGAGTGCTTTTCCCGGTTCCCTCGCCTCCCTCAAACGTAATCAGATAGCCGCGTTCCATGACTTCGGCTCAGCCGTTACGAACGTTGAGGAAAGCCTCTTCGGCATGATAGGAGGACCGGACAAAAGGTCCGGCGAGGACTTCGAGCCCAAACTCCTTGCCAATGAGAGCAAGTTCATCGAATTCATCAGGACGCCAGTACCGTTGCACTTCGACTTGTTGGGGAGTGGGCCGGAGGTACTGGCCGATAGTAACGACTTGACAGCCGTTGTCACGAAGATCACGAAGGACTTCGAGCACTTCTTCGAATTCTTCGCCGAGGCCGACCATCAGGCCTGATTTGCGGATGATCGTCTCTGAGGTCTCGCTAACCTGCTTGAGGACCTTGAGCGCCCATTCATAACGACCCGATCTTCGTACCATAGGATAGAGACGTTTGGTGGTTTCGATATTGTGGTTGAATACGTCGGGACCGGCCTCAACAATGCGGTCGACCTGATGCATTTCTCCCCTGAAATCGGGTGTCAAAACCTCGATGGCCGGTTTTGGGTCAAGTTTTTTCAGTAGTTCGATACAGTGAATGAATGCGCTTGCGCCACCGTCAGGCAGATCGTCCCGGTCAACCGCCGTAATCACGACGTGGCGCAAGTCCATATCAAGCACGGTCTCAACGAGTCTCTCAGCTTCTGCCGGATCAATCGCTTCGGGCCGGCCGCTTGCGATTGAACAGTAACGGCAACTCCGCGTACAGATCTGACCATTGATCAGGAAGGTCGCGGTGTGATGAGAAAAACATTCTGATCGATTGGGGCAGCGGGCCTCTTCGCAAACGGTGGACAGCCCGCCTTTGCGCAAGCGTTTTTTGACCGTAGCAAGATCCTCAAGTTGTAGCTTTCGCGACCTTATCCACGTGGGAAGCCGGCCCGGGTTCGTCGGTCCAAAACTCATGGCGCGGCGACCCAGGCGTCCTTGAATCCGGAGTTGCGCATGCGGTTCGCGACGCGGTCCGCTGACTCGCGATCGGGGAAAGGACCAATGCGTAGTTTAAAGAGTTCTTCGCCGTTGCCAAGTGTGCTCACCATGATGTGTTGACGGCTGCTATCAAATCCAAGATCGGCGAGTTTTCGTTCGCTGGCGCCGAGTGAACTCCTGACAGAGCCGGCAAGAACCTGCACATAAAATCCACCGGAGGCCGGTTGCTCGACGGTCGCGGTGGCGGTTGGTTTCGGCCGTTGTGAAACCGGTACCGGGGTTACGGTCGGCGTTTTTGTTGGAATAACGCGTGGCGTTTGAGTCGGTTTGGCCGTTGGTTTAGCTGTTGGCTGTGCGTTTTGCCTTGGTGTTGCGGTCGCTGTCGCAGTCGGTTGAATATTCGTTTTTGGGGTTGGCGTAGTGCCAATTCTTTCTTCAATAGGCGTCGGAGTAGGAGAAGCGACGATGGTATCGGGTTGTTCGTCGATGGGGGACGACAGCACCGACCACGCTGCACCATATCCGAAAGCAAAGGCCATAATCAGGCTGAGGGCGAGAGCAACAACGAGGGCGATCAGCCACCGTGTACTCAACTCGATGACGAAATATGAAGGGCGCATCGACAAAGTCTACACCCGTTCCCTTCGTTTAGGGTCCGCGCAGAAATAACTTCCGATTTTCGCATCCCATCTGCACCACATCTTCGGCTCGAACTCAATCGCAAAATACTCAATGTAGCTCGGGCTACACCTCGAATTTCGCTCAATCCTTCGAGCCAAATCTGTGGCACATATGGGCGCGCAAAACGGGAAGTTATTCTTGCGCGAACCCTTAACGATTCGTTTCATGCGTGCCTCAGTACTCAGCCGAAGAGTTTTTCCATCATCTTGATCGGCATAGGAAATACGATGGTCGTCGCATTCTCAGTCGAAATTTCGGTCAGAGTCTGGAGATAACGCAGCTGAATCGATACGGGATCGGCGGCCATGATTTTTGCGGCTTCGGCGAGTTCCTTCGAAGCGATGTTTTCACCCTGGGCGTGAATGATCTTGGCGCGTTTCTCACGCTCGGCTTCCGCTTGTCTGGCCATCGCTCGCTGCATATCTGGCGGTAAATCGACGTGCTTGACCTCGACCATCGAGACTTTGACGCCCCATGGATCCGAATGCTGGTCGATGATGTTTTGCAAACGAACGTTGAGGTTTTCGCGTTCGGAGAGTAAATCGTCGAGTTCGACCTCACCAAGTACCGAACGTAAGGTGGTCTGGGCGAGCTGCGAGGTTGCGTAGACGTAGTTTTCAATATCAATGACGGCTTTTACCGGG
>PJEL010002869.1_pt1 | contig 15306 bp, 16 predicted proteins | sample 1853271 | NCBI WGS metagenome assembly PJEL01 (sample SAMN08108733, study PRJNA415343) | Invertebrate metagenome, whole genome shotgun sequencing project. | host: Globobulimina | place: Sweden: Gullmar Fjord | collected 2015-08 | reverse complement strand
AATACTCTCATCAATTTCTGCAACACCAAGACTTATGGTATATTTGATATCTATATCATTATAAGCAACAACTGCCTCGTCAACTTCTTTACGCAGTCGTTCAGCAAATACATAAGCATTTTTAAGTGATGTATCCGAGAGCAAGATGGCAAACTCTTCACCACCATAACGAGCACAAATATCAGTTTCTCTGACGTGGTGTTTGATTAGGGCAGATATATGACGAATGACTTCATCACCTACTGTATGGCCATAGCTGTCATTAATATTTTTGAAATGATCAATATCAAGCATAACTAAAGAGCTTGAGTGTTGGCTACGACTCCAACGTTTGTACTCTGCTAACAAACAATGATCCCAGTGTGCCCGATTGAATAATTGGGTCAAACCATCTGTTTGGCTTAAAATAGCTAATTCTTCATTCGCTTTTTTCAAGCTTTGTTTATTTACTGCTGTGTCAGTGACATCATAAACAAGTAGGCATAAATGACTGACTTCACCTGTTGAAGAAAGAAGCGGGATAAAAGTGGTATTTTGATACATAAAATCAGCACTACCGGTAACAGGTCGGTAACTATCAAATTTGAATAGGTAAGGTCGTTGTTCCCAAATCGTGAATGCTTTATTTTTAAGTAAAAATACAGACTCTGCTTTGCGAGTAAACCAATCTCGCGAGATCTCTTCAAATAAATCAAATATCAGCTGATCTTTTACTTCTCTAGGTAGTAAGCCACTATGGTTTTCCATAAAGCCATTAAATATTTGTACTTTGAAGTCTTTATCAAGTACAACAAGGCCAACATCAATGTTATGTAACATTTCCATTAACCAATGTAGTTCATTTAATTGTGATTTTTCTAACGTCATAACCTATTCCTGTCGTCGCTTAATCGCGCAAACTCATATCCATATACAGAATAAAAAGGGCCTATTTATTCTGTAACTATCTCACTTATTTTTACTGACAACTTTAGTCAATCAAATAGGCAAGTTTATTATTAAGTGTTTGCATCGACTTCTCAGTAAAGAGTAATAATAAATCACACTTAATTGGATAATTTTCAATACTGTAGCTAATTTCTATCGCTAAGGTTTTTTTCCACTTCTTGGCATTGTTAGCAATTAGATCGGAGATTTTTCGGTGTTGACCTAAAACCTCAGGGTGCCCTTGGCTAAACTGGATGTCTAGTTGCTCTGAGACCCCTTTTAAACAAGCTCCAATGAGTACGTTTGCCAAATCCATTAATAACTCTAATTCAGTGCCCATATCCGCATCATATTGATAGTTCATCAGTGATGCGACATCTTTAAAGCTTGAATCATTGAGGATCAATAAAGCTTCCCCTGAAATGCCGGCACTAATAAATCCTTGGCAAACACCCGAGGTACTTTCATGGTTCTCAATATCTTTTAACGCCATTCGAAGTTCACTCACTTCGATGAAATTAACATTAGGTATTGGTAGTTCAACAAAAACATTGAGTAAACGTGCCAGCAAATCACCTGCACGTCCCATAGCAACATTAGCTATTTCTTGATAGCAATCACGCATATCTGCAGATAAAGTTATCTCGGGTTCATCACTCGGTACTTCATCTTCGACTTCAGACATATCAAGTTGACTAGCAAACAGCTGTTGCGGAATATCAAGCTCTGCCACTGTTTTCTGTGTGGGTACATCGATAGCAACAGCCTTTTGTTCAGGTTCAATTGCTTCATCTTTGTTGGAGAAAACACCATAAGAAGACAGGACTTCTGTAAGAATATCTTTATTGACGGGTTTTTGAATAAAACCTAATGCACCTAAGCTCGTGACCCGTTGATGCGCCTCAGGTTGAATATCACCAGATATGACAATCGTAAGCGTAGGTAGGTCTTGTGCTAAAATAGCTTCAAGCACTTGGTAACCATCCATTTCAGGCATGTTAAGGTCAAGTAGTAGTACATCGCCTTTCCCTGCCTTTATCGCTTCAATTCCTTCTATTCCGTTAGCTGCAAAACTTATATCTACATCCCAATCATCTGGTAATGAACGCGCGACTTGTTTGCGCGCCATATTTGAATCATCACAAATTAATAATTTAGTGGTCATATTAATCTTGAGCCTTACAAAAACAATAACAACGGCCGTGTAAAATATACCTAGCCTCTATTGATAACCATAGAGTATCCAACCTAAAAAACAATGATAATGTTGTATTTATAGAATTTTTATCACTAAACGGCTAAAATCTCCTCACCAAACCTATTACTTTCAAAAAATCATGAAATTTTCTACATCAAACATCACCTTATGTGCTTTTATTATCGCCAACTTTACTCTTGTTTGCTCCCCAAATAGCTATTCTTTTGAACTAGATAAGCTAAAAACCACACAAAATCTTGTCAAAGCTGGAGACAAATATGTCACGCTTTTAGGTAATCAGGTCAATGTGGGTGAGCAAGCTCCACCATTTAAAGTGGTAGACAAAAACTTTTCTCCTGTGACATTGAAAGATTTCCAAGGACAAACATTGCTAATTTCTGTTGTGCCAAGTTTAGACACAGGTGTTTGTTCTATACAGACTAAACGCTTTAATGAAGAAGCGGCAAAGTTACCTAAAAACATCACCATTTTAACCATAAGTAATGACTTGCCATTTGCTCAAAAACGTTTTTGTGATACTGAAAAAGTAGATAACCTCAAAGTACTATCTGACTCTGTTTGGCGGGAATTTGGCGCTAACTATGGCTTATTAATAAAGGATATGGGGCTACTAACACGTGCAATATTTATTATTGATAATCAGGGAAAGATTGTTTACAAAGAGCTTGTTGCTAACATTTCACAGCACCCAAATTATGATCAAGCACTTATTAAAGTAAAATATACTGCCCCTGTGATTGTGCTTGATGAAAATGAAATCAAAGCAAACGCAGAAAAATAGCTAAAAATAATAATTAGCAAAAACAACTAACTACAATTAAATATAAAATTAAATTTTAGTTTAATCTTGAAAATATCACGAACAATCCCATCTCTAATTGTGTAGTCGCCGTAAGGGACTACACAACAATCATTGCCTGTTCATTGTGAAAGGCAGCATTATTAAAAATTAAATTCGATTTTATCGAAGTCTTACTCTAGGCAATATTGCTTTGCTAGAGATTGGCTCACTAAATAATCGTTCTTGTTTTAAATAATAACCATTTATTGCTATTTAATAGGATAATTTATTATGCGTAACTCAACAGATTTCAGTCCACTATACCGCTCATTTATTGGTTTTGACCACTTAGCTGGTTTAATCGATAAAGCCTCAAGAGCTGACAAACAATCATCATACCCGCCTTATAACATAGAATTATTAGCCGAAGATCAATACCGTATTACGATGGCTGTTGCTGGCTTTAGCGAAGCAGACATTGATATCGAGTCTAAAGAAAACAGTTTAATCATCATTGGCACCAAACAAGCCGCTGCCAATGTAAAAACCGAGACCAGTAAAAGTCCACGTCAATTCCTGCATCAAGGTATTGCAGAGCGTAATTTTGAACGTAAATTTCAGCTTGGCGAACACGTTAAAGTGATAGGTGCTTTTATGGAAAATGGTTTACTACACGTCGATTTAGAACGAGAGATCCCAGAAGCATTAAAGCCGAGAAAAATAGCTATCAATGGCAAAAGCTTATTAAGCCCCGGTGAGTAACTAACACTCCCTTTATTGTTTCCTTTTGTTTATGTTTTACTTTTTGCCCAGTCTTTGACTGGGCTTTTTTGTTTAATACCAGTTACATTAATTTTAACAAGTAGAAATGCTCACTTCGTTTGTGTGATTGGTATAACTATGCTAAAAAACAATTATGAGTGTTTTTTAAGCTGGTAAGCAATTGACTGAATTATCACAAAAAATATCAAATAAAACACCAATAGAAGTAGCTCCTGCGCGAGGTAAAAATAAAATAACCATCGCAGGTGCTGGTCCTGTTGGTGCTATGCTTGCTATTGTTTTAGCACGTGCCAATTGCCAAATTAACCTTTTTGAATCACGACCAGATCCACGAGTTAATTGTGCTCAGCAAGGTAAGTCAATTAATATCACATTATCTGAACGAGCATGGACAGCCCTAAAAAGCATAGGACTTGATAAACAAGTTCGTCAATTTTCTACTGCCATTTACAAACGTATTTCTCATGAACTATCAGGAGATGTAACAGAGCAAAGCTATGGAGGAGCAACTCAAGCTATTTGGTCTATCTCACGAGAAAAGTTAACTGAGATATTACTTAACCAAGTAGAACAAGAGCCAACAGTTAACTTACGCTTTGAGCAGCGTTTAACTCATGTTGATTTTAATTCTGCTTGTACTTCTTTTAGCTATTTAAAGGCAGGAAAAAGTGGTCATATAGAAGTTGACGCCGATTATGTCTTTGCCGCCGATGGCGCTTTTTCTAAAGTCCGTCGCCTGGCTCAAGAAACACCACGTTTTAGTTACTCTCAACGATATATGCAACAATGTTATATTGAATTAACCATAGCAGCGAATAAAGATGGTAGTGCTAAATTAACGAACAATATTTGCCATTTATGGCCACGTGAAGATTTTTTATTGATGGCGCTACCTAATAATGATGGTAGCTTTACCTGTACTTTGTACTTGGACTTTCAAGGTCAAATATCCTTTTCTTCACTAACACAAAGACACAGTGTTGAAGCCTTCTTCCAGCAATATTTTGCAGAGGTATTGCCACTTTTAGAAGACCCCATTGAAACATTTCTTAATAAAACCGCTAACCCGCTATTTTTGGTCAGTGTTGACCCTTGGGTGATAAACAACAAAGTAACTTTAATTGGCGATGCTGCACATGCCATGGTGCCCTTTTATGGCCAAGGGCTAAATTGTAGTTTTGAAGATTGTTTCAAACTAGGGCAAATAATCAAACTGCATCATGGTGATTGGGCTAAAATATTGCCTGACTATTACTTAAAACGGAAGGAAAATGCTGACGCTATCAGCAAATTATCTAAAGATTATTTTTTTAAAGTAAGCTCTTCAAATGAGAGTAGTTATGATGTTTTAGAAAAAAAAATAGCCGATGAATTTGCAAAGAAACATCCCGATTTATGGCCTTCGTTGGACCAAATGCTCTGCTTTTCACCTGAAATTTCTTATGCTAGAGCCAGAAAAATATCACAGCAACAAAAACTCATCATGACTGAAGTCATGAAAATTGCTCATATTGAGTTATGCTGGCAAGATGATTTTGTTTATGCTCGACAGAGAGAGCTGGCAAATTCAAAAATAGCACCTTTGCTCAAGTAATCTGTTCTCGGCTTAAATGGATAGGCACCTAACGAAAAACTAGAACTCCAGCGAAAAAAGAATCTCTGATAAATCAGGCTGCCACTGAAAGTCTTTTAACTTTATCTTACTACCAATCACTACCACTTGTTCATCTTGTAAATACTGTTTTTGCTTTTCAAAGTACTCGCTACCTTGAGGAAAAGATATCTTACCCTGTGAGTTAATCACCCTGTACCAAGGAACAGCTTTGCCCTGCCAACCATCTTTTGGAACTTTACCTAACGCTTTACCAACAAGACGTGCCCTACCAGGTAAACCAGACAGATCAGCAATTTGACCATAACAAGCTACCTTGCCTAGTGGAATTAACTGAATAGTTTGCCATATTTGTTGATAGTGAGGATTTAGCATGTTTTTATTGATTTAGCGTTTTATTGCCAAGTTTTATGTAAGAAGTGAATTAAGTTATCATAGCAGTTCAAGTAATACCAAACGGATTAATTAAGTGGCCAACTTAGAGCTTCATTAGCTAGCTTAAAACAAACAAAATTTGTTAAACATAGTTATTCTATATTTCATTAATTTTGTGCTGTTATCAGATTGCTAATGAGCTCCCGAAGGGCGATTTTAAAAGGCATACAGGCAGCGTTATTGATTTTGACAAGGGAATAACCATTCTCTTCAATCAATGCCTTGCCTCTAAGCCTTTTAATTATCGCTAAGTGATCACTTAATTAGTCCGATTGGTATAAATATAATACTAGGGTCTCTAACCCTAAGGAAGAATATGAGAATTTGGGTTGATGCTGATGCCTGTCCAGTAGTGATTAAAGAGATATTGTTTAAGGCAGCGGATAGAACAAAAATAACCATGACCTTTGTCGCTAATCATCATATCCGTATCCCACCCTCGCCATTTACCTCATTTATGCAAGTCAGCAGTGGCTTTGATGTCGCCGATGATGAAATAGTTAAACGCATTAATGGTGGGGATTTAGTGATTACCAGTGATATTCCACTTGCTGACGAGGTAATCGATAAAGCAGGTATTGCCTTAAGTCCACGTGGTGAGCTTTATACCAAAGAAAATATAAAATCCCGACTTAACATTCGTGATTTTATGGATACCATGCGTGCAAGTGGTGTGCAAACAGGTGGGCCACCAGCGCTGAATCAAACTGATAGACAAAATTTTGCTAATCATCTTGATCGCATCATTACACAATTTAAAAAGTCTCAATAAAACGCCAACAAAAAAGGCAAATATTCAAAAGAATATTTGCCTTTAATTTCATAGCTGACTTTGAGTAATTAGCTTTTTTTCAGTAATAGCGCTTTTATCTCAGCAAGTTCATCCTCAAGCTTTTCAATTTGCGCACGACTAGCTGGCTCGCCACCATCGCCACTTTCACCATGTTGCTCAGCACGAAACTGCTCATGCTCTTGGCTCATGACTTCTAATACCGTACCCACCATCATATTTAAAAAGATAAATGCGGTTAAGAAAATAAAGGTTAAGTAGTATATCCAACTCATTGGATGCACAGCCATGGTTTCATACATGACATCAGTCCAATCTTCAAAGGTCGCTACGCGAAATAACGTCAACATAGAAATGGAAACATCACCCCAAAGTACTTCATTGATTTGGTGAAATAACATGCTGCCAATAGCTGCATAGATATAAAAAATAACAAACATCAGTAGCGCAATGTAGCCCATGCGTGGAATGGCTTTAAGCAGCGCATTAATCAATAGGCGCAGCTCTGGTACCATAGAGACTAAACGCAGAACACGAAAAACACGTAATAGGCGAGCGAGCAAGACTCCCGTGCCACCAGACGGAACTAAGCTACCAATAACAATGACAGTATCAAAAATATTCCAACCATTTTTAAAAAAGCCTTTTTTATCTGGGCAGGCTAAAAAACGAATAGTTATTTCAATAGCAAAAAACACTGTAACTGCCACATCCATTAACAATAAAATAGCAATCGCATTCGCTGATAAATTATGTGTTTTTGCACCTATTAATAATGCAGATAACAAGATGACTGCGATAACAATCCCTTGGAATACCTTACTATTGTCGATTCTTTTTAATTGCTGCTGTGCACTTAATACAAAACTCATTATTTATACTTGTCCTACTGCTCTGTCACTAACATGTGGATTACTTCGGCGCTCTTGACCAAAAGTACTCATAGGACCATGACCCGGAATAAAGCGCACATCATCACCTAAGCTAAATAAATTTTGACGGATAGAGTTGATTAAAGTGGCATGATCACCGCGAGGAAAATCAGTACGGCCAATAGAGCCACTAAATAACACATCACCAACTTGGGCAAGCTTGCTGTCGCGGTGGAAAAATACTACATGACCTGGTGTATGACCTGGGCAGAAATATACTTCCATGACAATATTACCAAAACTGACCGTATCACCCTGCGCTAAAAATCGGCTAGGGGTAAATTTTTTGGCATAAGAAAAAGCACCGCCAAAACGTTGCTTTTGATCTTCAATGCCATCTATCCAGAACTGATCTTCTTTATGAGGTCCTTCTATCAATACATCATAATGACTAGCTAAATCATGAGTAGCACCAGCATGGTCAATATGCGCGTGGGTAATCAGTACTTTTTCAAGTGTTAAACCAAGTTTAGTAATAGCCGCTTTAATTTTTTCGATATCACCACCAGGGTCAACTACCGCAGCTTGTTTGGTTTCACTACACCAAAATAAGGTACAGTTTTGTTCAAAAGGTGTTACCGGAATAATTTCATGATTTAACATAACGTGCTCTTCAATGGTTATATACCAATGCGCATAAGAAATGGTTCACTTCTTTATACGCCATGGCGTTATTTACAAAATGGCGGCAGTATATCATAACTTTTCTGTCTGTATTGCTTGTAAAGATGTAACAAAGCACTCGATAGTACTTCCCCTAAGCGCCTTAACTCGGTAAGCTTTGCGCAACTAATATTAACGACTAAATAACTATTTATGAGCTCTGCTTCTTCTCGTGATTCTTTTCATTCTCGTCTTGGTTTTGTTCTAGCTGCAGCAGGTGCCGCCATAGGTCTAGGCAATATTTGGGGCTTTCCTACTCAAGCTGCAAATAATGGTGGCGGTGCATTTTTAGTCGTTTATTTAATCGTTACTTTTTTACTGGCACTGCCTGCACTTTATGCCGAAATTTATATTGGCAATCAGGCACAAACTAACCCTGTAGCGGCATTAGCCTCAGCATGTGGAAAACGCTTTAAAAAAATAGGTCATGGTGCAGGTATCATAGGCATTATTGGCGCTATGATGATGTTAAGTTTCTATACGATTGTTGCGGGATGGATGCTAGCACATGCACTTGCCTCACTCGCTGAATTAGTAGGTTTAATGGATTTGTCTTTATGGTTATCTACCTCGAGTACACTGCGTAATATCATTTTCACCCCCATATTTATCATCCTCGGCGCAGCCATTGTGCATCAAGGTGTACACAGCGGTATTGAGCGTTGGTCTGCACGCCTAATGCCAATGTTGTTAGTTATGCTAATGGGATTGATTATATATATCCTGCAACAAGAAGGTGCTGTTGAAGGAGTAAAGCTATATTTAATACCTGATTTTTCTCAAGTAACAGAGCCGAAGCTGGTTATCTCTGCCATGGGGCAAGCCTTTTTCTCACTCGCCATTGGTGTTGGTGCTATGATGGCTTATGGCTCATATATGCCTAAGGGGCAAAGTGTTGGCAAGTTAGTTATCTCTATTACTTTACTTGATACTTTTATTGCCTTTATCGCTGGTCTACTTATTATTCCTGCTTTATTTGTTGCTCAACATGCCGGCCAAGAAGTTTTTGTTGACGGTCACTTAATTGGCGAAGGCCAGCTTATTTTTAATATTTTACCAACACTGTTTAGCTCTATGGGCACAGTTGGATTAGTGGTATCTTTTGCCTTTTTTGCGCTACTTTCTATTGCCGCCCTTACCTCTACAATTTCTTCAACGGAAGTACCTGTTGCTTATTTAGTTGAAGATAAAGCCATGACACGTAAACGTGCTACTTGGTTGATATCCGGTGCAGTGCTGATAGCTAGTATGTTGTTGATTGCCTTTTTCGAGCAATTATTTGGCTTAGTGATCCAGTTACTCACCACAATATTACAACCACTTATGTCATTATTTTATTTTGTTGTTGTCGGTTGGTTGTGGAAGCGTGGTAATCAATTAACGGACCTTGCCCAATTAAATAAACATAAGTCATTAAAACTACTTGGATTTTACTTACGCTATATTTGTCCAGTATTGTTATTAGTAGTATTTGTTAATGTTGCCTTTTAATCAGAACTAGCTTTTAATCAATACGAGTATCAATCATGACCAATGTGCATAAAAATTTTATTTCGTTTCTACTTGGCTGTTTATTTGCTTATCTTTCTGTTTGGTTTTCAGGCATAGGTGCAGCGGCACCCGTACCCGACTTTTTAAGCGAATATCAGGAATTTGCCATCTACTTTTATTCAAACATTGTTATAGTATTAACTGCTGGAATATCTTCTTTCTTGATATTGCTGTTAGTACGTAAAGTATTTTCGGTATTCACTAAACAAAACTTGTTCTGTTTTGCCCTGCCAATCATCTTGTTTCTAACAACAATGCTGATTTTTATGGGCTTTGCCATTGCTTCCTTAATGTATGCCGCTATAGCAACATTATTTGCAGCTACGCTATTAACAAGTAGAGCACAGCCACAATAGCTAAAACTCAATGTGACACACAGAGTGTTCCTCTTTATAATGAAAAAATTAATCAATATTTATAGGAAACTTAATGAAAGCATTAATCACAGTATTAGCCGCAGTAGTTCTACTTAGCGCTTGTTCAGCCGAAGTAGGTAGTGAGCAGTGGTGTAATGAATTAAAAGAAAAAGATAAAGCAGACTGGAGCTCGAGAGAAGCTAAGGATTTTACTAAACACTGCATCTTTTAAGGTTTAGTGATGTTATTGCTAGCCTAAGTGACAATTTAAGCTAGCAAAACTACATGTACTAAATAATACCAATTTGATTAAATTATTGCTCATTTGTTCTGGTTAAAATACTCCAAGGCTGCGTTGCTCTCAATCCCAATAGCCAGCTATTGGTCAATCGAGCGCCTTGCTTTGATTTATTTTTCCTGCGCACAACAAGATCAAAAACTTAATGAAACTGCTATAAGACAAGCTACTTTCTATTCAATCAGCTCCAACGTTTCATTTGCCTCATCATCAAGTAACTCAACCTGCTCAATCTTCTCAAAACGATTAGCAATTTTATCCGCCGAAGTATGAATTTGTTTAACATCGGTTGCCGCCTGATCAATATGTTTTGCAAGATTCGCAAAGCGACCTTTAAAACGACTAAAGTCTTGCGCTAAGTTTGATAAATGTGCCTGAATAATGTGAATTTGCTGACGAGTAGCCTCATCTTTAAGTACTGACCTAGCGGTAGTTAGTATCGCCATAAGTGTTGTTGGAGAAGCAAGCCAAACCCGTTTTTTATTGGCATAGTCAACTAAATCACTTTGATGGCCATGTATTTCTGCAAAAATTGCCTCTGCAGGAATAAACATAATAGCGCCATCTGCAGTTTCGTTATCAATTAAATATTTATCACTAATATCATTAATGTGCTTTTTAATATCGACTTTAAACTGTCTTAACGCTGATTTTCTGTCTAGCTCGGCAACTTCAAAGTCCATCATTTTACGATAGCTTTCTAGTGGGAATTTTGAATCAACAACCACATTGCCCGTCGGTTTAGGTAAGAATAATACACAATCAGCAATCTTACCGTTTGATAAGGTATGTTGCAGTTTAAAGCTTTGCTCGGGTAGTACGTTGCGGATTAGACTATTAAGCTGCACTTCACCAAAGGCGCCACGTGAGCGTTTATCATTAAGCACTTCTTGCAGGCTAACCACATTCGTTGAAAGCTCAGTGATTTTTTTCTGAGCATCATCGATTAGTGCCAAGCGTTGTAATATATCGCTAAAAGTTTTGGTAGTTTTTTCAAAGCCTTCACTAAGACGTTTTTCTACCTGACCACTAATTTCTTGTAAACGCTTATCGGTTGAATCCGTTAAGCCATCTATACGTTTAGTCATTTGTTCACTGCTTTGTATTAGCGATTTAGCTAACTCATCACGGTTAGCTTTTGCGGTGTTATTTAAGTGATTTATAACTTGATCTAAAGACTGACTTTGATTTTGTTTTAACTGATCTTTCTGCTCACCCATTTGTCGTAGTAACTTAATACGTAGATCTGCCATTTGCTGTTCAAAGCTATTACTTAATTGTAATTGTTGCTTATCTTGCAGCTGAGTTAATTGCTGTAAAAAGAGTGTTTCTGTTTGTTTCGCCTGCTGGCTTACCAGCTCAATAGTGTGTGATTGCAAGCGTTTTTCTTGCTTGGTCAGTCTAACGAGAACCAATATTAATAGCACAACTAAAATAAAAAACGCCAACACGGGCAACCAAGTAGACAGCAACTGCTGTTGCTCAAGAGTAAAAGTCATTAGTTATCAATCTCAAAAAAAGTGCCTACGCACAACACTGTAAATATTACCAGTACCACTAAAGATAGCAAGTGCAAAGAACAGAAAATTACTTTGTTAAAATAATCCCAAATAGTCGGCAGTTTCAACAACCATTGTCTATACTCACCTTCCCAATCTTTTGGCTTTTTTAACTGTGAGTGCTAATCATGAAGCAAGGAACTTTTAAGCAAATAACAATTAAGAAAAATACCAACCTATTAAATAGAACACTGAATATTATTTCCTATTTGGCCTTACCTTTAGTGATACTAACTTTAGTCAGTTGCTCTAAGGCAACACCAGTTCCAGTAGGTGAATGCAATACTGTGGTCAGCCATGTAAAGTCTGTTCTAAAAGATAACGCGCCGAGTAAAGCGAAAATGCTTCAACAATGTAAAGCGGCCACAGATGAGGCAAGAGGTTGTATCATGGCAGCAGATAAACCAATGAAAATATTGCAATGCGACTTTTAGCTTTACTTTTAGTGCTAGTGCTAGTGCTATAAAGACACTTTGCTGGCACAAGCTTGTAGTGCTGGCAAAATGATATTTAATAACTGCTGTTTGCTCGTTTGTGATACATGAGTACTGATACTTAATGCGGCGACAACATTTCCCATACCATTAAGCACGGGTACAGAAATAGACCTAAGCCCTAGTTCAAGCTCTTGATCCACCACACTATAACCTTGCTCTCTAACTAGTGAAATATCTGCAATTAAGGCAGTTTTATTGGTTAGGGTGTATTCAGTATGCTTTTGCATTTCACAGTGATGTAAAAACTTATCTAGCTCTATATCAGAAAGCTCTGCTAATAAGACTCGTCCTAATGATGTTGCAAAAGCAGGTAAGCGAGTACCCACATTTAAACTAATTGACATAATACGTTTAGTGGTAGCAACACGAGCAACATAAACAACGTCTTCTCCTTCCAAAACTGCAGCAGAGCAAGATTCATTTAATTGCTCAACCAGTTGTTGCATCAACAACTTTCCCTGTTGCCAAATATCTTGTGTGGAAAGATAAGCAAAACCTAAATTAAGTATTTTTGCTGTTAGAGAGAATTGCTTCCCCTCCTGTTTAGCAAAACCTTCGTCCACTAAAGTTAATAAAAACCGTCTTGTGGCTGCGCGTGAAAAGCCGGTAGTACTAGCAACTTCAGATAATGTCATCGCAGGTTGCTGCTCATTAAAGGCCTGAATAACCGCTAAACCTTTTACTAAAGACTGCACTGTATCTAAGGGCTTAGCTGTTATTTTTTCATGCGCTATCGTGATTTCATCAGTCATTTTTGCTATCACCTTTGATCGATATCATATTTTGTCTGTTCATTTTTTGACATTAAATGAACTCGGATCTACACTAATGTTCGATATCGTAACACTTGTTCGGTATGCGAACAACTGGTTGTTTGATTCTACATAGTATTTTTTAAAACCAGTTATTAAGTAATACCATTTCCATTAAGTTTGTGATCTTGTTGTGCGTAGAGAAAATAAATCAGGTTAAGCCGCTTGATTGAGTAATAGCTGGCTATTGGGATTGAGAGCAACTCTGGCATGGATTATTTTAACCAGCATAAGTGGACAATAATTTAATGGAATTGGTATAAGACAACCTAAAAGATGAGTAGATCAAATGATAGATAAAAGAGTGGCAAGCTGTGCCAGCGCAGTTGCTAATATCAAAGACGGCGACACCGTTATGATTGGCGGTTTTGGTGAAGCAGGTAGTCCAATAGAATTAATTCACGCATTAATTGATCATGGCGCAACAAACTTAACCGTTATTAATAACAACACAGGCAGTGGTCGTGTTGGTTTAGCGGCATTAATTGAAAATGGTCAAGTGGCTAAAATGATCTGCTCTTACCCTCGCACGGCAAACTCTTTAGTTTTTCCTGAACTTTATCGCAGCGGTAAAATTGAACTAGAGCTAGTACCACAAGGTACTTTAGCTGAACGTATTCGTGCTGGTGGTGCTGGTATTCCTGCATTTTTCACTAAAACATCGGTTGGTACTCCGCTTAGCGATGGCAAAGAACAACGCAACTTCGATGGTGAAGATTATGTTATGGAACGTGGCTTAAAAGCTGATTTTGCCCTAATTAAAGCTAAGAAAGCCGACAGATACGGTAACTTAACGTTTAATAAAACAGCACGTAACTTTGCCCCTATCATGGCAATGGCTGCAGCAACAACGTTAGTTCAAGCAAATGAAATGGTTGATCTAGGCGGTATTGATCCTGAAAACGTAGTGACTCCTGGTATCTTTGTTAATGGCATTATTGAAGTAACTAACCCACAACAAGAATCAAAACTAGTTAAAGAAGATGCTATCTATCCTCCTACTACAGCAACAGCAGAATTAATCACCAGCCAAGGGAGTAACTTATCATGAGTACGACAAGCATGAGCCAAACAACTACACCTAAAACCACATCAGTAGAACAATTTGGCTGGAATCGTGAACAAATGGCGCAGCGCTGCGCACAAGATATTGAAGATGGCAGCTACGTAAACTTAGGCATTGGTATTCCTGAAAAAGTCGCGCAATACGTACCTGACGGTAGAGAAGTTATTTACCATACTGAAAATGGTTTATTAGGTATGGGCACAGCGCCAAACGACGAAGAATTAGACCCCGATCTAATCAATGCCGGTAAAAAGCCAGTAACCGCCATCCCTGGTGCCTCATATTTCCACCACGGTGATAGCTTTGCCATGATCCGCGGTAATCATATTGATGTATGTGTACTTGGCGCAATGCAAGTATCTGAAAAAGGTGATTTAGCTAACTGGTCAACTGGCGCACCTGATGCTATTCCAGCTGTTGGTGGTGCTATGGATTTGGTCGCTGGTGTAAAAACTATCTACATCATCACTCAGCACACCACAAAAACTGGCGCTGCCAAAATTTTACCTGAGTGTACTTTTCCACTCACAGGTCAAGGCGTAGTGAGTCGAATCTACAGTGACTTAGCCGTTATCGATGTAACAAAAGATGGCTTAGCACTGATTGAATTAGCCCCTGGCATTAGCTTTGATTATGTACAAGATCGCACAGGTGTTGAGCTAATTAACGCCTTATAAATACGCTTTAAGGCTTTAAAGCCTTAAGGCAGGTATAAAAAAACATCAAAATAACACCAATAATAAAAATAAGTAGTAAAATCTTGAACGATATTAAGAGTAAATATTATGAGTAAAAGTGAACAATTATTTGAAAAAGCATTAAAAGTGCTACCCGGCGGTGTTAGCCGTAATACCATCTTTAGAAAACCACACCCTTTTTATGCCGATAAGGGCGAAGGTTGTTATGTAACTGATGTTGAGGGTGTGACTCGCATCGATTTTGCCAACAATATGGCATCGTTAATTCATGGCCACGCCTACCCTGGCATTGTTGACTCAGTATCTAAACAACTTGCCAAAGGTAGC
>PJEL010002868.1_pt1 | contig 15310 bp, 12 predicted proteins | sample 1853271 | NCBI WGS metagenome assembly PJEL01 (sample SAMN08108733, study PRJNA415343) | Invertebrate metagenome, whole genome shotgun sequencing project. | host: Globobulimina | place: Sweden: Gullmar Fjord | collected 2015-08 | reverse complement strand
AAAAATAACTGTTTTATTTTTATGTGTAAAAGCAAATTTATATAAAAAGCTCACGATAAATCGAGTTAATTTAGCTCTTACATTTTCAGCTGAGAATACGTAGCCTAAACCGGAAATTGCAGCAACAAACTTTGGCTTTTCTCTAAAGGTATGTAACGCAATCCCAGAATAAATTACAGGTTTAATAGTCACTGCATGAAGAATATCGGGTTTAATCTTCGATAAAACTGTACGAATTTGGTTAACCGTTTTTAATTCATTTAACAAGCCATTACCACTTCTTGAAAACGGTATGTCATGAATATTAATACCTAACTTTTTTAAACCTTTTAGTTTCCCAGTATCACTGCAAGCTAAGTGGACTTCATAACCTTCAGATATTGCTTTAATTGCAATAGGTAAACGATGCGAAATGAAAAACCAATCAACATTAACAATAAACAATATTTTTTTATTTTGCATAAAACTCTCTATACCACTTTACAAAATCCTCAACTCCTTCTCTAACACCTACTTGTGGTTTATAGCCAGTAGCTTCAAAAAGGTCTTGTGTGTCAGCAAAGGTCTTATATACATCCCCAGCCTGCATTTCGCGAAAGTTTTTGGTTGCAGTTTTACCACAAGCACGTTCAATCTCTTCAATAAAGGTCATCAAACTAATTGGACTACCATGACCTATATTGTAAACTTTATAAGGAGCAGAACTTGATGCTGGTGTACCAGTCTCAACTTTCCAGTTGTCATCGCCCCTTGGCACTACATTGGCAATGCGAACAATGCCTTCAACGATGTCGTCAACATGAGTAAAATCACGCCACATGTCACCGTTGTTATTGATATCAATAGTGTCGCCATCAAGAATTTTCTTAGTGAAGATAAACGGCGCCATATCTGGACGCCCCCATGAACCATACACAGTGAAAAAGCGTAATCCAGTGGTCGGAATGTTGTATAAGTGTGAATAGCTGTGCGCCATCAACTCGTTAGATTTTTTAGTGGCTGCATACAGTGAAACTGGGTGATCAACCGAATCTGCAGTAGAAAATGGCGTTTTTGCATTAAGGCCATAAACAGAGCTTGAAGACGCATACACGAGATGTTGTACCTTATTATGACGGCACCCTTCTAAAATATTTAAATGGCCCACTAAGTTAGAGTCAGCATAAGCATGTGGATTTTCAATAGAATAACGAACCCCGGCTTGTGCGGCTAAGTGAATCACTTGCTCAAACAGCTCATCTTCAAATAACTGCTTAACAGCTTCTCTGTCTGCGATATCCATTTTAATTAATCGAAAATTATCATGTTCGATACGTTTTAAACGTGCATGTTTTAAATTAACATCATAATAATCATTAATATTATCAATACCCACAATTTCATGACCAGCTAAAGCTAACTTTTCTACAATAGCACTGCCGATAAAACCAGCAGCACCAGTTACTAAATATTTCATTACTCTTTACTCTTAAAACAAATTGCCATAAATAAGCAGTTAAATTTTGCCTTAAACAGGCTTAATCAGAACCGAACAGGTCACGGGTATACACTTTATCTTCAACATCTTTGATCTCATCAACCATACGGTTTGAAACAATCACATCTGACATTGCTTTAAATTCTTCAAGTGACTTAACTACTGTAGAATGGAAAAACTCATCATCTTCAAGGACTGGCTCATAAACCACTACTTCAATGCCTTTAGCTTTCAACCGCTTCATAATCCCTTGAATGCTTGATGCTCGAAAGTTATCAGAACCAGCCTTCATAATTAAACGGTAAATACCCACAACTTTTGGTTTACGCTTTAAGATTGAATCGGCAACAAAATCTTTACGAGTAGTATTAGCGTCAACGATGGCACCTATAATGTTGTTTGGCACATCTGCATAGTTAGCACGAAGTTGCTTAGTATCTTTAGGTAGGCAATAACCACCATAACCAAATGAAGGATTATTATAGTGATTACCAATTCGAGGGTCTAAACTAACACCTTCAATAATTTGTCGAGCATTCAAACCATGTGATTCAGCATAAGTATCTAGCTCATTAAAGTAAGCAACTCGTAATGCTAGGTAGGTGTTTGAGAATAACTTTATTGCTTCAGCTTCAGTAGAATCTGTAAATAGGACTTCGATATCTTGTTTAATTGCACCTTCAACTAATAGATCTGCGAATACCTTTGCACGCTCACTTTGCTCTCCGATAATTATACGAGATGGATAAAGATTATCATATAAGGCACTGCCTTCACGTAAAAACTCAGGTGAAAATATTAGGTTATCACAACCCAATTCTTGTTTAATGCGTGCAGTATAACCAACAGGTACGGTTGATTTAATGATCATAACCGCTTGCGGGTTAATTGCCAAAACATCTTTAATTACAGCTTCAACGGAACCCGTATTAAAGTAATTGGTTTGTGGGTCATAATCTGTTGGAGTTGCAATCACAACGTATTTAGCATCTTTATAGGCTAACTCCGTATCAAGTGTTGCAGTAAAGTTAAGTTCTTTGTTCGCTAAAAAATCTGAAATCTCAACATCAACAATTGGAGATTGTTTGTTCTTTAAAAGTGATACTTTTTCTTCGATAATATCAACAGCTATAACTTCATGCTTCTGTGACAGAAGCATCGCATTAGATAGACCAACATAACCTGTACCAGCAACAGCAATTTTCATCAATTTATCTCATATATATAGAGTACCACCAAAGACAAATTTTGCCCCTATGATACAGGAAAGTATTTAACGGTTTATAATTAAAAAATTAAAAATCATAATATTCTATTTTACAGTTTGAGTTGTCATTGATTCCCATATATCAACAGCACAACGAATAAATAACTTATAATGATAAAAAATAGTAAATTACTTTTGCATTTTGAAGCTATTGAACTTACTGATAGAGAAATCTTTTAAATCGGAAAAACCCAACTTATAATTAATTTGAAATGGTGATGTTTTTGAGTTGATAAAATACCCTGGCCAATATTGCTGGGCAAGTTTTGTTATGGGGTATTTATACAAACCATCTTTTATTGTAACTTTACTATCAGCATAGAAATAGGAATTAATCACATCAACGTCCAAAAAAGGAGCTACAATTTTAACATTATACCTTTTAGCTAATAAATACTTTTGCATCTCACGCGCAGGTAATACTCTAAATAAATACAAATACCGTATTACTAAATTCCAATCTTCAAAAAAATCATAAAAGCATTGTATCTCATGTAATAGAAACTCCTCATAATCTGTTACAGAACTTTCGTTTTCTGCCATAACAGAAACTATAGATTTTTTAAAATCAAATTGAGATATGCACTTGATGCCTTTAGATAAACGATATAATTTTCGTTTAAAGGGGCTAGACTTATTTTTGTATACGGGAATGAAAGACAAAGGAAACAGAAATAGTCTTAGCGGCTTAATCTTCGACCATAAAGAATAAACCTTATTAATGGGTAAACCATTCATCAAAGAATCTGCGCCTTGACCATCAACAAGCCAAACTATAGACTGATCATCGCTAGACAAACATTCAAATAACTCCGGAAACACTAATGCAATGCTGTCTGAGATATATTCACCGGTGACGGTAGTGAATTCGTTAGCCTTAGAAGTAAGATCTTTATCTAGATCAATTAATTGAAATGGAACGTTGATATTTTCACAAAGTAATTGAGCTAAAGCGCCTTCATTTGGTAAACTAGACATTTTGCACATTAAAGCATTCTTGGCAGATGATTTAGAATTTAAAAAACCAAGCAATGCGGAAGAGTCAATGCCCCCGCTAACAAGAATATCTAATTTTTTTTGGTTTATTTTTGAAAAATATTTTCCAAGGATATCGTATAAAGATTCGTTTTTATTAATTTCATTTTTAACAGGATAGCGAGTAATATAACTTATCCCAGATGTAGTAATATCAAACTCTATATATGGTGCTGCTAAATATACATTTTCATATTGTGTATAGGGAGGAATGACAAAACCAAATTTCTTATAGAAAAGTTGACTTTCCTTTGACAAAACCAATACATTAACATTAGACAAGAAAGATAAATTGTCTGACAGAAATAATGTATCTTCATTTAAGAAAATAAAAAACCTTGACTGAATATTATTAGATAAAAATTTGATACCGCTTTTATTCAGATAAACAAACTCAGATAATACTGAATTCAATTTAAATTCCTGATAACTATTGTAGTTAGATTCTACACCTTCAATATTGGTGATAACTTTCATAAATTGAATACCTAAAAATAAAAATTACAGTAAAACAGTTAAAATAAGTGAGATTAATTCTTTATTCTTTCAACTTTTTTAGCAGGATTACCGGCAAATATAGCACCAGCAGGCACTGTACCAGATACAACAGAATTAGCAGAAATAACGGCACCATCGCCTATTATGCTGCCAGGCAGAATAACACAACCACATGCAATCCAAACATTATCGCCTAATACTATAGGCTTAGTTTTACCGTATGACTTAATTCTTAAATGTGGCTTATCCATTAATAGCTCATGCCCATTACTATCGAAAATATTAGTATTTGCAGCAATTAAACAACCGTCCCCTATCGTTATTGACTCTTGAGCATGGATACAGGAACCATGAATTCTTGTGTTATTACCAATTTTTATAGTTGCATTTGGACGGTCAATAAATAATTTAACTTTAGAGTACATATTTAAATGGTAACCATTATTTGAAGAGTTTAAAAGAACATTCTCCCCTATAATCAGCTTTGACTTACGGTGTATGCTTATATTAGGAAATCCATAAAGTTTTACTTTACCATTAAACTTTATTTTTTTTAATGCTAAAAGATATTTGTATAAAGGTGAAAGTAAATTTTTAATTATTAGAACAAACATATAAAAACCTTATAAGCTTATGAAATTTTTCCTGTTTTCCCATTGACACCATCCATAAAACCTTTAAAGAAAAATTTTAGTCTTTTTAAAAGGTTTTTATCGTAATAACCTGACAAACAAGTTTGTGTAAATCGTTTAAATATAGTTTTTAGGCAAATAAAAAACCAACCATATTCTTTGCAGACAATTATCGCATTTCGTACTTGGTAGTAATTCCTTGTAGGTTTAGAAATAGAATAACTCTGGCTACCTATTTTCTTTCTCGACTCCCCAACAATATGCTTAAAAGTAGTGTTCTTAGAAACTAAATTTAATAATTTACTTTTTCTACATCTGAAAGAAAACTCACTATCTATTAAATCTATAAATAACTCTTCCCTGAACAAGCCAATCTTATCAAATGTAGAAGACTTAATAACTGAAAAGCTGCTCATTACAAACCAAGGTTGTTCATATCCTGCTATGTCACCTACATCAATATGCTCTTTGAAAGGGTAAGGTTTACCATCTATCATCAAAGCACTGGCGCCTAACACGCCGACCTCATAACCTTGTTTTTCTAAAAAATCGAACTCATCAAATAAACTTATGACATCAGAAGATTTGAATGTTGCATCTTGATCGAAGAACATAAATTTGGATACATCTTTATAATTCGACCTAGCAAACTCTATAGATTTATTAAAAGCAAAACCTAGACCAAAATTTCCGTCAAACCGAATAACATCTACGTTTTCAAATTCCTTATACAAATGTTTTACACTCGGTGTATTATCAAAAATAATAACTTCTGTCCCAGACTCTTTCAAATTTACAATCATTTCATTAACGTGATCGATATCTGGGTTGTAAGTAACAATGATTGCAATATTCATTAAATTCCTAATTAAACCTATAAATAGTATCAGTGGTAAAAAATATATAAGACCTAGAAACACATAAAACATAAATAAAAATGTACAAATTTATAACCATTATATTTCTTATTGAAAACTTCATTTTCAAAGTCACTGAATGTACAAAATAAATAGCTACAACTGTTGCTATATCCATTACTCTTACTGCAATAATAGGAAAAGTTGATAAACTAATTGCTAATAAAAAAAGTAACAAATAAAAGAAGCATAAGGATTGAGACAATTTACTTATACTATTGAAAACCAACATACCAAAAAACAAAATCGCAGTAAGGACGAGCAAATAATAGAGGTTAAAAGAATAATCTAAACTAGCAGAACTGTAAACCATCATTAATGGATTGATCCCTCCAAGTAAATTAGGATCAAAAACAATATAAATAAACAAAGATAGTAAACTAGTTAGAATAACAAATAATTTATACAATGACCTATCTATAAAGTATTTCACAACAAATACAGAAAGAAACAAACACATTGAAGAATGAAACAAACAACCCAGTACAATTAGAACAAAACCTTTTTTATTGCTATTATTAAAAATATAATACATAGAAAGTAAACTGAACGACAAACCTAAAGAAGCTCTAATTTGGTTTGTTTCATGCAAAAGAAAAGCATAAATCACGTAACAAATAAAAAATGAAAAGATTGTTTTTTTATTTATTAAGTATGCAGCATAAATTTTAATATTTATTGAAAAAAAAGCAAATAATACCCATAAATAAAGAAAGGAGGATTCTGTGCGACTAACGATCAATGTGTAAATAGAAGTAACAGTTCTATAACCCAATTCAAAACGGCCAGTACCTCCTGTTATAAACTCACTAATGTAGTTAAAATAGTCACCAGAAAAAGGAAAAAGGAAGTTAACAGATAATATCACTAATACAAATGATAACTGGATTAAAAAAAAGTAACTTAAAATATAATATAAATGGTTATCTTTTCTATTAATCATACTTTAAGTATCTTTCTTTATAAACAACCATACTTATTAAGTCTACAAATGCTCTAATACACCAAGTAATAACAATTCCGAACATTCCATACTCTTTTGCCATAATATAAAACAATGGAATAAATATAACCAACTGTAAAATATGCAGTTTTGCAGTATAGCCCACAGAACCGACCCCTTGTAGGTAAGCATAATATACTTGTGAGAGTGATAGAAATAAAACTCCAAGTGAAATAATAAATAAATAGTACCCTACATCGAGTTCTGGTAGAGAATAACCAAGCCAGTATGACAACACAACGTCGCCCATAACCGTTACTAAAAATAAAATTGGTAACATGACGACTAACACATATTTTATAGCTCGGTTAAACTTATGTTGTTTTTCGATCATACTTGAGGTAGCTAATGATGGATATAAAACAGCAGAGATGGCACCAGGTATAAATAATGACCTTAATATAGCATCAGATAATAAACTATAGCCTCCAAATAAGACAGGGTTAGCGTATATAGCACCAAAAAATCTATCTAAATAATTCAATAACGTTGAACTTAATGAAGATACTGAGGCCTTCCAACTAAATGTAAGAATCATTCTTATACTATCAATATCTATTGTCACTGGTTTTTTTATTTTCAGACCAACATATAACATTAATAAAACTAAAACACTAAACCTAGTATAAAAAATAACTTCTGAAGCATATTTTAGATCTGAACTACTTAGATAACTTATATACAGGAGGGACGCAATAGAAACTGCAATAAATGTTTTCACAACACTTGTAATGCCAAAATATTCTAAACCTTCCAAAACTCCACGAAAAACTGCATGTATGATTACAATAAAAAATGTTGCACATATAAAAGGTTTCGAGTCTCTAAGCTCCCCCTTTAACAAGTCACCAACATTATCGTTGGACAATAAAAAATATTCAAATGAGACATACATTAAACCTGAAATGATGAAAGCCCATCCTGCTATTAAAATTAATACAAGCCAAATAACTGACAATTTCTCAATTTCTTTACGATTATTTGAAATGTAGTAGATTATTGCTCTAGCTACACCTAGATCTAATAAACTAGCAGTACTAAATAGTATTAATAGTAATGAGATAAAACCAAACCGTTCTATCCCAAAATTTGAAATAATTTGCGGTGTTGTAATTAAAAATGCTAATGCCGCAATTATTGTACCTGAAGCCGCTTTAAATATTGATGCTAGTTTCATACATTATTCTAATTGATTTATTATTTAAGAAATACAGTTTTCACTTTTACTATGTTTATTATTATATTAAGTGTTATATATTTAATTAACGTATTATTTAAATTCAATACCTATCTTATCTTTAGCCGATATGATAGGACTACTAAAGTCAGGTATAGGCCAGTCAATATTTAATTTTTTATCCCCCCAAAATATTGAATGCTCAGATGTTGGATCATAATAATTAGTACACTTATACACAAACTCGGCTTCATCACTGGTCACATAGAAACCATGAGCGAACCCTTCAGGCACCCAAAGTTGTCGTTTATTTTCTGCTGAAAGATATTCCCCAACCCATTGGCCGTATGTTAATGAGCCCTTTCTAATATCAACAGCCACATCAAATACCTCTCCTGAAACTACACGTACTAGTTTTCCTTGAGTATTTTCAGTTTGGTAATGCAAACCACGTAAAATTCCTTTTTTAGATTTGGAGTGGTTATCTTGAACAAAACTAGTTGGTTTTCCTGTCACTAGTTCTTCAAACTTTTTTTGATTCCAGGTTTCCATAAAAAAACCACGTTCATCACCAAAAACACTTGGTTCTATAATTTTAACATCAGGAATATTCGTATTTATAACTTTCATGTTCTTATCCTGTAAATGCTTGCATATCGTTCAATGCAGTCTTCCAATCACTTGCAACTATTGAAAATGCATTGTTTATTTTAAAAGTACTTAAACGAGAATTATTTGGTCGCTTTGCAGGTGTTGGGTATTGCTCTGTTGTTATACTGGTAAGGTTTGGCTTTTTATTGATAACACCTTGCTCAAGTGCAGTATCGAAAATAGCTTCAGCAAACTCATACCAGTTGACATGGGGTAAGCCCGCAAAGTGATATACACCATATTCAATAGAATCACCTTGAGTTATATGCTTAGCAATTTGAATTAACGCTTCTGCAATATCGCCGGCGTATGTTGGTCCACCAAACTGATCTCCAACAATATTTAGTGCATCTCTATTCACACCTAAGCGCAACATGGTTTTTACAAAGTTATTGCCGTTTTCACCAAACACCCAGGCAGTGCGTAGAATGACGTGTTTATCGCACACTTCAGCTACAGCAATCTCACCAGCTAGCTTACTTTCTCCATAAACACCTTGAGGGTTGGTGATATCACTTTCAGTATATTCACCAATCTTATTACCCGCAAAGACATAATCCGTAGAAATATGGAGAATTGCAGCCCCCACATTTTGTGCAGCTTGTGCCAGGTATTTGGGTCCGTCACGATTTATTGCATAAGAGAGTTCAACTTCCTCTTCTGCTTTATCAACCGCGGTATGTGCCGCAGCATTAATTATAACACTGGGTTGAAATTCAACTACAGATGCATTGACAGCTTCTTCATTCGTTATATCAAGTCTGTCTCTATCAAGCGCTAATACTGTTATCTCTTTATCTTTAGATAGTTTCTCAGTAAGACTATATCCTACTTGTCCATGACAACCTGTAATCAATACACGCATTAACTTTCAACCTTGCTCTGGTGTTCATTAACTAACCGAGTTAAATACTGTCCGTATTCATTCTTCATCATTGGCTTTGCAAGCGTTAAAACTTGCTCGTTAGTTAACCACTCATTTCGCCATGCAATTTCTTCTAAACAGGCTACTTTTAAGCCTTGAACGTTTTCAATGGTTTGGACAAAAGAAGATGCTTCATGAAGGCTTTCGTGGGTGCCAGTATCTAACCAAGCGAAACCACGACCTAATAATTCGACGTTCAATGAACCGTCATTAAGGTACATTTCATTTAACGTGGTTATTTCAAGTTCACCACGATGAGAAGGCTCAACTTTTTTGGCCATTTCTACGACACGGTTATCGTAAAAATACAAACCAGTAACAGCATAATTTGATTTTGGAGTTTCTGGCTTTTCTTCAATCGATATCGCTTTCATATCTGCATCAAATTCAACCACCCCGAAACGCTCAGGATCTTTAACTTGGTAACCAAAAACCGTGGATCCTGATTCACGTGAAGCTGCATTTTTTAACGTTTTTGAAAAAGATTGACCATAGAAGATATTGTCGCCAAGGACTAAACAAACACTGTCATCACCAATAAACTCTTCACCAATGATAAATGCTTGCGCTAAGCCATCAGGGCTTGGTTGAATGGCATACTCAAGGTTAATACCAAAATCAGAACCATCTCCCAATAAGCGTCTAAAACCAGCATTATCTTCGGGTGTTGTGATAATTAAGATATCTTTAATGCCTGCTAGCATCAAAGTTGAAATAGGGTAAAAAACCATTGGTTTATCATAAATCGGAAGAAGCTGCTTTGATACACCGCGAGTCAACGGATATAAACGAGTGCCACTACCACCGGCTAATACAATACCTTTCATTACACTTCTTCCTTTGTAGTCGTTGACTCTACACCTAAACGTTCACGCTGATAACTGCCATCTTGAACGTGCTGACACCATGATTGGTTAGTTAAATACCATTGAATAGTCTTTTTAAGGCCTGTTTGAAATGTCTCTACTGGCGTCCAACCCAATTCACGTTGCATTTTACTTGAATCAATTGCGTAGCGTCTGTCATGGCCTGGTCTATCGGTTACATAAGTTATTTGCTCTTTATACTGAGTTTCTTTTGGAACTAAAGAGTCTAAAATTGCACAAATCGTCTGAACAACTTCTAAGTTTTGCTTTTCGTTATGACCACCGATATTGTAAGTTTCGCCAATTTTACCTACAGTGACCACTTTATATAATGCCCGCGCGTGATCTTCTACATATAACCAATCACGAATTTGATCGCCTTTACCATAAATAGGTAAATCTTTACCCTCTAATGCATTAAGGATAACCAGCGGGATTAACTTTTCAGGGAAGTGATAAGGTCCGTAGTTGTTCGAACAATTAGTTACTATTGTGGGTAAACCATAGGTACGTAACCACGAACGTACTAAGTGGTCACTCGATGCTTTAGACGCAGAATAAGGACTGCTTGGGGCGTAAGGCGTGGTTTCAGTGAATAAGGTTAACTCTTCTGCACTTTGAACTTCATCAGGATGAGGTAAGTCACCATATACTTCATCAGTAGAGATATGATGAAAACGAAATACCTTTTTAGCTTCATCTGATAATTCGTTCCAATATGCACGAGTTGCTTCGAGCAGGGTATAAGTGCCCACAATATTGGTTTGAATAAAGTCTGACGGGCCTGTGATTGAACGGTCTACATGAGACTCGGCAGCAAGGTGCATCACAGCATCTGGTTTGTGTTGTTTAAAAACTCGTTCAAGCTCTACGGCATCACAAATATCAACTTGTTCAAATGAATATCGCTCGTCATTTTCAACACTAATTAATGATTCTAGATTGCCTGCGTAAGTTAATTTATCAACATTTATTACGCTATCTTGAGTGTTTTTGATAATATGACGAACAACTGCAGAGCCAATAAAGCCTGCACCACCGGTGACAAGAATTTTCATTTTTTACTACCAAAATCGATGAAGTTAACCACAATAAATGGTTATCTTTGAGTGACAAATACTGAAGAGTTACACTTTTCAATCTCAGTCTTTAAAATCAAGCTGAGACACTTTTTATTCATTTTGAGACAGCAACATTGCCGCTACCTCCTATAAAGCCTCGGTTTCACTGTTTTTCTTAAAACAGTCCCAATAGGCTCTTTTCTTTAAAAAAAAAACCATTAATCTTCTTTCTTTACGAAGTGACGAATTAACACAATCATAATCGCTAACATACCACCAAGCATCGTTCCTAACACGCAAATCAGTGCTCGTTTAGGGCCAGATTTTTCTTCTGGCACTAATGCTGGATCAATGGTCTTAAATACATATTCATCACGCACTTCAGCAAACATAATGGTTTTAGTTTGCTCTTCAATTAATTGATACAAAATGGTGCGGATATCGGCCACATTTGTTTGTGCAATTTGGTTCTGTAAAAATTCAGTACTGCGCTGCGCTTCTGCAACATCACGTTGCTTCATCTCTAAATTAATATCTTCTATTAACCATGTGACCCACTGCTTTGCAACTGTAGGTGATAAATGCTCAACAGCGACTTTAACCATGCCGGTTTCTTTATCTGTACTTATTGATATTAACTGACTAAATTCTTTAAACGCTTCTTGCATTGATGGCTCAGGTTTAAATGGTGCATTTACCTCCCTCACCCACTTTCTATTTTCAACATCATATAATTCTGGATTATACATCAGAGTATCGCTGCCCATATCCCACTTTTCTGCGGCCATCAAGTCAGCAAGAATATTATGTTTTTCAATAAATTGGCTGGTGAATTGACGAGATTTAGCCACTTCGATAGCCATCTGTGTTTTATCAACACCTCCACCGCCGCCTAAATTGATCCCAGCCATACTAGCAAGGCCACCAAACTGCCCTGCCAGTGCTGATAAGCCGCCACTTTGCTCTGAATCTGCTGGAGATAACAAAGCCTCTGACTTATAGGTATTTGGCTGGCTTAAAGCAAATAAAACAGAGCCAACAGCAAACACTGTTGTTACAGCAATAATTAACCATTTTCCTTGCCAAATAACGGCGAAAAGTTCTCTTAAATCAATTTCGTCATCATTAGTGTTTTGAGAAAACTGAGCATCTTGTTTATATGTTTCTATATCATTTGACATTTAACGCTTGTCTCATTATTAACTTTTAAAGAAAAGTAAGTGCAGTTAAGCAACAGCACTTACTTAAGACTATTGGTAATCAGAAGCCAAATCTTTTCTACAGGGTTGATATGGTCGCAACAGCAATCGCACTATTGTAGATAATCGTTGTCACCTGAGTCCAAAGCGTTAAGTTATCTTTATATTCAGTATCGAGTGGAACGATAATTGTGTCACCGGCTTCAATTTCAGCATTAGCACCAAACCAGAAATTACTTGATGGTATTTTAACCGAGCCGTCAGCTTTAATAATGTATGTTCTACCATCATCCGCTCGTTTACGTGGGCCGCCAGCAAGTTCCATATATTGGCTAAAGGTAATGCCTTTTTTGTATCTATGAGTACTCGGGTGCTGTACTTGCCCCATGACTGATACGGTCTGATTTTTAGCTGGAATATAAAGTTTATCTGCAGACTCTAAATCTAAATCAGCTTCTTCGATTCCGAGTTGGATAGCAGTAATATCAACTACCAGACGACCAACTACAGCAACATTCTCAAGTTCATTAAGCATAAGCTGAGCATCATTATAATTTAACACTCCACCGTCTTTAGTTAAGGCTTTAGCTGCAATTTCACGACGTAAATCATTTGACAGCATTTGCAGTTCTTTTTGTTCTTTTTCTTTAATCGACTCTCGTAAAAAGACTGCACTTCTTGGTGCTGCATCATCGGTTAAACCGCCAGCTCGAGCAATGACATCCTTTAATGACTCGCCACGTTGAATACTGTATGTACCAGGAAACTTAACTTCTCCTTTAATATCAACCCAACGAGTTTCTTGCCAATCTGGGAGTGTACGCACAGTTAAAATATCGCGGCTCTGTAATGCAATATTTGAACTAGCTACGTTATTAGAAACCTCATCTAAACTCAGCTGGATATGCTCAATCGATACACCGCTAGTTTCAGAAACGTTTTGTCTCGTTAACTCTGCCGCTAATGTATAAGCGCCCTCTTCAAGGCCGCCTGCAGCAATTAATAGCTCTTGTATGTCTGCATTCACGGTTAAAGGATATTGACCAGGAAAGCGAACATTTCCGTTAATATCAACTATTCTAGCAACATCACCATATCGGCTTTGTGTTTTTATTTTTTCAAGTACAGGCTCAAGTAATTTTTCTCTATCAGCGTAATCAAAAACAAGTAATGTATCTCTTGGTTGTAAAACTAAATCATGCTGAGGATCTTTTTGATTAATCGCTTTACTTAATGAGATTCGGTGCACTTCAATATCACCACGTTTATTAATTTCTCTGATCAACAAGCTATAATCTAAATCAGCTTCAATGGTCAAATCGCCCCACATAGAGGGTAAAAGGTCAGAAATACTTATTCCTGATGTCCACTGATATTTGCCAGCTCTGATTACTGCACCTGCAACAGTGATTACGTTGTCAACACGTGAGCTTGCTGATCTTACATTTAATAAATCACCATTTTTAACGGGGATATTTAAACCAGAATCAGTGGTTAAATCGACACTTAAAACGGTTTTTTGAGCCTGCTTAGTGTATCGCTCAACCGTACTTGCTCTTGGGTATGCTCCAGGATTTAAACCACTGGCCATGCGTAATACATCACCCATTGTTTCATTGTTTTTAAGCTCGTAGATCGCAGGGCGTCTAACTTCTCCCATCACACTGACATTTGCAACTGAGGAAGGAATAAATACAACATCTCCAGATTGTAGTCTTAAATCACCAGATGCATCGCCGCGCAAGAGCAGGTCATACAAATCTAACGAACCAATAGTTTTACCATTTCGTTTAACTTGAATGTTTCGTAAAGAGCCAATCTCATTAACGCCACCAGATACGAATAGTGCTTGTGTAATAGTAGATAAACTAGAAACCGTGTAAGAACCCGGCTTATATGAGTCGCCTGCAATAAAAATTCTAATCGAACGTAATTCACCCATTGAAATGCTGGCATTAATGCCAATCATGGTTTCATTAATTTTGGCATTCAATAGTTTTTTAACTTCGCTAAAAGACAATCCGACTAAAGAAATAGGTCCTAAATTTGGAAACTGGATTGCACCATCACGCCCTACAGTTAATGAGTACTGATTGCTCTCCTTTCCGTATAGCTGCACATTGATAGTGTCACCAGGGCCAACTTTATATTCTGCAGGTACAGGAGCATCAGAAACAGGTGCGAACGTTGTTGGTTCTCCAGCAAAAAGATCATATCCAAAACGTTTTAGTTGCTGTTTTTTTTCATCTTGAAGATCTTTTATTTGATCTTCTGTTTTAGTTTCTTGATTTAATTCATCATCAGTTGATTGATCAACAACCTCATTGGTATCTTTTCTTTCATTAACAATTTGTGGTGTTTCTATGGGAGTGTTAGCGCTGCTGCTACCATTAAGCTGAGTAAGATCAACTCCGTATTGCTTTGCTAAGCGTTGTTGCTCAGAAGCTGGTAATGACTTGAACTGCTCGATCATTTGAGGAGAGGGAGTAACAGCTTGCACTGGTAAACTGATTAGTATTACAGCACTCATTGCTGCAATGGCTAAACTTTTCGTTTTTTGAAACACCTTTAAATCTCCAAGTAATGGCTTACGGGTTAACTT
>PJEL010002867.1_pt1 | contig 15312 bp, 14 predicted proteins | sample 1853271 | NCBI WGS metagenome assembly PJEL01 (sample SAMN08108733, study PRJNA415343) | Invertebrate metagenome, whole genome shotgun sequencing project. | host: Globobulimina | place: Sweden: Gullmar Fjord | collected 2015-08 | reverse complement strand
GTGATTTTACAAAATTTTTATTATAACCATCCTCTAATATCTTATTATAAAGTTCATAATATTTCTTAACTTGTATAGTAGTATCAAATAATAAAGATGCATTTTTTCTTGCATTAAGTGATAATTCATCATATTTTTTATTATTTAGAATCCATTCTATACCTTGTACCATATCATCTGTATTAAATGGTTCAACTAAATAACCATTAGTTTTATGAGTAATCATATCAGGATTACCACCTATATTAAATGCAACAACAGGGACTCCACATAGTAAACTTTCAACAATAGTATTTGCAAGATTTTCTTGTAACGATGGAACTATTACAACATCTGCCACATTATACATCATGGATAATGATGCTTCATCATGAATCGTAGGAACATAATATATTGGAAAATCTAAACCAAGTTTTTCATTTAATGAAAATGTACCAGCAATAACTAATGCAATGTTATCAAGACTTAATATTTTCAAGGCTGATAAGAGTTCAATTGCCCCTTTTCTTGGATCACCTAAAGGATCCATTGCCCCAAATAATATAACTTTTTTATCATTTGGAATTTTAAATATGTCTCGACATAGTTTTTTATCAATAGGTTGAAAAATATGTTTATCTGCACCACTTGGTATATTGACAATATTCGTATGATTTGAAAGAGGACTACTATTTAATGATTTTGTCATCCATTTACTAGTCCCAACAAAGGTAAGGCTATGTACATTTTTATATGCATTTAATTTTCTGTTAAAGTTCTCATTACTTAAATCATATTCTTTCTCACTATTTAAAACTTTACAATAACCACAGTTTACTTTATATCTATCACATCTTTCATCATAATGACATCCCCCAGTAAATGCCATCATATCATGACAATTCCAAATAATATGACTATGAATTTTTGGAATATCTTCAATTCTTAGAAATCCCGATGCTACCCAATGGAGGTGAACTATATCTGGAGATAGGGAATTTATAAGTTCCACTAATTTTATCGAATCAATATTTGAATTTGAGAATAATGTTTTACTTTTATTTGGATATTTTTTAAGGATTTCTTTATGACATTTATTAATATTGTTTGATTCATTTTTATCATATATTGAGACTACGCTTGGATCATTTGTGCTTTTTGACTGTACTATCATAGTCGAATTTAATCCATATTCTAAAAGAGATTTATGTAATCGATTCGCAGCTCGTGCAGCTCCACCTTCTACCTCATGAGTATTAACAATTAAAATCTTCATTTTTTACAGCTTCCATGAATATAGCAAGTTGTCTTTTGAATTAAATTCTTGTACACATTTAGAATTGGAATTAAAATCTCCACGTATCCCATTTTTATGAAATCTAGAAACACAATCTAAATCAACTAATTTCATTTCGATATCCAAAAATATTTAATTGATTATCAAAACCTACATAATTTGAAATACTTTCGAATGGATGTTTTGATTTCACTCCAGTATGTTCAATATAGTACCTAAAACCACTCTTTTCCAAAATAGATAATATTTTTGATAATGTTTGAGGCTTGTCAACAAATGAATGGTATTCTACAAATATATTCTTTACAGTTTTTAAATACGGTGAACATTCTTCTAATACATCACACTCAGCACCTTCAATATCAATTTTCAAAAAATCTATGTTTACATCTTTTATATAGCTACTTAATTTTACAGTTTCAATTGTTATGATATTATCTTTATCACTTTCATTTGCGACTCGACCACCATCAGCCCCTTCTGAATAAAAGCTTAGAGTTGTTTCTTCTTCCCATAAACCTTTATTTAATAAGGTAACTTCATTAAAATTAAAAGAGTTTATATTAAACTTTAGATAATCGAATATTTTTTTATCTGGTTCAAAAGCTATTACTTTTGCATTTGGATACAACTTTTTAAAATAAATTACACTTAGTCCTATATTTGCTCCACAATCAATAATAAGAGGTCTATCATTACTTGAACTAAATTTATAAATTTCCAATTCAAAAAGCTCAAGATTTAAAAAGAGTAAAGAAGCTGCATCTGGTGCCTTCATAGGTGTATTTAAAAAGTCAAAACTTACCTCTTGAGATCTAGGCGTTTCCCTCAATTTCTTGTGATCACTATCAGAAAATCTTTTTATATTTTTATCTTTCATAAAATAATCCTTTATTTTTGTTATGTTAATATTATTCGTTATACTATTTACCACTAAGCTGATTTTTGTATTTGTATTAACGTCATCAATATAGTTCTTTGTATTACAATGTGTTGATTGATCATCAAATCCAATATTATCAACAAATGTTTGAATCGGATTTAAACATAATCCACTATGTTTAAAAATTGTTGCGTACCAAAAAATAGCCCATGTATTACTATTATTCATTTCATTTGATAATACCTGAGACCAAAAATCGCATGTTCCATCAAAATTAAACCTATAAATATCTTCTTCAGAAAATTCATTTATCAACTTAGTACTATTTTTTTCATAAAATTTCCACTTTTTAGACCAAGTAGCCCAACCCCAACAATTCATTACTTGCCATAAAAAAACATCATCTTTAGTATTGTTCACTATGGGATAATTCCATCCGCTTATATGCCATATATTATCTTTATTTTCATAAAAATCTAAAGCATCATTCATATATTTTAAAAAATATGGACTAGTAACAATATCATCTTCAAGTACGATAATTTTTCCATACTCATTAACTATTTTACTTACACCAGAAATAATAGAATCTGCTAATCCTAAATTTTCTTTTTGTTCAATAATAGTAATTTTTTTAAAACAATCTATAGTTTTTAAATATTTTCTTACTTCTAAAACTTTACTTTTATCATCTTCATTTTTCCAACCATCACTATAAATAAATAATTCACTTTCCGATGCTAATTCATTTTTTGCTAATGATTCTATTGTTTGTTGGGTATGCCATAAACGATTATATGTAAATAATACTATTGGTGTTAGGTTTTTCATATATCCATTATTCTCTCTTTCCTTATTAAGTATACTGTCTTTTTAATTAACATATTATATAAGGTTCTATCCTATAAGAAACCCTAAATAATCAATTATCTTTTGTAAATATCTGACTACATATATCTACATCTTCTTGTGTATCAATATCTATACTTTTTATCTTATCCATCTCATAACGTATAGTCTTATCTGTAAATAAACTACGATTTTTTGTAAAACTATTAACTTCTATAATATAAATTGCACCATTACACATATAAACTGTGGGAAGATCTTGCCGTCTCATAAAAGGATATTTATTATTTGATATACCTTCTATATATCCATTTTTTTCTATAAAAGCTTTTAATATTTTGTTATCATCTTTTCGTACACTAATTAACCCTGTGGCATCGGATGAAAAAAACGATTTAAAAGCAGTATCAATATCTGTATTATCTCGTAAAGGAGAAGTGGGTTGTAACAAAACTATATAATCATAGTTATCTTCTAAGGACTCTAATGTATGAAGAATAACATCTTCACTTGAAGAGGTATCCATTCCAAATTCTTTTGGTCTAATTAAAGTATCTGCCCCATATTTTTTAGATATCGAAAGTATTTCATCATCATCACTACTAACTACTGTTTTTGTTATATATTTTGATTTTAAACTAGATTCAATAGTCCAAGCAATAAGAGGTTTACCTGCTAAATCAATAATATTCTTTCGAGGTAGACCCTTAGATCCACCCCGAGCAGGGATAATGGCTAAAATTTTCTTAGTCATCAGTTCCAGCTTTAAATACACTATGTCTTAATTTCCATTTTCCATTTACTTTATTCCACAAGTGTGGACTTCTAAAGCTGTCTACTACTTTATAAAATTCTCTTTCTGTAATATTAATATATTCACAAAATTCTTGTAAATATTTCTGAGGAAATTCACCATCAAATTTACTCACTAAATTAACTGCCTCATCTCTTGTTATTTTACCATTTCTTACTTCTTGTGCAGCATCATATGTTGCTCGACCTATTCCAAACTTTATATATGTCATGTAGAAATGAAATGGAACTATTTTATCATCAATTTCGGTATATCGTGAATATGTACCAATTGATCTTTCATATGAAGGCATAAATCCAGTATTGTCCACAGCATAATAATAACATTCTTGAGGATCCCATTTCTCAAAATATCCTAAAAAAGTAACCTTTGTTTCAGAAGTATTAATTTGCTCTGGAGTAGGAGGAATATATGGGGCAAAATCATTCAATGTAAACTCGGTATCTTTAATTAAATCTTCTACTTTTTCTCCACCTAAAATCATATCAAGAGGATTTTCCATAGTAAAGAAATCTGGTTTCATGAATGGGTCCTTATTATCCTCCAAAGGATTTCCGTATTCTGCTTGATTTTCACCATACATAATTAGCTTTATCCCAAATTTTTGTGCCATTTTTGGTCCAATAACTTTTTGACCATGTACAAATGGTTGAAAAGGATGTCCCAAATTTGTAAAAGCTAATTTCGTTAAATAACTATGTAATTTTCCATTTGGTGTATATAAAAAGCTATCTATACCACCTATTCTAGTCAAATTATTAAAATTGTTCCAACCTGCTCTTGTAAACATATTTGGAGCCCATGTTATAGCTAAAGGATTCATTTTATATTTATATTTAAGAATATGTGCAGCAAAAGCACTATCTTTCCCTCCACTACTAGGAACTAATACATCATAACTACCATCAGTACTTCTATAAGGTTCTAGTAGTTCAAAAAGTTTTTCTTCTCTTTCTTTCCAATTAATCTCTTTTTTTTCTTTGTTGAAACTACAAGCAGAACAAATACCATCATTATCAAATGCTATAGTTTTTTTATTTTTATTTTTATTCTTCATCTCTACAGTAGAGTTTGGTCGTTGATTTGAAATTACACATTTATTACAAAATTTCACATTATTAGGTAAACCAAAATAAGCTTCATGTTTGTTATCCATTTTACACCTCCATGAATTGATTACAATCAATTCTTGATAATTCATATTTTTTTATTATTGCACCTTGTTTTTTATTATCAAAAATACAGGCATCATCTATATTAAGTTTCTTCAAAATTTTTAATGTATCATTATTATATGAAGTACTATACCCATATGGAAAACAAAAACTCTTATATTCTTGAAAGACAATTTTATCTATAAAGTTAAATGATTCTTCAATTTCTATTTGTTGTTCAGAATAAGACAATCTAGATAAAACGGAATGACTAAGAGTATGAGAACCAACAATATTTCCATTCATAACTAAGTCTTTAATTTCTCCAGTATTAAGATAAACTTCATCAAACAATTTATCTTCATCAAATAACTTTTTCATCAATCTATCTAATATTGGATTCAAATATTCATATTTTATATAATAATTAAGTAGCCTACGTAATTTTTTTTCGTCCTCTTCATAGCTGGACTGTAAATAAATCTCTTTATCAAATTCTTTAATTTTTTTATGATCTAACATATAATCTTTAATATCATGTGTAATTTCATCTAGTATTTGCCTTGCGCCATATTTACCTTTTAAATAATGTACTCGATGAACATTTAAAAGTTTTCTCTCTGCATATATTCCTGTTGAAATATAAAATAATGCCCAAAGTCCACGTGCTTTTAATTCCGGTAATACATAAGTATAATGATCTTTAAATCCATCATCAAATGTTAATACAACTCCATCTATATTCTTTTTCTTTTTAATTGCATTAATATAATCTTGTTGAGAAATAAAACCATACTCTTTTTCAAAGTAATCTAATTGTCTTTTAAATTGATTAAGATTTAAGTTATTAAAGTGCATATACTCTTTGTTATCTGGTCTAACATAATGGTACATAACATTAATCATACTATACCTTTAAAAATGATTGCTCAATTATTGGAAATTTCAACGCTAACTCTTCTTGTTCTTTTAAATATTTTAAAACAGAATCTTTTTCAAAATTTGAATATAGCTGTAATGTTAAGCTGTCCGTTGCATCTTTTATTTTATATGTCTTCCCTATAACATCGGTTATTTTATCCTTCTGTTTTATTAACTCAGAATTTAAAACCAGTTTTATAAAATTTTTTGTCATTTCTTTAATTAATCTGTTCCCTATTTGGTGTGGATTATCAAATGGTAAAATTGTCGCTCTGCTTTGATGAATTATCTTTCCAGTATCTATACCTTCGTCCATATACATAAACGTATACCCTTCAAACTGAAATTCATCATTTACCAAACAGTGAAAGTTAGTTCCTGATCCAAAATAATATGGAGATAAACCTAAATGAACATTTATAATTTTACCTTTAAAGTTCTCTATTAATCTAGGCTTAATAATACTACACCCATATGTAATAATTAAATCTGGATTTAAAGATATAATTTCATCAATAATTTCTGTATTATTAATATCATTTTTTTTAATTATTTTACTATTACTATTATCTTTACATTCCTCCACAATATCAGAGAAGAAATCATATTCAGTATTATGTCTTGCATTAAAATGTAAAGATACTTTATTATCCAAAGATTCTTTAACAATTTTTTTTTGTTCTAACTGAAAATCACTATCTGATTCCACATAAGTCCTAAGAACATTTATATTTTCATGTTTAGACATCATAATTTTAAAATAGTTATGTCTTATTGCATTTGATGTTATAATCACAATATTTTTCATTATTTATTTTCCACTAATTTAATAAAATTTTCCATCACTTTAATTCCACTTTTCCCACTCTTTTCTGGATGAAATTGAGATGCATATATATTATTTTCTTGTATGGAAGAGCAAAATTCTATTCCTTCATATTCAGTTGTTGTAAGTATTATCTTTTTATTATCTGGCTGACAAATATAACTATGAACAAAATAAAAATTATCCTTATTTTTTATATTCTTTAAAATACTATTATTCCAATTTATCTTTTGTTCATTTATTTCATTCCAACTTACATGAGGTAGTTTTCCCTTCATTCTAGAAGGAAATGAAACAACATTACCTTTTAGAAATCCTAATCCTTGACTTTTACCGAATTCTTCACTTGACTCAAATAATAATTGCATTCCTAAGCAAATACCTAAAAAAGGTTTATCAGTACTTATATATCGCTTCAAAATTAAAGGAAGATCTCTTAAATTTAACTCCTCCATTGCCTTTTTAAATGCACCGACCCCAGGAAGAATGACTCCATCTGCACCCAAGATATCTTCTTCCTTTGAACTAAGCACTATTTGAGAGTCACTAATTTTTTTTAATACATTAAAAATACTCTGAACATTTCCTATCCCATAATCAATAATAACAATTTTCATATACGTACCTTAATTTTGTTATTAACTAAAACCTGTTTTATATTTTCAATATCTTCTATATTATAATGAAGAATAGATGCAATTGCTACAGCATCACATTCAGTTTCTTTACAGACCTTCACAATATCATCAGAGCTTCCTGCTCCACCAGAAACAATGACAGGTATTTTAACAGTTTTTATAATACCATTAATTAGTTCAATATCGAATCCTTTTTGACGTCCATCATTATCTATAGATGTAATCATAAGTTCCCCAACACCAGCTGCTACTAATTCCTTCGACCATATTAACGCATCTTTACCACTTCTATGCTTACCATTATCAATAAATGCTTCCCAACTTTTTCTATGTTTTCTAGCAACTATAGAGCCGACAATAGCTTGTGAACCAAATCTTTCAACAGCTTCTTTTATAAATTCAATATTATTTATTGCAGCAGTATTAATTGCAACTTTATCTGCTCCTGCGCTTAATGCATCTTTAATATCAGCCATTGTTTTAATACCACCACCTATTGTAATTGGTACGAAAGTTTCCTCTGTAGCTTTTCTTAGAATATTAATTAACGAATTTCTTTCATATAAAGACGCTACTGCATCTAAAAATATAATTTCATCTATACCCTCTTCATAATATCTTTTAGACATCTCATTTGGTTTACCAATTTTTCTAAGTCCTTCTAGGCATTTACCTTTTACAACATTTTCATTATTGATATCAATTCTTGCAATTATTCTAATTTTATTCATCTTATTACTCACCAAAAATATTTATATATTCTGCATTTGCTTTTCTGTATTCTTTAAGTTCACCAATATCTAACCAATATTCTCGTATTGGAAAAGAAAGAACTTTTTCTTCCTTCTCTATCAACTTTTCGAATAATGTTGGCATATCAAAAAATTGATTGTCTGGGACTTCAGTTAATACAGTAGGTTTAAGAATATAAATTCCAGCATTTACAAAAAATTTATATAATGGTTTTTCCTCAACTGATATTATATGTTGATTCTCTATATTCACTACACCATAAGGTATTTGATAATCATATTTCCGGACACACATAGTTGCTGAAGAATTATCTTCTTTATGATAATTTAATAAGTGTTCATAATTAATATTTGTTAATAAATCTCCATTCATCACAAAAAAATCATCTGTTAATTGCTCCCGTATTAAAGATAAAGCTCCTGCTGTACCCATTCTTTTATCTTCATGTATATATTCGATACTTACACCAAACTTACTGCCATTTCCAAAATATTCCTCTATCATTTCTGATTTATAATTAACACTTAAGATAAAATTTTTAAACCCATATTTAGAAAAATTTTCTATAATTGTCTCTAAAATTGGTTTGTTTCCAACTGTTAATAAAGGTTTTGGTAATTCATTCGTTAATGGCCTAAGACGAGTTCCTAATCCACCTACCATTAATACAACTTTATTCTTATATTCAATAGTTGCAATTAAATCATTTAGTTCCTCAATACCCACTAATATTAAATTATCATCAACAATAGGAATTTGATAAATTTGATTAAACTTTGCCAATTCAATAATCTTTTCTTTTGAATCACCAACTTTTGCATAAATAAAGTCTTTGTGAATAACCTCTTCAACATTATCTTCTATTGTTAAACCTCTTAGAAAAGCTCTTCGTATATCTCCATCGGAAACTGTTCCTATTAGCTTACTTTCTTCAATAATTAATGCAATTTTCATATCTCCAGCATCAATTATTTCTAATGCTTCTTTGATAGTTGAGTTTTTATTTAATATGATTTGACTAAATGATTTCATTGCTTAAGCCTGTAATATATTTTTTCACATTTATCTTATACTCTAACAAAATATGATTATTTAATTTGCTACAATCTGCATTGTCAATATTTTCCATGGCGGAGATCTCTTCATAAACAATATTAAATTTATAATTTAATACTTCTTCAAACATTAAAATTAGTTGTTTAATAGTCAATTGATCTTCTCCTATAATATTATAAATGCCTTGAGTCTTTTTTTGAATTATTTTATCAATAACTTGAGACAAATCTTCAATATGTAAGTAGTATCTTTTTAAATTACCATTATTGTTAAAATATAAATCCTTAGTATTAGATAAATAACTTTTTGTTAAATAATTTATTATACCTTTTTTTTGATTCTTTCCAAATAGATTTGAAACTCTCAAAATAGTATAATCAGTTAATTGTTCCATTATTAAATAATCTGAAAAAGATTTCATTGTAGCATAAGGTGTTTCAGGATTTAAACTACTTTCTTCATTAACATAATTAGAAGTACCATAAATAGACATTGAGGAAATATGTATAAGCTTTTTATTATATTTTTTAATAGCTCTAATTATATTACTTATACCACGTGTATTTAAGGCTAAGCATTGATTAATAGGATTCGTAATTTGACCAGTACAATTTATAACAATATCATATTTTTTGACAACTTTTTCAAGTACTTCATAATCTAATATATCACCACTATACACATTAATATTTGTATCTAAATATTCTAATGATTTTCTAGAAAAAGTACCTATACTATAGTTCTTATCTTTGAAAAACTTTACTAAAGTTTGGCCAAGTAATCCACTTGCACCTAAAATAAGTACTTTATTATTCATGAAACCTCTTTTGTCCAATACCTTCTAAATTTACAGTTTTCAAGATATTTACAATTTTCTCTGCTGCATCACCAGTTCCATATGGATTTACTGTATTTTTAGATAGTTTTCTAAATTCATTATCATACAGAGCTTTCTCTATACCTTCTTTTATTTCCAATTTACTATACCCTACATCTATTACATTAGATGCTCTTTCCCGATCCTGTTGTCTTGTACCAATATTAACAGCAGGAATTCCAAATGTCGATGACTCATGTATACCAGAACTTGAGTTTCCTACAATAGCCCATATATTTCGATATACATTTATAAATTCATCTGTTGGTAAACTAGGATACCAACTAAGTCCAGAGTTTTTAATTTCATCAATAATATCTGATGATCCTGCATCATTATTTGGTAATGCAACTAAAGCTTGTATTTCAAGTTCCTTTATAACTTCAATTGTTCTCAATATTTGTTTTCTTGAATCTTCACTTTCTGTTGTAACAGGGTGTTGAATTAATAAAATTATAGGTTTAGAGAAATCTATATTATATTTTTTTTCTAAAATTTTTCTATCCATATGTGGAGTTTGTATTACTGTATCAATTGAAGGACACCCTACATTATAAATATCTTTAGAGTTTTCACCTAAACGAATAAGTCTTAATCGAGCATCTTCAGTTGCAGGGAAATGAATATGGGCAAATTTACTCATTGCATGTCTAATACTTTCATCTATACTTCCAGTAACTTCTCCACCTTGTATATGTGCAACGGGAATATTCATATGTGCAGCCGCAATTGTTGTTGCTAAATTAGCACCAATATCAAATCCTGTTAATACTAAATCAGGTTTAACCTTTTCCAATTCATAAGTAACACCTGATAAAACTTTTGATAATGCATACACCATAGATGCATTAGTATTCTCTTCATTCTCATTAAACATTTTAACTTCTGCATGAATGGTAAATCCATCTTCTTTTATATAATCAATATCTTTACCATGAATATCCAATAAACAAATTCCTGTAACTATTAAATAAACATCAAAAAAAGGATCATTGTATAATTCTTTTAATATAGGTCGCATTCTACTATAATCGGCTCTTCTCTCTACTAATGTTAATATTTTCATACTCATCCTTTTACATCTTACCATCAAGGTATTTACCTGTTTCTTTATGTCCAAAGTCAGGTATCATTTTAAAAAATTCTTTTACAATATCATCTTTAGTCCAAGATAAATTCTTTTTAAAACCTGACAATGTATTATCAAAATTATTTAATAACTCTTCATCATAATTTACTTCATCTTTAATAATACCAAGATTTGTAAATCTATCCATATCTAAAGTTTCTGCATCAGTAAAAAACTCCTCAAAGTCTTTTTCTCCAGTAGTATCACTTGATGTAAATAGACATGGCCATTTACCTTCAGACGGTAAAGTTTTAGCTAATTCCCTAGCCTCATCTTCCTCTTTACATAAATATGGTTCATACCCAATATTTTCAAGGTACTTAACTGCAATATCAGCAAAAGATATAAGATGTAAGTCTTCACTTAATTTTGGAAAAAATATATCTCTATTTTCACCAAATAAACATGACATCAAACAAAGTTCACCAGACTCTTGAGGAGTTACAAAATATCTTTTTATATCATGTGGAGCAACAAGCGGTTGATTCTTTTGTATTCTTTGATTAAATCCATGAAGTAAACTACCATCACTAAAAGCAACGTTTGCAAACCTTGCCATTGATACTTTTATATCTTCGGATTTTCTATTTACAAACATCTCCATAATTCTTTTACTTGCACCCATCATATTTACAGGATTTGCCGCCTTATCAGTTGATACACAAAAGTATTTTTTAGTCTTATTTTGGATTGATTGAGCTAATGTTTTATCTGTATTAAAAATGTTAACATCAATCATTCTCATCAGCGTAAAGGGATCTTTTTCACTTCGCACATGTTTTAATGCAGAAAGATTTAAAACATAATCATATTGACCATCTTTTTTTATAAAGGCATCATATTCAACTGATCCTACATCTAATGCAAAAGTTTGGAAATCACCATCTATATATCCAAAAGAACTTCGAATATCACGTACTAATTCAACCATATTATTTTCACTAATATCTACAATATGAAGTTTTTTAGGATTTCGTTTAAATATTTCTTTTGTAACTGCCTGCCCTATTGAACCAGCGCCTCCAATAACTAAAAATGTTGAAGAAGAAACTATTGACCTTATCTCTTCATTATATTTAGTTATATCAGATATGAAAAGTTCTTTTTTTCTACCTATTAAATCTAAAATATTATTCATCTATATCACCCCAAGATAGATGATAATCATTATGAATAGTATTTTTAGCTTTTTTGCCTAGAAGGGAATTATAATGTTCTGCATGTATTTCTCCCGTACCAGGTCTTTTCACCCAAATATTCTCCTTAGTAAATACTTCGCCTTTTTTAATAGGTTTAATGGTTACAACAGTAGCAAATGCAAAATCAATCGTAACTTGTTCTTCAATAGCTGCTTCTTTTTTGCCACCTCTCATTTTAGCAATTTCTGCACTTCCTTTAATTAAATCAGTTAAGGCTGATGGATCCATAGAATTTACAATGTCTGGACCTTCCCTATTCATATTATCAGTAAAGTGTCTTTCTAGGATACATGCACCTAATGCTACAGCACCAAAACAAGCTAAATTAGAAGTAGTATGATCAGATAAGCCAACCAGAGTATCAGGGAATTCTTTTTGTATTTCTTCCATTGCACCTAATCTAACAAGATGAGAAGGGGTGGGATATAGGTTCGTTGTATGAAGAAGTGCGTAATTTATATTATAGTCTTCAAGAATCGCAACTGTTTTTCGTATTGATTCAATAGAATTCATCCCTGTACTAACAATCATAGGTTTATTAAAAGAAGCAATATGCTCAATAAGAGGATAATTATTACATTCACCAGAACCAATTTTATATGCAGATACACCCATTCTTTCCAGTCGGTCTGCAGCAGCTCTTGAAAAAGGTGTACTTATAAAAATCATCCCTTTTGCCTCAATATAATTTTTTAATTTTATTTCATCTTCTTCATTTAAAGAACATCTATCCATAATATCGTATATAGAATCACTAGCATTTCCAGGAATTATTTTTTTTGCTTCTTGGCTCATTTCATCCTCAACAACATGTGTTTGATGTTTGATAATTTCTGCTCCAGCATTAAATGCAGCATCAACCATTTCAAATGCTGTTTGCAAATCACCTTCATGATTAATTCCAATCTCAACTATAACCAATGGAGGATACTTTAAACCAATATTTCGCTCTTCTATTTTAAACATTTCCCTACCCCTGAATTTCATTTACTATCTGCAACAAACTTTCACCTGCAACACTACTACAAATATAAGGTTTTGTTAACGAAATTTTTTCTTTTGTTTCTATAAAAAAAGCATCATCTTCTACTAATTTATCTATTATATTTGCTGCCTCTTGGAATGTATATGCCATTAAAGCACCACTTTTGTCTATAAAATTATCAAATATTTTTAAGTTAAAGGTATTAAGAAATAGAGGAACAGTATCCGTAGCAATTGCTTCAACTAAAGAAGAAGAAGCAAAACTTACAGCTACATCACACATCTTCAATACTTCACCCGATGTATTATGTGTATTTTGATTAGCAATCAATATATTATTATCAATAAAAAGTTTCGTTACCCTTTCCTCCTGTGCAAAACGAGGATGTTCTCTTGTATATACTTGAATATTTGGATATTGTTTTGCAGTTTGAATTATCAAATCCAAAAAATACTCCATATCATCTTGTGTAATAAAAAAGCCATTTGTTTGTAAAAAAAATCCAATACTTTTTACTTGCGATTGAAACCCATTTGATTCTTCAAGTGTATGATTACCCACGGATAAAAAATTTGTATGCTCATTGTATTTATTAAAGCCATCTGAAAAATAATCACCCCAGGTAAAAAATTTATCATAACTCATATTTTTAAAACTTGATGCATAATCAGGTGCATATCCATGCTGAATACAAAAAGTATCTAAACCTAATCTATTTCCTAATTCACAAAATAATTGATCAAGGGGTTTGCTACCTTCTATTGTTAATATTTTACTAACTTTTAAATTATTCAGTGTTTTAATTGCTGATGTTAAATTATTTGTTGAGGATAAACCTTGTAAATGACTAGCGTATATTTCATTTCCATGTTTTAGACTATATACCGAAAATGGTATTTTTTTTAAAGATAAGTATTTTTCTAATTCTTCATCTTTAAACCATAATAATATATGTATATCAATCCTTAATTTTTCTATAATCTTTTCTACATATTTATATAGACGCATACCATCAACAAAGATTAATAATCTTTCTTCTTTAACATGTCCTTTTATTAAATAATCAATTTCTTGAACAGTGCATGGCTCAATATTTTCTAAAGTTATTGGTTTATTTATTATTAAGCGAGAAAGGGCAGATTGCATCTTTTTCTTTCCTTCATCACTTTTATTTTGAATATACAATTCATAAAAGTATTCAAGTTTACTCATATAGCTAAAATAGAGTTCTCTCTCAATTACATACCGTAAATTAACCTTATTTACACACCAAACATTTGGATAATTTTTTTCATAAAGATCCATATACTCATCTATTGATTGTATCAATGAATGATTAAACTCTTCAAATTTTTCCATTAGACTATAGTCCAAAATGATTTAGCATAGTTTTTTTATCATAAAAAGAAGGATGATAATAATTGAATAAAGCATATCTATCCCCTGACTTTAATGGCATTCCAGTATGTAAAGCACTAGTATCAGCAAAAATTAATGTTCCTGCTTTTGCCGTTAATATTTTATATTTTGATTCGTCTTCATTTATGACTTTTTGAATTTGTTCATCAGAATACCTCGTCGTCATAGAATCAACTCCCATCGTTACTGTATTTCTTAAAACATTACCTGACCTATGGGAGCTTTCAATAATCTGAAATGGTCCATTATCTAAAGTTACATCACTTAAATATACAATAGCCTTAAATTGAAAATGATGTGAGTCTCGATGCCAACCTTCTCCCGATCCTATATTCCCTTCTTTAGCTTCTATTCTTCCAGCAAGAGTATTTGAATTAAAAACTGTTGAACCAAAATAATTTTGAGCAACATCTAATAAAAATTTATTTTCATGAAATTTTTTTATTAACTTTGAATTTATTTCTGCACCAAATACTCTATTATCTGCAGTACATGAATCAGTCCAAAAAGAACTATCATCTTTATCCATTTGT
>PJEL010002866.1_pt1 | contig 15324 bp, 14 predicted proteins | sample 1853271 | NCBI WGS metagenome assembly PJEL01 (sample SAMN08108733, study PRJNA415343) | Invertebrate metagenome, whole genome shotgun sequencing project. | host: Globobulimina | place: Sweden: Gullmar Fjord | collected 2015-08 | reverse complement strand
TTATTAAAAACTTTAGCATTTGGTGACAAGATCACCCATGGCTGTTTAGATTCGGTGAAAATATGCACATCAGGCGGAAACTGATCAGGGTTATCTAGCGTGCCAATACGAATAAATCGGATCCGCTTGTTTATCCCGCCCATGTAGTAGTTGCTCCAGATTGCCACCTGAGACTTTGGACAGCGAGCGCTAGTTTGCCTTTGACAATGACAACAATGGGTAATTATGGAGGGTTTATGAGTCTACTTCTATGACATTTTCTATTTTGCCAGCCGCTGTTCACACGTCTTAACCGTTACTTTTATCTGACATGATCCTAGTTCCACTGTAAGCTTTAAACAATTCAGTCGCTTACTCATAAATAAAATGCAAAAAAAACCAGATGCAAAACATCCGGCCTTTTAAATTTTAGAAACTAACTCATTTTAAAATTTGTTTTAGAACTGGTTAGAAGTATTCTTCTCACCGCCAGCTTTAAGCGCGTTCTCACCAGCAAAGTATTCTTTGTGGTCATCACCCATATCAGAGCCTGACATGTTTTGATGTTTAACACAGGCAATACCTTGACGAATTTCTTTACGTTGTACGCCTGCAACATAACCAAGCATAGCCGCATCACCAAAGTACTCTTTAGCCAAGTTATCAACAGATAACGCCGTAGTATGGTAAGTAGGAAGTGTGATTAAGTGATGGAAGATACCTGCTTCACGTGATGTATCAGCTTGGAAACTACGGATCTTATCATCAGCTTTTTCAGCCAATTCTGTTTCGTCATAATCAGCATTCATCAAATCAGCGCGAACATAGTTAGATAAATCTTCACCAGCTGCTTCCATTGCATCAAACTGCTGCTGACGGAAATTCAGTGTCCAGTTAAATGATGGGCTGTTATTGTAAACAAGCTTAGCATTCGGAATTTCTTTACGAACTTCATTCATCATGGCAGTGATATCGGCAACGTTTGGTGTTGCTGTTTCAATCCAAAGAAGATCAGCACCTGCTTTAATTGCTTCGATACTGTCAAATACACAACGCTCTTCACCAGTACCTTGACGAAATTGGTATAAACCAGAAGGTAAACGTTTAGGACGAACAAGTTTACCGTCACGGTTAAAACATACATCGCCTTCAGCCATATCGCTTACATCAATTTCTTCAACGTCTAGGAAAGAGTTATAAATGTCACCTTGATCCCCAGGTTCTTTAACAACTGCGATTTCTTTAGTAAGGCCAGCACCTTCAGAGTCAGTACGTGAAACGATGATACCGTTGTCGATACCTAGTTCAAGGAAAGCATGACGTAATGCACGGATCTTAGAATGGAAATCTGCATGAGGAACCGTTACTTTACCGTCTTGGTGCCCACATTGCTTTTCATCAGCAACTTGGTTTTCTATTTGAAGAGCACAAGCACCGGCTTCGATCATTTGCTTAGCCATTAAGTAAGTCGCTTCAGCGTTACCAAAACCAGCATCGATATCAGCAATAATTGGCACAACATGAGTAACGTGGTTATCAATTTGGTCTTGAATAGCAGCTTTATCACCATCGCTTGCCTTGTCTAGTTCACGGAAAAGACCGCCTAGTTCACGTGCATCAGCTTGACGTAGGAAGGTGTAAAGCTCTTCAACCAAAGCCGCAACAGTAGTTTTTTCATGCATAGATTGGTCAGGAAGAGGACCTAATTCACTACGAAGTGCAGCAACCATCCAACCAGAAAGATACAAGTAACGACGATCTGTTTTACCACCAAAATGCTTCTTAATAGAAATCATTTTTTGTTGGCCAACAAAACCATGCCAGCAACCTAGAGATTGTGTGTACTTAGAGTTATCAGCATCATAAGCTTCCATATCGGCACGCATAATGTCTGCTGTATACTGAGCAATTTCTAAACCAGTTTTGAATTTGTTTTGTGCACGCATACGAGCAACTGATTCTGGGTTTATAGCATCCCAAGAGCTACCTGCATTTGCTTTAATCGCTTGTACTGCTTCAATTGCACTTTGATAGTTAGACATATCATTCTCCAAGAGTCTTGTTCTAGATTATAAGTAATAATAAGTATTGGTTGCTTAGCTTGCTATTTTGAAACATTACTCAAGAGGTCAAACCTCAACATATTCACAAGAAAGTAAACTTTCACACCGGACTACAAAAACAATAACCCATCCGAGTGATATTTTTAAAATATATAATTATTATTACCATCATTCACCCAGTGAATACACATGACAATTAATTCGATCAATAAGCAACTTTTTACTGTTCAGAAGACAAATACTCATTGAATTAGCCATGAATTTAGCTTATATCTATCTCATTTATATTTATCAAGAGCGCCATTAACGACATGAATATTTCTAAAATCGATTTAAACTTACTGATCTATCTAGACGTTTTATTGCGAGAGAAAAATGTAACCCGAGCTGCTAGCCAGCTTAATATTACACAACCAGCAATGAGCAACGGCCTTAAGCGCTTGCGAACACTCTTTGGCGATCCAATACTAGTGCGTACATCTGACGGTATGGTGCCAACAGAGCGTGCACGTGGCTTGGCACCGGTGATCAGAAAAATATTGCTTGAGCTAGAAGAAGCCTTACAAGGTGAAGAAGAATTTAACGAGCAGAATAGCCAACGTGTTTTTCGTATTATGGCTAGCGATTATGCAGCTTCAACGCTATTACCAGGCTTATTAAGACGCATCAACCAAATTGCTCCCAATGTAACCTTAGATATTATGACCCCCAGTGATGTTAACTTCCATGACGTTGAAGCGGGTAAAATTGACATGGCAATTAACCGCTTTGATGAATTGCCGCAATCTTTTCATCAAAAAACACTTTGGCGCGACTCTTTCTCGTGTCTATTGAGCGCGGATAACTCCGTTGTATCTAAATTCAATCTGAATTCTTACCTGTCTTCTAAGCATGTTTGGGTCTCTAAAACAGGCTTTGGTGTGGGGGTTGGTATGGATCCAAAAGATGTGCAAAAACTTGGCTGGGTTGACGAGTCACTTGCGCGCTTAGGTAAAAAACGTGACATCAAAGTATTTACCCGTAATTACCATGTTGCCATGCAGCTGGCCTATGAAGACGGCCTTATTGCCACTTTACCAACCAAAGCCGCAAAATTACATGAGTCAGACTCAAACTACACTATTTTAAAGCCACCTTTTGATATTCCAGACATCGAACTAAAAATGATTTGGAGCCCGTTATTACACCATGATGCAAGTCATATTTGGTTTAGACAACTTGTGGTCGAAGCGGCAGGAAAAGCTTAATAATAATGATGATAAACCAAACTATTAAGCAGGTAATTTACAGTATTATTGTCATTTCATTATGCTTAGCTATTGGAAAATTATTATATAAATTTGCTGGCGGTTTGCCGGCAAGCTTATATGGCATGATTTCACTCAACGTGCTTTTACATTTTAAAATGATTGACCCCGAAAAACTCAGTAATGCGATTGCCTGGGCAATTAAAAATATGGGCGTATGCTTTGTTCCTGCTGGTGTCGGTATTATTAATCATTATGATCTTGTCGCACAGTTTGGCGTGGCAATTGTTGCGATTATATTCATCAGTACCTTCGTTCTAATAACTTTTGTTGGCCTGAGTGTTGAGAAATTTTTTCCAACAACGCCAAGTACTGAAAGTGCACCTTAATGACTGAAATAACCTTAAATTTTTTCGATCTACTACTCTTTAGTTTAGCTACGCTGGCTATCTATCAACTTTGTTTGAAAATACAAATAAAACTCGGCGTCATCTGGCTTAATCCAATGTTACTTTCTATTGCCATTATTGTGCCGATAATGCTCTATAACAACGTTGCTTTTGAATACTATTATGCTCATACAACACCACTTAGTAGTCTATTAGAACCCGCAGTGGTCGCATTGGGCTTTCCACTTTATCAACACTTAAAAACGATAAAATACCACTGGCAGCTTATACTTTCCATTTTAACTTTCGGTGTTGTATTAACCATTTTCATCAGTTTTTTACTAACCATTTATATAATTTCACTACCTGAAATTGCCGTCTCTATGTCTTATAAAGCCGTTACAACACCCATTGGTATTGAATTAACAGAAAACTCTGGCGGCAATAGTTCAATTACAGCCTTTGCCATAATTCTTGCTGGCCTATTTGGCGCACTATTAGGCCCTAGCTGGCTTAATTTTATCAATGTTAAATCGGCAAAAGCGCACGGTTTAGCCATCGGTGCAGCTAGTCATGCCTTAGGCACAGCCACAATCAGCAGAACCAGTTATGAACACGGTGCTTACGGCTCATTAGCATTAATTGTTTCGGCATTTATTACCGCGGTTATCGGCCCGCTAATCGTTGATAATTTACTCTTATTGTTTGCCTAAACTTCAAACAAGTTAGCGTAAACAAAAGCACTATAAACAATATAGATACCCTTTAGTGCTTTTCATTCACCACCTAAATAGTAGTTATCACCAATAAGAATATTTTCCTGCCCTGTATTTTTTCAAACTATACCAACATGATAACCCATTGATTTAAGTGGGTTATATCAAAGCTGAATTATTCATTTATTTCAGAATTATGAAAATCATCCTGAATCAAATCACCTATACATAGTGCAGCTATTGCAACATCGGTGTTTAAGCAATACATTTCTAGCTAGATATTGCCGTTATAAAAGCAATAATGAAAATTTTCTATGCCACATCCAATAGTTCGAGGGACTTATGAATCAACGAATTGAGACAGAAAACCTAAAGGTTTCATCTTGCCTACACCAATTTATCGAACAAGATGTATTGCCTAATAGCGGTATATCTTCAGCAAGCTTTTGGTCTAGCTTTGCAAAAATTATCAATGACCTAAGCCCCAAAAATAAAGAGCTTCTTGCTACGCGTGATCAAACTCAAGCAAAAGTAGACCAATGGCACATTGAAAACCAAGGTTCAAAATTCAATTTTGCTGCATATAAGCAATTCTTAAAAGATATTAATTATCTGGTACCCGAAGTTGCCGACTTTTCTATCAGTACAAAAAATGTTGATGCCGAGCTAGCAACAATGGCAGGTCCACAGCTTGTTGTACCGGTAATGAATGCTCGCTTTGCTTTAAATGCGGTAAATGCTCGCTGGGGTAGCTTATACGACGCACTTTATGGCTCCGACGTTATTAGTGATGAAGGTGGCGCTGAACAAGCTGGCGGCTATAACCCAGCAAGGGGCAATAAAGTTATCGCCTTTGCACGCGACTTTTTAGACAAGTCAATTCCCCTTGTTCGCGGATCGCATGCTAACGCGGTTCAATACACTATTTCCAATGGTGAGCTTCTCATCACACTAGATGACCAATCTCAAAGTAAACTTGCTCAAGAAGATGCTTTTGCTGGTTTTAAAGGTGAACTGACTCACCCAGATTTACTACTTTTCAAACATAATGGTTTACATTTTGAAGTATTGTTTGATAACCAAAGCGCAATTGGAAAATCAGATGCTGCTGGCATAAGTGACATTCTTTTAGAAGCCGCACTAACAACCATTATGGATTGTGAAGATTCAGTTGCCGCTGTTGATGCTGAAGATAAAGTTATTGCTTATAAAAACTGGCTTGGATTAATTAAAGGCGACTTAAAAGAGACCATTAATAAAGGTGGTAAAAGTTTTCAACGTATCATGAACCCCGACCGCAGCTATCAAACAACGTCTGGCCAAGCTGTTACGTTAAAAGGTCGTAGCTTAATGTTCGTTCGTAATGTTGGTCATCTAATGACTAACAATGCCATTCTTGACCAAAATGACAATGAAGTGCCAGAAGGCATTTTAGATGCGATGATCACTTCAACTATTTCTTTACATGATTTGAAATCAACCAGCACAAGTAACAGTGCAGAAAAATCAATATACATTGTAAAACCTAAAATGCATGGTCCAGAAGAAGTTGCCTTTGCAAATACGCTTTTTTCACGAGTAGAAACAGCATTAGGCTTGGCCGACAATACCATTAAAATGGGCATTATGGACGAAGAACGTCGCACCAGTGTCAACCTTAAAGCATGTATTCATGCGGCAAAAGAACGTGTCGTATTTATCAATACCGGCTTTTTAGACCGAACCGGTGATGAAATTCATACCTCAATGAAAGCTGGCCCAATGGCTCGTAAAGGTGACATCAAATTAACAAAATGGATAGGTGCCTACGAAAATAACAATGTTGATGTTGGCTTAGCCTGTGGCTTTAGCGGCAAAGCACAAGTTGGTAAAGGCATGTGGCCCATTCCAGATCAAATGTCTAATATGCTTGCGACCAAAATCAACCATGTTGAAGCCGGCGCAAATACAGCATGGGTGCCATCACCTACTGCTGCAGTATTACACGCTTTACATTATCATCGTATCGACGTATTTGAATTACAAAAAACATTAGCTAAACGTGAGCCCGCATCGGTTGATGACATATTAACGATTCCGCTTGCTGTCGATACTAACTGGAGCGCACAAGAAATTTCTGATGAGCTTGATAACAATGCCCAAGGCATTTTAGGTTATGTTGTTCGTTGGATTGATCAGGGTATCGGTTGTTCAAAAGTACCTGATATTAATGATGTCGGTTTAATGGAAGACAGAGCAACATTGAGGATCTCAAGCCAGCATTTAGCTAATTGGCTTGAACATAACATTTGTACCAAAGCGCAGGTTTTAGCGAGTTTAAAGAAAATGGCAGCAACAGTTGATCAACAAAATGAAAATGATCCTCTGTATAAACCAATGACCGGTAGTTTTGAGCAAAGCATTGCTTTTAAAGCCGCTTGTGACCTGGTATTTAAGGGTGATGTTCAACCTAATGGTTACACTGAACCACTACTTCATGCCTACCGTTTGGTTAAAAAACAAGAAGTTAATAGTTAATAATAAATAGTTAAAAATTTATTTCTAGTTTTTTTCTAATTCGATGAAAGTTTTTTAAACTAAAACCGTTCTTCTCTCTCTAATAAACGGCATAACTTACCTTATGCCGTTTATCGTAAAAACAAAGCCATTTGTCCCATAACGTTCGCATAGACATTCATGAGAACTTATAGTTACAATAGATACAAAATAGTAACAATTTAATAACAACTATTTCAGTATTTGCATGTTTCAAATTTTACACAACGGATTGAGTGACGGAGACAACTATGAATTCCATTAAGATGATTTCAATTACTGCCCCTTTTAAAGCTGCTGCACTCGTCGGTATTTTGGGCCTATGTTGTTCCATTTCTAACGCCTCAGCTAGTGCTTCAGCGCCAAATACAATTAAAAATTCCGTTGTTTACAGTTATGCTTTACCAGCAGGTCATAGCGAAGGTCGTTCGATAAAAGCAACGTTTAACAAGTCATCTTTTGAAGTGATGAATGATAAGCCATTACTGCGAATTCCACAGCAAGAAATGGTTGAATATATCCCTAAGAAAACAGCTCGTAGAAATGACATCTTTGAATTAGCAGTAATTTTTAATGATAAATTACAGCAGTTTTTGTCAGTCATTAGTCAGCCCGTTATTAAAAAGGCACAAGCAAAGTCGATTACTGAGCAGTTGCCTAAACAAGCGCCTAAAAAAGAGCTTAATGAAATATCAACTTGCAAGTCTAAAAATTAGTTTCAACTAACACGAAGATAAATAACTAATTAGACGCTAATAATTAGACAATAAAAAAGCCACTCAATGTGGCTTTTTTATTGTCTGCTATTTAGGTTATTATCAAATATTCAAATGAACATTAAAATTGATAAGCATTTCCCTTTTCAACTAGCTTGGCGACATCTATTTTATCTGCTGAACAGGCACTTATATCCGACTTTGCAAAAACAAATATTTTATCTTTGTATCTACCCGACTCTTTATCGCCACCTGATTTAAAAATTACGCTAACATTCTCTTTTTTAGGCAAAGACTTTAAACCGTTACCATAAGTACACAATATGTCTGCTACATTATTAGCCGTATCAAGATAAAAAGCTGTCCGCTTCTTTTCTCTTTCCTTACGCACTGCTTTTTTTTGTTTTGTTAACTTTGCAACTTTGCTTTCAAGCTTTGCTTTAGCCAATTTTATTTTTTCACGTTGTTTCTTTAATGAAGTCAGTGAGCTATCAATTTCTTTTAGCTTGTCTTTGTCTGCATGGCGTTTTTGATACTCAAGATCTCGAGCCTCTCGCTCTAAATCCCTGACATCGTGAGCTAAATCTCGTTGTGCTTCTCTAAGCTCTCTTTGCACGTCACGCTCATCTTCCATTGACTCAAATGCCATTTCAATTTGACGGTTCGCTTTCTCCATTTCTCGTTCAACTGATTCTTGAATATCAACTTCAATTTGACTCGAATTCGAACCAGAAACGGGCATAACTGGCATAACTGGCATAACTGGCATAACAAAATCGTAATTATAGTTATCAAAACCAAAATGTGAACTACGAGAGTTGAGTGTAAATACAACCCCTTGGCCTTTTAAATAGGTACTCGCAATCGACACTGAATTTTTTCCTCTACCGCCATCTTGATTAATTGACGACGTCAAAATATTATTCATAATTTTTAATTGCTTATGCATATCATCGTATTTATCACTAGCAGCAAATGTTACAGTTGCTGTCGTAGCCAATAAAATCCCAGTACATAATTTAGTTAATTTGTTCATCGTATTACTCCTCTACAGCCCAATTTGCGGGTTGAAATTTTGTATTTTTATCGTTTGAATAAGTTGCTCTGTTAATTTTTTGCTCAAGCTGAGAAAAGCGAATTTTTTGATCTAATTGCTCATCTTTTCGTTGTTCTACTAAATAACCAATAAGCTCATTCATATCTTCTGTGCGCTCTTGACGAGCAGTTGAAAAAATATAACTGGCAAGTTGTAGGTTCGACTCTTGCTGTTTAACTTTTATGTCGGAAGTATAATTGGCTAAAACAACTTGCTGCTCGCTAGCAAATTCTTTTAATCGTAAATCAACAAGTGCGGCAACTTTAGCTTCCTGCTGCGCATTTGATTGCCCACCAAAACTAAGTAAAACACCTTCATCTTGCACCACAAACTCAACATTAAAAACAACCAGTAATAAAGCAAATATTGAGAAGCCGGTTGAAAGAACGGGTAAACCTTGCCACTGCCACCACGGTTTTTTATCTTGCTCAAAAGCAGCTCCCCGGTTCCAATTGGGCACTTCATCATCGTTCATGACATCAGCCTGATGCGCAATATAATTTGCGGTATGTATTCGCTGCTTCAAAGCTTCTTCCGATTCATCCTTGCTCTCATTCGCTAAAAACTGAGCAAGCTCTTCAGACATCGGTGTAGCACCATTTTGGTCAAGCCATTTATCAATATTCTTTTCATGATCAGACGTTTCATCTTTAGACATAATTAACCTCCAACTGATCGCGTAATTTATCTAAGGCACTATATAAACGTGACTTGGCAGTATTTATCGAAATGCCAAGTTGATTGGCAATATCTTCAAAAGTACAATGTTGAAAAAATTTTAATTCAACCACTATCTTTTGATTAAAGGGTAGTGTCTGCATAGCAATCGTTAACTCTCTTGCTTGTTGTCCCAAATGTAATTGGTGTTCAGGACAAACATCAGCAGATTCTTCCTCTTGTTCTGGCACATCATCTAACGACTGCATCGGCTTTTTTCGCCGATAGTATTCAATGCAACGATAATGCGCTATTTTAAAAAGCCAGCTCTTGAACTCACTTTCACCTCTAAACGATGACAAGTTTCTAAAAACCGCAATAAAGATATCTTGCATCAAATCAAGCGCATCATCTTTGTTGCTTACCATGCGTAAGGTATAGTTATAAAGGTTTTTCTCATAACGCTTAACCAGCGCTACCCATGCTGATTTCTTACCCTTAAGCGCCTGCTTTATTAGCGTTTGGTCGCTACGTTCAAACACTGAAATACTCTGCATTTATTGTATTGTTATATTTTTCCAAAGGGACAACTTCCATTTGTTAGTGAGCTAATTTTGTTTTGTTATCTATTTAGTCGAGCACATTGAGTAAATAGTTTTAAATAAAGATAAAATATTTTTATTATTTCAAATTTGAATGGCTTATACCGATTGAATTAATGATAACGAACACTTTATAAACATGCACTAAGGCCTAATATGGCATCTAACCATCAAGTTCAATAAGAGATAGTCTAAATTTTTGTTCACATTATTAATTAGAAACCTGACGATTACTAATTTTGAGACCGCTTTGAGAGCTTTGATGGTTCATTTGAACAAAACATTGTTCTCAATACGTATATAAGTGCATTGTTCAAAATTTTCCTTCAAATTGTTACAGTTTTGTTTTAATGTTGACCAAATTTTAACAAGCAACAGAGATTTATAATGATCACAGCATCAGCACGTCATTTATTAGTAGATACTGAAGAACAGTGTCTAGACCTTAAAAACCAAATTGAAGCGGGCGCAGACTTTGCTGATATTGCAAAAGAGCATTCAAGTTGTCCTTCAAAAGCACAAGGCGGCGCTTTAGGCTCATTTGGCAAAGGCCAAATGGTTAAAGAGTTTGAAGATGTTGTTTTTACAGCTGAACTAAATAAAGTTCAAGGCCCAGTAAAAACACAGTTTGGTTATCATTTATTAGAAGTGACTAACCGCACTGAATAATAATGAGCCAAACATAAAAAAAGAGCCTTAAGGCTCTTTTTTTATGTGTAAATGAAAACCAATGCTATGGCATCATTTGTTCTTGGTCAGCACCTTCTTTTTCAATCACTTCTGGGATCAGATCTTCTTTTGAGATCCCAAGTGCTAACGCGATAGCGCTGGCAACATAAATTGAAGAATAAGTACCAACAAAAACACCAAACAATAATGCTGTTGCAAAACCGTGAATAAGTGCCCCGCCTTTAAAGAACAAAGCGGCTAATACCAGCAAAGTTGTAATTGAGGTAATAAACGTACGACTTAAGGTTTGTGTTAAAGAAATATCGATAATTTCAGCAGGACCGCCTTCACGTATTTTTCTAAAGTTCTCTCGAATACGGTCAGAAACAACAATAGTATCGTTGAGTGAGTAACCAATAACCGCCAAGATTGCCGCTAATACTGTGAGGTCAAATTCCAATTGCAAAATCGAAAATAAGCCTAAAGTAAGCAAAACATCGTGAAAAAGAGCAAATACTGAACCTAGGGCAAAGCGCCATTCAAAACGAAAGGCAACATATACTAAGATACAAATAAGCGCTGTTAGCATCGCTAAGCCACCTTGCTCGGCAAGTTCATCACCAACACTAGCACCAACAAATTCGATACGGCGCATGTCGATTTTTTGGCCGGTACCTTCTTGTAAAATATCGAGTACCTGATTACCCAACATTTCAGCTTTAACACCTTCACGCTGCGCAAGACGAATAACAACGTCGCGGCTACTACCATAAAGTTGTACTACTGCATCAGGAAAACCCGCTGTGTCCATGACTTGACGAATTTGGTTAAGATCAGCAGCTTGTTCAAAGCCGACTTCAATTAATGTTCCGCCAGTAAAGTCTAATCCAAAGTTCAATTTGTTTGTAGCAAGAGAGCCAATAGCTATTAACATCATAACGATACTAAAAACCAAAGCTACCTTGCGGAACTTCATGAATGGGAATGTTTCTTTCAATTGTAAAATTTGCATTGTTTGTCTCAACCTATATCGATAATTTGTCGAGACGTTTTCCGCCCCAAACCGCATTAACTACAGCACGAGTACCAACAACTGCAGTGAACATTGACGTGATGATACCGATAGATAGTGTCACTGCGAAACCTTTAATAGGCCCGGTACCGACAGCAAATAGTATCAAAGCTGCAATAAGCGTAGTGATGTTCGCATCTATAATGGTAGAAAATGCTGCATCATAACCTTGATGTATTGATTGTTGTATTGATTTACCAGCACGAATTTCTTCACGAATACGCTCAAATATAAGTACATTAGCATCAACGGCCATACCAACAGTTAAGACAATACCCGCCATACCAGGCAAAGTTAATGTTGCGCCAGGGATCATCGACATAACGCCAACAATTAAGATCAAGTTAGCACCAAGGGCTAAGTTAGCAACAATGCCAAAGGCACGGTAGTAAATGATCATAAAGATAAAGACTAAACCAAAGCCCATCATAATTGCTTGAAAGCCTAATTGTACGTTCTCAGCACCTAAAGTTGGTCCAACAGTACGCTCTTCAACAATTTGAATCGGGGCAATTAGGGCACCAGCACGAAGCAATAACGCTAAGTTGTGTGCTTCTGATTGACTACCCGCACCAGTAATACGAAAGCTTTTGCCTAAACGTGCTTGAATAGTTGCAACACTAATAACTTCTTCTATTTTTTCAAAAATAGTATTGCCTTCACTATCAACTCGGTCAGTCGGTTTGTATTCTATAAATACTGTCGCCATTGGCTTACCAATCGCATTTTTAGTGGCATTTGAGAATTTGCTACCGCCTGGTGAGTCTAGCGTAATATTTACTTGCGGACGGCTATATTCATCGAAGCTTGAGTTAGCATCAACGATATGGTCACCCGTTAACATAATGCGTTTTTTAAGTAGAACTGGCTTGCCACCACGTTCATATAAAAGTTGAGAGCTTGCTGGAACACGACCATTTAATGCGTTACTAATATCATTTTCTTGGTCAACCATTCTAAATTCAATGGTCGCTGTTGCATTAAGAATTTCTTTTGCTTTTGCTGTGTCTTGCACACCAGGCAATTCAATAACAATATGTTTTTGTCCTTGGCGTTGAACTAAAGGCTCAGCAACACCTAATTCATTTACACGGTTACGAATAATGGTGATGTTTTGGTTTAGTGCATATTCACGAATTTCTTTTAACTTAAGGTCGGTCATTGTCGCCTTTAAAGTTAAAGTATCGGTATTGTCGCTAAACAGGAAATCACGGTAGCGCTTTTCTAAAAAATCCTCAGCTTTTACTAAATCTTCAGCATTACGAAATTGTACTTCAATTGAGTTAGTTGATTTTTTTACACTACGGTAACGAATTTTTTCACCGCGAAGGTCTGCGCGAAAATCGCCAACCATACCTTCTTGTGCTTTAACAACGGCTTCTTTCATATTAACTTCCATCAGGAAGCTAACACCACCGCTTAAATCTAGACCTAACTTCATTGGCGTGCCGCCTAAACCTGCTAACCATTCAGGCGTTGCTGGCGTTAGGTTTAAGGCAACTGAGTATTCATCACCCATTGAGTCGTCTAATAAATCACGTGCTTTTAGTTGTGATTCAGTATTTTTAAAGCGCGCGAGTATTTGACCGTTTTCAAGCACAATACTCAAAAAATCAATATTACTTTGTGCTAACTGAGTTTTGATTGAATCTAATGAAGCTTCATTCGCTTCAACCCCTCGTAATCCAGACACTTGTACTGCTGGATCTTCACCGTACAAGTTGGGCGAAGCATATAAGGCACCAAAAAGTACTATAAAAAGTACCATTAGTGTTTTCCATAATGGATATTTGTTTAACACAAGTTCATCCTAATTCTTAAGTTATTTTTCTTGATAAGGTCGAAAGCGTTTGCCCAATTGTAGCCATTTGATGGCGATTAACTGAGCAAACATTATTTCTAGTTATAAGTTCTTCATTGTGCCTTTAGGCAATACAGCTGATATTGCAGCTTTTTGAATAGTAACTTCTGTATTTTCAGCGACAGAAACAGCGATAAAATCTTTATCATCAGAAACTTTAACTATTTTACCTACAATTCCACCTTGTGTAAGCACTTCATCGCCTTTAGATAAAGCTGACATTAATCCTTTATGCTCTTTTACACGTTTTGCTTGTGGACGATAAATCATGAAATAAAACACTAAACCAAATACGGCTAACATAATGATCATTTCCATACCGCCACCTTGTGCTGGTGCTGCTGCGGCATGTGCTTTACTAATGAATAAACTCATAACTTCCTCTTTATTTTATTTTTAAAAATATCTTATTTAATTCGCCAAGCATATCGCTTGGTTTATATTCTATTAACTAACTGCCAGCAAGTGGCGGAACAGGTAAATCACGTAATGCGTAAAATTCTACAACAAAGTCATCTAATTTACCTTGCTCAATGGCATCACGCAAACCTTGCATGACTTTCTGATAAAATCGTAGGTTATGAATTGTATTTAATTGTGAACCTAAGATCTCATTGCACTTGTCTAAGTGATGCAAATAAGCGCGTGAATAATTTTTACAGGTGTAACAATCACATTCAGAATCAAGCGGCCCAGTATCTACTTTGTGACGTGCATTACGAATTTTAATTACACCATTGGTAACAAAAAGGTGTCCGTTGCGAGCGTTTCGGGTAGGCATAACACAGTCAAACATATCAATACCACGGCGTACTCCTTCAACTAAATCTTCAGGCTTACCAACCCCCATCAGATATCGGGGCTTATCATCAGGGATCAAGGGCGTAGTATGATCTAAAATACGCATCATATCTTCTTTTGGCTCACCAACAGATAAACCGCCAATAGCATAACCGTCAAATTCAATCGCTTTAAGACCAGCAGCAGAAACTTCACGTAGATCTTCATACATGCCGCCTTGCACTATGCCAAAAAGTGCTGAGGGGTTATCACCATGTGCATCTTTAGAGCGCTGTGCCCAACGTAACGATAACTCCATCGATTCTTTTGACGCTTGATGACTGGCAGGGTACGGCGTACATTCGTCAAATATCATCACGATATCTGAACCTAAACTACGCTGTACTTCCATTGAACGCTCGGGTGTAAGCATAATTTTTTCACCGTTAACCGGAGAACTAAATTTAACACCTTCTTCTGTAATTTTTCGCATCTTACCTAAGCTGAATACTTGAAACCCGCCCGAGTCGGTAAGAATAGGTTTATCCCAATGCATGAAGCCGTGTAAACCGCCATGTTTCTCAATAATTTCAGTGCCTGGGCGCAGCATTAAGTGAAAGGTATTGCCTAAGATGATCTCAGCACCAATCTCTTTAACTTCTTCTGTTTTCATGCCTTTAACAGTACCGTAGGTACCTACAGGCATAAACGCTGGCGTTTCAATCGTACCGCGATCGAAGGTTAAACGGCCACGACGAGCCTTGCCATCCGTATTAAAAAGATCAAACTTCATTGGGTTTTGCTTTTTACTTTCTGTCATAGAAAAGTCCTATACCTACTAGCGAAACAGGCCAGCGGCTGTTGGTTAAAATGTATTTTCAATCCAATTGAGCGTTGCTCAGTTAACATTAAAAATATTTAAATTTGTTTTATGCACTTGGC
>PJEL010002865.1_pt1 | contig 15324 bp, 13 predicted proteins | sample 1853271 | NCBI WGS metagenome assembly PJEL01 (sample SAMN08108733, study PRJNA415343) | Invertebrate metagenome, whole genome shotgun sequencing project. | host: Globobulimina | place: Sweden: Gullmar Fjord | collected 2015-08 | reverse complement strand
ATTTTTGCGTGATCGTTACCACTCTTACTGGTACATTTTTACTTTAGCGAAGCTACCCGGCTTTGATCCGTCAATCAAGTACGAATTTGATCCGGATAAGGCCCGGGAACTGGTCAAAAAGTCAAATTACAAGGCAGGTACACCGTTGAAGCTGGTATATCATTCTTTTCTGCCATCCGGTAACCTGGTGACAACTGCTGTCCAGAGTTATTTAAGGGACGTCGGGATCACCGTGAAACTGCAGAAAATGGAACGGGCGACCGCTTTGAAACTGGCACTCCGGAAAGATCCCAAAATCGGCCACTTCCTGGCTACAGGCTGGTCAGGCGGTAAAAGCCCGACCTCGCGTTTGTTCCTGGGATTGATGACCAAGGGCAAAAAAGGCGCAGCCGGGATGTACACCAACTGGAAAGGTAGAAAACAGATTGATAAGCTGATTTTGTATCAATCGGTCGTAATCAACGAGAAAAAAAGGGTGGGGGTACTTCGAAAAATAGCCAGGATGACCCACCAGGACCCGGCCTATGCGGTTATGTTCGGGTTGCCGATGATCTACGCCCTGAGCAACAGAGCCGATTATGACTGGCCGGAAAATGTGTCGGGTCAACCTTTTAATATATACGCGATTAAGCGGATGAAGTAAGGGTCGGCTTTAATATTAGCAGTTAGTCATTAGCGGTTAGCTGTTAGCGCTTTAAATGCCTGTTTAGAAGAATTTTTTCTAACAGCTAAGGGCTAACAGCTAAAGGCTCTTCATCTTGGCCGTAAGAGTTAGGCTTCAACATAGAGTACGTTTCGTTCAGGCGCTAAATAACAACATTTGATCAGGCAGTTATGCAACGGTTCATCCTCTTCAGAGTTATCCAGGCGATCTTCACGATCTTTGTAATCGGCACCCTGGTGTTTTTCTTCATGCGGCTCTCCGGTGATCCGGTCACCCTGATGGTACCCATCGATGCCGAACCGGAGACCATCGAAGCGATCAAGGTTGAGTTTGGCCTCGACAAACCCCTGCTGGTTCAATATGGCTACTTCTTAAAAAATGCCGTCCAGGGGGATTTCGGGCTCTCCTTCAAAATGGATGAACCGGCCCTGGCCCTGGTCTGGGATCGTTTCCCAGCCACCCTGGAGCTGGCGGTTACGGCAGCGCTGCTGGCCTGGTTAATCGGTATCCCGCTGGGTCTGATATCCGCCATCACCCGTGACTCGTTTTTTGACAGGTTCGGGAAGGCCTTCGCCCTCATCGGGCAGGCCACCCCATCATTCTGGCTGGGGGTGATGCTGATGCTGTTTTTCGGTGTTCAGCTGGATATGCTTCCCATTGCCGGTCGTGAAGAGCCGGGCAGCCTGATCATGCCGTCGCTGACCATCAGCCTGATCATGCTGGCGGCCGTCATGCGGCTGGCACGCTCCGCTATGCTGGATGCCCTGAACAGCGAGTTCGTAGTCATGGCCCGGATTAAGGGGATCAGGCGGTTCCAGATCAACATGATCCATGCCTTCAAAAATGCTTCCATCCCGCTGGTGACAATGATGTCTTTGCAGATCAGCCGGCTGCTGATGGGGGCGGTGATTGCAGAGACGATATTCTCCTGGCCGGGTGTGGGAAAACTGGCCCTGGATTCCGTTTATTCCAGGGATTTTCCGGTGGTCCAGGTGGTGGTGCTGTTTTCAGCTATCATCTTCTGCACCATCAACATCCTGGTGGATATTCTGTACGCATACATCGACCCGAGGATCCGGTATTGACGGGTCGGCTTAAAGATTAGGTCACGTTCTATGAGCAAAATATCCGGCAGTTGGGATTTTTGCTCATAGATTAAGTGAGCTTATCTTTAAACGATCCCTAACGGGTCAGTTGAAAACTTGTCTTAATCATAATCGCAATCTTAATCATACTCTTTCAAAGGGTAGAGCAAGATTACGATTAAGATTATGATTATGAGGAAAAAAAATTCAATAAAGAGAACAAAGTGACCGCAAAACAGACAACTATTTCCCGTGCCATGTTCTGGCGAAAGGACACCGAAGCAGAAGGTGAATCCTCAGAAAAGGGGATCAAGAGACGGGTACCCTGGCTACCACTGGCCCTGGTGACTTTTTTCATGATCCTGGTGGTGTTCGGCCCCTGGCTGTCGCCCCACGACCCCTTCAAGGCTAACCTCCGCAACGCTATCCAGCCACCGGCCTGGTCCGAGCAGGGCAGTATGACCTATGCACTGGGGACCGACCCCATGGGGCGGGATATTCTCAGTCGCCTGATCTACGGTGCGAGGATCACCCTTTTTGTCAGCCTGGCATCCCTGGGGATTGCTGCAGGGATTGGGGTTCTGCTGGGCCTGGCCGCCGGTTTTTTCGGCGGGGTCGTGGACATGGTGATCATGCGGACGGTGGATGTGTTTTTAGCGCTTCCCCCGATCATGGTGGCGATTTTGATTGCGGCGGTGATGGATCCCGGAGTCGAAACTGTGGTTCTGGCCATTGGAGTCTCAGCCTGGACCAGCTATACCCGACAGGTGCGCGGCGAGGTCTTAAGCTTGAAGAACAAGGATTTCGTGCGCCAGGCCCGGGTGGCCGGTTGCAGTAACGCCGCGATTTTATTCAAGGATATTCTGCCCAATGTGGCCAACACCCTGATTATCCTGTTCACACTGGATATCGGACGGATCATCGTCGCTTCGGCCACGCTCAGTTTTTTAGGACTGGGTGTGCAACCGCCCCTGGCCGACTGGGGCATGATGCTCTCAGAAGGCAGAAAATACATTGTTTACGCCTGGTGGCTGGTCACCTTCCCCGGTGTATTCATCCTGCTGACCGTGCTTGGGTTCAACCTGTGCGGAGACTGGCTCAGAGACATTCTCGATCCCAAACAGAAACTAAGGTAAGGGTTATGACAAATTCAACCGAAGAAACACTACTTGATGTCAAAAACCTGAAGACCTATTTTCTGACCAAACAGGGAACGGTACAAGCAGTAGATGACGTCAGTTTCAGTATCAAAAAAGGGGAAATTGTGGGCCTGGTGGGAGAATCGGGCTGCGGCAAGAGTATGACCAGTATGTCGATCTTAAGACTGGTACCCCAACCGGCCGGCAGAATCGTCGGCGGCGAGATCCGCTTCAAAGGCGAAAACCTGCTGGATAAGAGCGAAGAGGAGATGCGGCAGATCCGGGGCGACCGGATCTCGATGATCGTGCAGGATGCCATGGTATCGCTTAATCCCCTGCTGAAGGTGGGATACCAGCTCGCCGAGACCTTAAAACACCACGGGAAGGCTCTGGGCGCTGTCAAGGAGAAATGCATCGAGTTGTTGCAGAAGGTCAAGGTGCCCTCTCCGGAAACCCGGCTGGATGCTTATCCCTTTCAGTTCAGCGGCGGCATGAGCCAGCGGGCGTTGATTGCCACGGGAATCGCCTGCGAGCCCGACCTGATCATCGCAGATGAACCCACCACGGCCCTGGATGTGACAATCCAGGCCCAGATCCTGGAGCTGCTGCAGGAGATTCAGCAAAAGCTGGGATCTTCGGTGCTGCTGATCACCCACGACCTGGCGGTGGTGGCTCAGATCTGCACCCGGGTGCTGGTGATGTATGCCGGGCGTATTGTTGAAGAGGCGGATATCGATACCTTTTTCAACAACCCGTCCCATCCTTATGCCAAGGGGCTGATTCAATCGGTGCCCGTACTCTACAAAGAGGTGGACCGGCTGTATACTATCGAGGGGCAGCCACCCAGCCTGTTTAATCCACCGGTCGGCTGCAGGTTCGCCCCGCGCTGTCCTGATGCCATGGATAAATGTCTGGAAGCCTATCCACCTAAAACAACCCTGGAAAACTGCCATCATGTATCTTGTTGGTTGTATGGGGAATAAAAACTGATGACTATATTCAATATTGGTTAGACGACTAAACCTGTTAACTGCTCTTGTCATCCCCGCGAAGGAGGGGATCCAGAGGTATTTCATTATTCATGCACCTGGACTCCCGCCTTCGCGGGAGTGACAGGGCGTAAAGTTGCCAGCAAAGCCAGTTAGACTATGATCCTGCTCAAAAGACAGGGCTTTCTACGCTAAAATAAAAAAAAATGACAACTAAACAGCTACTTAAAATAGACGGTTTAAAGCGATATTTCCCGGTTACCAAGGGAATGGTGCTGCAAAAGGTCATCGGACACGTGAAGGCGGTTGATGATATCAGCTTTACAGTAAACGAAGGGGAAACATTCAGCCTGGTGGGAGAATCGGGCTGCGGCAAATCGACCACGGCCAACCTGGTCCTGAAACTGGACGACCCCACCGCGGGCGACCTTTATTTTCAAGGTGAAAACATCACTGGAATGAAGGGTCCGGGACTGCAGAACTATCGCCGAAGCCTTCAGGCGGTTTTCCAGGACCCGTTTCGGTCGTTGAATCCCCGTCGCAAGGTGAAGGCCATCATTGCCCAGCCCCTGGTCGCACAGAAGATCGGGACAAAACAGAGTCGGGACAAGAAGGTGGCGGAACTGATGGATATCGTCGGGCTTCAGCCCCGCCAGGCCGAACTCTATCCCCATGAATTCAGTGGGGGACAACGACAGCGTATCGCCATCGCCCGGGCGCTGGCCCTGGATCCCAAGGCGCTGGTCCTGGACGAGCCTGTCTCGGCACTGGACGTATCCATCCAGGCCCAGATCCTGAACTTGCTCAAGGACCTGCAGAAGATGTTCGGTCTGACCTATCTAATGATATCCCACGATCTGGCGGTGGTGGATCACATGAGTACCAACATCGGTGTGATGTACCTGGGCAGCCTGGTGGAGGTGGCACCGCGCAAAGAGCTTTTCCATAATACCAAGCATCCATATACCCAGGCCCTGCTGGATTCGGTGCCGGTGGCTGATCCGTCGGTGAAAATGAAAGCAACAGTGGAGGGGGAGGTTCCCAGCCCCATCAACCTGCCCTCGGGCTGTCGGTTTCACCCCCGCTGCCCGCTTGCAGAAGCGAAGTGCCTGAAAGAGGATCCCAAACCCAGGGAGGTAGGCCCGAACCATTTCGCTGCCTGCCACCTTGTATAAAAGTGGTGGTTCACCACAGAGACAATGAGGACACAGAGTTTGATATTGGTATCACTGAAAATGAATTAACCGATCCATGACAACCCAGAAGAAGACAAGCTATGACTGACGAAATCAAAGAAAGTGTACGAAAAGTAGAAAAAAACCAGGCGGCACAAGTCATCGATTTCAACGATGTTCAATTTGAAAACCCGCATCCGGATGTCCATGTCGCCAGGATATTGATCGCCAATGCGTCATGGGTCAATACCAACGACGGAATTGTATTGGTAGATACCCTGCTTCATACCGGGGTTTCCGCTCAGATGCGGGAAAAGATCCTGGAGACCGGCGGTCCCATCAAGAAGATCATCTACACCCACCACCATGTGGATCATGTGGGTGGGGCCCGGGTGTTCGAGGCGGACAAACCGGAGATCATCGCCCACCAGTACCTGCCGGAGGGCATCGAGAAATACCGGATCCTGAAAGAGCACCGGGCCCGGATCGCATCCATTCAGTTCAATATTCCTTTCGATCCGAATCGGCCTGCAGGCGGAGGATATCTACCCCCAACACAAACTTACTCTGATTCCATGGTCTTTACGCAGGGGGATAAAACCTTCGAGCTCTATCACGCCCGGGCGGAAACCGACGACGCCACTTGGGTCTTTGTACCCGAAATCAAGGCAGCCTTTGTCGGTGACCTGGGCATCTCCGGGTTCCCCAATATCGGCAATCCCTTCAAGCCCACCCGCTTTGCCCTGCCCTGGGCACGAGCCCTGGAAAAAATCCGGGACAAGAAACCGGAATTGCTGGTTGCACATGGAGGAAGGGCGGTTTACCAGGGAGATGAGGTCAAAGAGTTGCTGGATGCCACCATCGAAGCTATCTATGCTATCCATGATCAGGTTGTGGATTGTATCAACAAGGACGTGCCCATCGATGAAATGATCCATGACATCACCCTGCCGGAACATCTAAAAGAGTCACCTTATCTGCAATTTCGTTACTCCCGACCCGAATTCGCGGTGTATAATATCTATCGCTGGTACCATGGTTACTTTGATCACAATCCGGCCCATTTGCTGCCGCGCCCGGAAAAGGAGGTGAATGCTGAGGTTTTCAAACTGATCGGGGACCCGCAGGCGATCATGAACCGTGCAACCGAGCTGCTTGACACCGACCAGCCACAGTTGGCTCTCCAGGTATTGGATATCCTCTTGAAACAGGATCCCGGTCACGTTGAGGGCCGTCGCCTGCATTACCGAATTCTGGAAGTGCTTTGTGAATCCGACACCTGCCTGATGTCCCGCAATACCTGGGTCTACTTCATGGAACAGGATAAGAAGCTGTTAAAGGAAAATGGTGAAGAGCTGTAAGGCAATGATGAAAAGAAGGCAGAGAGGTCAGAAACAGAGGGAAAAACCCAGATTAACGACTGTCGTTGGAGAGTTCCATGAGCAGCAAACAACCGAATGTAGGAAAATAAGCAAACGGAGAAAACGGATATGAGCGATCTTTTTGCACTTTCTGAAGAAATCATCGACCAGGGGAAAACGGATATTCCCTCCAACCGCATCAACCTGGAGCTGTCGGTCCTGCTGGACGATATCGCTATTGTGGAGGCCTTTTCCCATTCTATTGTGTTCCGGACCAGTGAGGGCCTGGTGGTAATTGACACCGGGAACGAGCAGGTCGGGGGCGGTATTGTTGAAGCGATCCGGGGATGGAGTAGAGATCGTTTCAACACGATTATCTATACCCACGGCCATGTGGACCATGTCGGTGGCAGCGGCGCCTTTTTCAGGGACGCCTCTGCAGCGGGTCATCCGGCGATGCAGGTGATCGCCCATGAAAACCTGCCAAAGCGCCTCAAGCGGTATCAGCAGACTGCGGGCTATAATCTGGCCATTAACCGGCGACAGTTTGGTAAGCTCTTTGAAGGAAAGATGACCGTCGGCGGCGAGCAACAATTTCTTCCTGCTGATACGGTATTCCCGACAACGACTTACTCCCAACAAGTCAGTTTTGAGGTTGGTGATACCCGCTTTCATCTTTACCACGATAAGGGAGAGACGGACGATCACACCTGGGCCTGGGTGCCGAAATATCGGGCGATCTGTAGCGGTGATCTGATAATCTGGAATTATCCCAACGCAGGAAACCCGCAGAAGGTGCAGCGCTATCCTCTGGAGTGGTCCGAAGCATTAAAGCGGATGGCTGCCCTGGAAGCAGATTACCTGCTCCCAAATCATGGTCTGCCGATTCGTGGCCGGGAGCGGATCCAAACTGTATTGCTGGATACGGCCCGGGCGCTGGACCTGGTCATCGAGCAGACCCTGGAGCGGATGAACGCCGGGGAAACCTTGTCGGAAATTATTGAAGGCCTGGAATGGCCCACTGAATTGATGGCAAAACCGTATTTGCGCCCCTTATATGACGAACCGGAATTTGTTGTACGCAATATCTGGCGGATGTACGGCGGCTGGTATGACGGTAACCCGGCCCATCTGAGGCCGGCCAGCGATCATGCCATTGCCACCGAAATGTCGGCTTTGGCCGGAGGGGCCCTGCAATTGGCTCGCAGAGCGCATGATCTGTCAAAAGAGGGAGACCTGAGACTTGCCGCTCATCTGGCTGAAGCAGCGGCACTGGTAGAGCCGGATAATCCCGAGGTCCATAAAATCAGGGCCGAAGTCTATACCGGGATACGCAAGGATGCCACCTCCCTCATGGCTAAGGGAATCTATCGCACTGCAGCGATTGCTTCTAAAAGCAAAGTAGAAGGAAGTTAATCCGCCACTGACAGCAGGTAGACCTTCAGCCCGCGGAAGACAGCGCCATGCCGTTCAGCTCAACAGTACCCGGCAGTTTAAAAGTTGACTCAAAACAGCCCCCGGATCCCTGTATGGTTGCCTGACATTCATGGGGAGGACAGACGAATACCGCACCCCCCGGGCATTCAGTTCCGATTCCGGGCTCCAACTAAAGTCGAAGCTGCTGCACCTGAGATCGAAGGCTTCCAGGAGCTTCGGCAAGGATTCGGTGCTCATGCCTGGCACTTCATTTCCTGAAACACCGGGCCATTGGTGCGAATAATATGGAAGTTAACAGATAATCAAGGTCCCCTGCGGGAAACCAGGTTCACAGAACCCTGTTTCCCACTGGGCCTTTTGAAATTGTTTGAGGTTAATGATGGGACAACCCGAATTATCAAAGGTGATGACGGCCGCAGAAGCGGTGAAACAGTTTGTTCATGACGGCGATACGCTGGTGATTGGCAACTACACCGAAGCATCACCATTGGCATTGATTTTCGAAGTTTTGCGACAGAAAAAAAGAGGGATGACGCTTTTCAGTCAATCCGGAAACATGGATGCAGAAATCCTGGTAGGGGGCGGTTGTATTGACCGGATGTTCTCAGCTTTCATCCACAAATGGGGCGGTCGATCCGGCGGTAGCATGATCAGCCGTTACCAGGAGTCTGGAAAACTGGAGGTTGAAGACTATACCAACTTCACCTATAACGCCATGCTGGCAGCCGGTGCTGCCGGCTATCCATGCATGCCGGTTCTCCCGGCCATCATGGATTCGGATGTTTTCCACAAAAGAGGGTTTATGGGGGAGCGGAAATTCGGGGTCATAACCTGTCCGTTTTCCGGCAAGAAACTTCCCATGGTCCCCGCCGCCAATCCAGATATCTGCCTGGTGCATGTCCAGCGGGCGGACAAATACGGTAATGCCCAGCACTGGGGCGGACTCGGCTCGACGGTTCAAGCCTGCCTGGCCAGTAAAAATATCATCGTCAGCTGTGAAGAGATTGTGGATCATGAGGTTATCCGGTCCAGCCCCCATCACACCATTGTGCCGGACTTTCGTGTGAATGCGGTTGTGGAGGAGCCCTGGGGCGCGCATCCCATGGACCTGCCGGGATATTACAGCAGTGATCTCAATATGCTGGGGATTTTCAACTATTTTAATTCCCAGGAAAACGGGATGGCTGAATGGTTGCAGGAGTGGGCTTACAATCTACCGGACCGAGCCGCCTACCTTCAGCACTACGTCGAGACCTTTGGTATCCAGACAATGAATCAGTACAAGGCCAGGCCTTACTACTCAGCACCTACTAATTACGGCATTGGTACCCGGTCCCTGTGGGACGCCGACGGTAAGAGTGCCGGATTGGATGTTGACTTTGAAACCCTTGAAAAATTAATCGTTGAAAAAGGAGACCTGGTCAATGACTAAACCATACACTCGTCAGGAACTGATCATTATCGCAGTGGCGCGCCAGATAGAGGATGGCGACAACTGCCTCTTGGGAATCGGTCTGCCGACCATTGCCGGCGCCATCGCTAAAAACCATCATGCCCCGCGTGCCCGGCTGATGATGGAGTCCGGCATCGTCGGATTTGACCCGCTGGTACCGCCCATGCACATTGCGGATGCCTGTTGCACAGAAGGCTATGCCTATGCCATTGATCTGTTCAGCATGTTCACATCTGTTACCCATCGGGGTTTCCTGGATAAGGCGGTATTGGGTGTGGCCCAGATCGACCGCTACGGCAACCTGAACTCTTCATACCGGACATCGGAAGACGGCCAGCCGGAACGGATTACAGGTGCAGGGGGCGCTCCTGAATTTATTGCCTATGCCAAGGAGACCATATTAACCCTGAAAGGAGGTGAATTTGTCGAGGAACTGCCGTATCTCAGCTCCCCCGGATACCTTAAAGGCGGCGGCGATCGCGAAGACAGGGGACACTACCCAAAAGGGTCGGGGCCCAGCATTTTGATCACCCCGGATGCCATGTTCAGATTTGATCCCGAGACGCGGGAGCTGATTCTGCATGCCCTGGCTCCCGGGATTTCGGTTGAACAGGTCCAAAGCCGTATCCCCTGGAAGCTGAAGATTGCCGAGCAGCTGGAATCCTTTCCCGTGCCCACAGACGATGAGTTGACGTTTCTCCGGCGCTTCTCGCCCCGGAGCAGTTTTTCAAACGCCGTGGCCATGGAGTTGAGTATAGCAGCATCGATGCAACGAATTGCAGAAAGACAGGCGTTTCTGGAACAATGCCGACAGGCGAAACCAACATCGCAGGATTGAGACGGGTTTCTACGCTGGAGCCGGCTCAAATATGAGCTGAAATCAGGGGACTCGGTTCGAAGCTGCAAGTTTCGCTTCTCATGTCCCTGATTTCAGCGGATGGGATGCAAAAATGCAGTCTTAGCTAAATGACGCTGAACCTTCGTCAGGAGTCGCACAATGAAAAAGAATCATGGAAATTCTCATATTGAATCAATACTGGTTTCCGGGTTGATCTTCTTTCTGGCCAGTTTCTGCCAACCGATTTTTGCCTAGTCAAATACTACGGATTATAGAACTTTGGGATCTTTTGCCGTTGAAACTCGTCTTGAAAATTGGACAGATCCTGCACGCGAACGCACATTGCCTGTTAAACTGTATCTGCCAACAGGTGCGCCTGCAGTGCCTGTTGTTATCTTTTCTCACGGTCTTGGCGGAAGTCGTGAAAGTGCTGCTTATCTTGGCAACCATTGGGCGTCGCACGGTATTGTCGGGGTTTTTATCCAGCATCCCGGTACTGATGAAAGTGTGTGGGCACACTTAAAAGATGCAACCTTCTTAAAGAAAATTAGAATTATACGTGCACTTGCGAAAGCTGCCAAAGATAAACAAGCTGCCATTAACCGTTTCACCGACATTCCTTTCATAGTCAATAAGCTACAAACGTTGATTGCAGCAGGAACATTGAAAGGGGATCCCGCTCGCATTGGTATGGCAGGGCATTCTTATGGCGCACGCTCAACCCTGACAGCGTTGGGCCGCGGGTATATAGTTGAAGGCAATAAGCAAACTCTTGCGGAGCTATGCATTGCAGCCGGGCTTGTTTTATCTCCAGAACCAGTGACCGAAACAGATCAAGACACGTTGAACATGATATATGGCGGCATAAAAACGCCAATTTTCCATATAACGGGCACCGAAGACGCCCCACCGCTCGGGCTTGACGGTGAGCCGGAGGATCGCCAAAAACCCTTTCACCTGATTCCTGCAAAGCCCCAACTCTTGATCGTTTTCAAGGGTGCTGATCATATGGTTTTTTCCGGAACTGTAGGGCTGAATAGAGGGCCAGCGCCTACCTGGTACAAAGACGTGCAAAGTCTGACAGCAGCATTTTCGACAGTCTGGTGGAAAGCACAACTTTCTGAAGATGAAAGTGCAAAAGCATGGCTTGTTGGAGATAGCGCGAAATCGGTGCTGCGTGCTGGCGATGTGATCCATTCAAAGGAGTAACAACGGAATCAGGGAGTTTCCGAGATGTAGAATTGAGGACTGTCGACAAGATGTTCTTGCCAGGAATGCTATCCAATAACCCAAACTAATGGAAAATTCTTGGAAATTCTAAGGAAAAGATGAGTTGTGGGTTGTCTTGACCCGCCAGCGAGAAGAGGTTGAACCTATATCAGGAGGACTCAAAGGTTCAAATAAAAGAACTGTCGATTGAATGTTCTTGCCGTAAAAGCCCTAGCAGATAACTTCAACGGAAAATCTTCTAGGAAATTCTTTGAAATACTGTGAGGAAAGTTGAATTGTGGGTCTCCGAGACCCGCTATGCGATCTCCAACACAACCCAATCATTGAACATTTCTTGTCTGTTTGGCGGGAATGTCAATTCGGTGTTTTTTCGGTGTAACCTTCATCAGATAAGAACGTGTTGAATAGTATTAATTCTGAGTTATTATTCCAGTATAAACTGAAAAACATCTAAACTTACTGACAATCTTCTGAATCAATATCTAAAATTAAGGATATTGCCTTTTTTACATCACTCATCTGATTATCCGTTATTTTACCGATCCGATCCATGAAGCGTCTGTGGCTGACTGCTCTGATTTGGAAACAATCTATGACCGATTTCTTCTGAAGCCTGTTTAATTTGCTTGGTTTGATCACAACGAAAAACGGATTCTCTTCCCAATGCTTTTTCCAGCCTGTAATCGGAACAACAATTGAGAGCTTTAAATTTTTTTCATGCCCTTGGTTTAGCACAACGACAGGCCTCTTTTTCTTGATCTCATCCCCAACGGTCGGATCCAGATTTACCCAGAATATTTCACCTGTCTTCAAAGTCTTCTCCATCTATTGATTCAAAGTGATTCTCATAAACCGTTTTACCGATCTGTTCCATTGCCAGATTCCTTTTAATTTCACGGAGGCGCTTTCGATCAGCTTTGATCTTCTCTTTGATTGCTTCTCTCATGTATTCACTATAATTGCTATAATCCAGCAGTTTATATGCGGTTTTTATGAACTCATAATCTTCTCGATCGATCTGGAATTTTGCCTGTGTCATCATGAAAACCTCCCTTTAAATAGTTAACCTGACTAATGGTACCAATATCAAGATCCAAAAACAAGGACCAATTTTTGGTACCATTGAATATTGCTAATGTCGTTAAAATGTCAATTGGGTGGCAACCTATCACCAGCAATCCCAATGAAATGTCAATTGATGTCAATTGAAAAAAGGAGGGTATTTCGGCGTTCAACCACATAAGTGGTTGAAATAGTTGGTAGCCCCACCAGGACTCGAACGGGCAACGCGTTTCCGTTTACGCCAATGGGAAACACTTGCTGGATCGTAGGTTCCGGAAACCCATGTTTGATCTATGTAATCCCCCATTATTAAAGGTCTGTCGGGGAGGGTGGTTATTTTGATGTCGATTAAATGTCAATTGGAAGATTCCTTTGACTAGTGGAAATCGTGTTAATCCGCTGAATATTTTGTTGTTCACAATTGTTTACAGGCCGGCCAAAACTTGCTTTAGAACTTCAAAGGGGAAAACCTAACCCAAATGATTTCAAAAGGGGAATCGGGCACAAATGCAGCTAAACTTCGTGTCCATTTTTTGTTGACCACATCATTCCCAATACGATAACTCAAATGATATTGTCTAAAGTTTGTGAATCGTTATTAGATAATAAAGCTTGCCAGCTATAGCCAGATGAAACGGAAAGGTCAGTCTGTCTAAATATTTGCAAAATAAATTTAGGAATGAACAAAACTTGACAAATGTCCTCTTTACGCATAATATATGCGTAAAGAGGACAAAAAGGAGAATTAGATGAAAACAGCAAGCGTAGGCGAAGTCCAAAAAAACTTTGCGAAAGTCATAAATGGAGTAAAAGCGGGTGAAGAAATCTTGATCACAAAACGAGGAAAAATAATTGCTAAAATTTCGGCTTTTGGTCCTCAGGAAAAGCTGCAGTGGCCTGACTTCATGAAAAATGCAATTAGAAACAAAGGAATACCGACAAGCAAATTAATTCAACTAGATAGAGAGGAGAGGTTCTAGGTGATCTATTGGGATACGAGCGTTATTATCAAGCTCTATATAAAGGAGGAACTTTCCGAGATTGTTGCTGAGAAGGCCAAAGAATTCGATCAGGCGATTCCTATAACGAATTTACATGACTTGGAACTTACGAATGCCCTGTGTCTCAAAGTTTTCCGCAATGAAATAGCAGATAAAGAGGCAGATTTCGTCAAAACTGAGATTCAAAAGCATGAAGCTTTGCATTTGTATTATAGACCCGCTTTGGATTGGGCCGACATTTACCAAACCGCTTTTGCTTTATCTGAAAAATATACTAAACAAATTGGATCACGATCCTTAGATATTCTGCATGTTTCAATTGCCCACCATATCAAATCAGATATTTTCTTTTCAAATGACCATCGCCAGCTTGAACTGGCAGATATTTCCGGTCTATCAACCGAAACTGTTAGTTTGTAGCAGTTACCCGCGCCTGCTGTTGTAAGGTCAAAATACTATTTCTGCCCCGATCCTACTACAACAGCGGGTTGAGGCCCAAAAAGCATCAAAAAACCAATACCTCAACAGGTTCCATTTTTCCTTCAATTTTATTTCAAATACACGATGATTAGGATGTAAATTGAAATCTAACAAAACCAATCACTTGAGGTAATTTTTGAATCGAACCGATAGCTTTTTAGCTGTTTTTCAAGCTTAGAGCCCCTATTGGTGGGGGATTAAGGGGAAAATAATATTTTGACCAGACAGGCAACCTATCGCCCGCAATCCCAATAAAACTGTTGATACGTATCGATTGAAAAACGGGTGCTTTGAAGAAGAAAACAGAGGTAACTATCTGAAATAGTATGGTAGCCCCACCAGGACTCGAATGGGCAACGCGTTTCCGTTTACGCCAATGGGAAACACTTGCTGGATCTTAGGTTCCGGAAACCCATGTTTGATCTATGTAATCCCCCATTATTAAAGGTCTGCCGGGGAGGGTGGTTCAAAAAGTGTTCATTGAATGTCTTTTGGAGAACAACGTTCAGCTAGAAATTTCACGATCGTAGCAACTTAAGTGGCCTTATAGATCTCTCCAGAGTAAATCTTGGAATTATTTGAAAGAGTCACTTCTCAACGCCACACATTGCCGATGATCAATTTTGAGTCCATTTTTGCTGAACCACATCAACCTATTCCTCATTATTTCGCAACTGCAGCAACCATTTTCTGCGCCAACTCCTTGTCATTTCCAGGTGGTGGTTCGTACCCACTTGTCTTGGCAACCATAGTAATGGAGTCATCATCACAGCCGGTCGCACATACAGCACAGCCAAAGCAGAGATTCAGGTCCACAACCGGCACATCCTGGTCTCCCATCACCAGCGCATTGGCCGGACAGCGATCCAGGCAAGTTTTGCAGGCGGTGCAGTTGTCCACATTAAACTTCGGCTCAAATCCTGAATTAAGAAATGCAGACGGATTCGGGTATTTCAGTAAGGATTGGATCGTATAGCAATGCCACTTGTCGCAATTGCAGAGATAGCTGATTTTATCCGTAGTGTTGTGGGTCATATGGACTAATCCCGCATCCCGGCACTCATCGAGCAACTGGTAAGCTTCTTCCTTTGTCAGTTTCCTTGCACCAAGGCTTTCCGTTGTGTATTGAGCATTTTTACCTAACGCCAGGCAGACCTGCATCGGCATGTCATGGGTATCCTTACCCAGCAACATGGCAGCATGCCGGCAGTAACAGGTCGCAGCTGCGATATCTTCATTGGCTTCAATATAGGTTTTAACCTGATCATAGGTGTGAATCTTGTGCCCGGGCTCAATAGATTCGTCAACTGTGATCACCCGCTGCATCGGATAGGGGAGGATAAATTTCGTGTCTGCTTCCCAGGCCGCCTTATAGTCATAAATAGCCTTGGCCAATTTTTTGTCCCGGTC
>PJEL010002864.1_pt1 | contig 15325 bp, 21 predicted proteins | sample 1853271 | NCBI WGS metagenome assembly PJEL01 (sample SAMN08108733, study PRJNA415343) | Invertebrate metagenome, whole genome shotgun sequencing project. | host: Globobulimina | place: Sweden: Gullmar Fjord | collected 2015-08 | reverse complement strand
GGATACTCTCGTACACCGGAAAAAGGGGGGAAGGACCCACCCACCCGAGAGTAATTCCAAATTGCATACTGACCAGAGGGCAATGCAGAAGGGATGGATACTCCCCAAGCGAAAGGCGGGTGCTCCACGTCGAGCAGCCGTATGGAACCAATTCTTTAGACCAGAAAAGGACGAAACATGATTTCAGCATCACTATTACTCGAATCGATTTTAGCCGCGAAGGCGACCGGCAACGAGGCTCTCGTCAAGGAGCTTCGCGCCCTCTTGCTCGAGAACTACAAGATCAGCCTCCGCTTTCATACGGACGACGGGGAAGAGCCGGAGGAGGGCGAAGATCGACAAATTGCAAGGCCCGAGAGAGGGTGATACTCGACGAGAAGTTTAACGACGTACTGACAGCCATCGAGGATCTTCAGAAAGAGATCGCGGGTATTCCTGAAGATCTCGGTGGTTGTTTGAAAGCTCAGTTTTACGTAGGCTCTCTCGAGGCGGCCAGGGTGATAGTCTCAGATCTCCGCGAAAAGTTCAAGGAACAAAAGAAGTGAGCGGGTATACCGACTGGACTATAATGAACGCTCTTATTACTTTTAACAAGGAAAGCAAAATGAACGACCAGATTGAGACAGAACTCCCTGTCGAGACAAACAACTTCAACTTCGGCGAGGCAATTCGTTGTCTCAAGGGAGGAATGCGAGTTTCTCGCAGAGGCTGGCATGGTCAGGACATGTTCATTGTCCTGATGCCTGAACTGAACCTGCCACCGTACAATGCACAGGACATTGGCCCAAAGGTCAACGACCGCACGGCAAAGTGGATCGGCGAGGACACTCCGCTCAACTGCCAGGCGTACATCGCCATGTACATCCCGGCGTCCAATAAATGGGTGCCCGGCTGGCTCGCAAGCCAGCTAGACATTCTTGCCGAAGATTGGTTCCTCGTTGCATAGCGACTCTTGTTGAGTCGCACCCTGAACCGCATAATGGTTGTAGCGACTATTCGCGGTTCTCTCATCCGGTGGGTCAAGCCGGATGGATTTTACATCAACAAGGAGAAGACCATGACATTGATAGCGAGGTTTTTCGAATGGCTCATTAAGATCCTCGGCATCAACAAGGATCAGATGGACGATTAGTTTTTGTTTCCCTAACCCCAAGGAGAAGAGTATGAAGTTTTTTGTTTTTATGATTATCCTGATCGCCACGTTGGCGATCTCGACCGAAGCACAGGCATTTCGTCCGCTGCGAGCAGCCGGCCGTGCCGCCCTTGCTCCGGCTAAACTGGTAGTCCGCTCGGTACGTCGAACACGAGCACGGCGGGTTGAACGTCGCGCTCCTGCGTCGGCCGCTCCGACAGGCTGCTGTCCACTCAAGTAGAAGGAAAACCGTTTTTTTCAGTGACCGAAGATAATTACCCCTCCCGGCGATATTCCACGCCGGGAGGGTGTTTTCAAGGAGAGAGATATGCGAATTGATACTGTTTACTTCGACATGGATGGCGTTCTGGTCGACTTCGTTGGCGGCTGCGAGAAGCTGTTCGGTAAAAAGCATGACGGCGATTTCCACTTTTACAGCTCATGGGGGATAACGCAGGACGAGTTCTGGGAGACGATCTGCAACTGCGAGAACTTCTGGGCGGATCTTGAGCCGTATGACTGGATGGACGAGATACTTGACCTACCGTCATTGGATGTCGAGGTGAAGATTGCTTCCCATCCTTGTCGCGATCCTGACTGCTGGGGTCAGAAGGCCCGGTGGGTGGACGAACACTTCGGACGGGCATGGGAAATGCTGCACCTCTGTGGCGACAAGTCGCGGCTGGCCGACGAACATTCACTACTGATCGACGACAACCAGACCATCATCGACAAGTGGCGAGCTGCCGGCGGTCATGCGATCCTCTTCCCGCAGCCGTGGAACTTCAACGCTCCGTGTGCGAAACATCGGGTCGCTTATGTAACTGAAGCGTTGAAAGAAATCGGAGCCAGGGCATGAAATCAATAAGCCGACAGATCGAAGAAGCTGTCCGTAGCGGTAAGAAGGGATTCGTTGTCGACGGCTCTATCGACGATATGTTTCCATATAACCTGATGATCGATGGTAAGATTGTTCGTCGTACGAAGGTTAGCCATCACAAACCGGGCGTCCGCCGCGCATGGTATCGAGTTGGAAAGGGAAAGCATGCCAGAGAAAAATGAAAAGAACGTCCAGGACGCCATCGTCCGCTGGCTAAAGAAACAAAACCTCTGGCACATGAAGGTTCACGGTGGGCCGTACCAGAGGGCGGGGATCCCCGACTTGCTGATTATTTTTCATGGCGAGGTGATCTGGATCGAGGTGAAGGCCACGGGAAAGAAGCCGTCCAAGTTGCAGACGGTTATTATGCAGGAGCTGTTAGATCAGAAGTGCTTCGTGAATTGGCTTGACGATTCAAGGCGGGCCACCGACTGGCTCAGGGCTGTCACTGACGAGATTAGAGATCGCCACGTAGACTGACTCTTCATCCTCGACATTTCCCGGAATGCCCATGATTTCGATCCGCTCGATTACGGTACATGGCACGTCGGTTGCCTTTGACATATCAAGCGTCGTTGCGTTGTGCAGTCGCCGGTAGGCAAGGATTCCTTCCCCCAACTTGGCCCATCGGCGGCTGTTTTTCTTTGTAGCCGCACTGACCGTGCGAAGTTTTTCCACAAGTCCAGCGAGCATCTTCCCGCCGCTGACTATCTCGTCTGTTAGTGTTTCCTTGCGATCAGCCTGTATCTGTGCATGCCGCTGGTAGGCTCGTTCGAAAAATGAGCGGTTCTCCGTGAAGTACCCCAGGATCTTCTCTGCGGCCCGCGGGATAGCTGGGACAAAGATCCCGCCGTGGGCCTTTAGAGCCGCCCTGGCGATCAGCAGGAGCGTCCGTTGGTCGGCTCCGGCGAGCATGAAGGTCAGGATCGCGTCTTCGCCGTCTAAGGCCCCCTTCTCGTTCCATGATTTCAGGCCGAGGAAAGCTTTCATCTGTCCGACGTTGTACCCTAGAGCCTCGCGAACTTGCCGAATTATGTTGCCATAAGCCGCTTTTTCACTGGTTTTTGCAATAAATCTTTTCATCTTGATAAAAATCTGCCTATTTAGCTTGCATTCTGTGCCTAATAATGTAGCATAGTGGCAAGGGAAGGACTTTTACAAGGAGAATTTTGATGAAAAGTGTTATTTTTCTCACATTCCTATCCTGCATTCTGCTGCTTTCTTGCGCAGCGCCTGCCCAGGAGTGGGGTGGCGGCGAGGGCGACAAAGAGGCAGTTATCGTGGAAGTCGACACGGACACGGACACTGGGACCACTGTCGGCAGGATGAAGATCAAGAAGCGGCGCGAGTTGGGACTGACGATCCGCAACATCGCCAAAGAGGTTGCCAAGCTGAAAGATGCTGGCGAGCTGGAGGATCTCTCCGATGCCGAGATCTCAGCCTTGGTCATGAACAACCTCATGGAGCAGAACCCTAAAGCATACGCAGATCCTTCGTTGGACTTCGATAGCATACTCAAATTTATAGAGTTCCTGCTGCCGATTATCCTGAAGCTTCTGCCACTGTTCATATAGAAGGAGTCCAGAGAATGTCACGAATTTTATCTCTCTCCATAACAATGCTGGCAATGCTACTGGCTCCTTCTATTTTATTGTCACAGATCAGTCTCGTCGGCCCGACGAAGAATATCGAGGTCGGCGAGATTGTTGATTACGAGGTCGCCGGCTTAGGCGAGGATGACCTCCCCGCGTCGAAGGTGACGCACTTCCCGAGGGACAAGGTGCGGGTAAAGCCGTACCTGACCTGGGGAAAAATGCCGATGATTGAATTCTCTGCCCGTCAGCCGGGTAAGTATTTGATCTCGGTCGCTTCTTGCATCAATGGAAAGCTCGCTTACGCAGAAGTCGTCATTACAGTGGAGGGCCAAGGCCCGGACCCTTCGCCAGACCCCGACCCGGACCCAGATCCAGATCCACCGCCACCGGGGAAGAGGAAGATAATAGTCTTCGCGGAGACGGGGTCACGGACGACGAACGTAGCCCAGATGTTGATGAGCCTCCGGTCCTCTTCAATCCCATCGTTGATCCTGGATCCGAATCATGTTGTCCCACCGGAAGTTGCGAAGTACCGCAAAGCAGTGGAGGATGGAATCTCTTTCCCCGCCGTGGTCGTCGCCGTTGACGAGCCGGACGGGAAGATAATCCATATCGGCCGGCTCCCCGACAATTGGCCTGACCTGAAGGCTGCGATCGAGAAGCATGGAGGTGTGCTATGAATCCACAATTCCTAGACGTTGATTTTACGGAGGCTGCACCTCTTGCTGACAGGCTGACGGGCGCCCTCCCGCGGTCGTCAGCTCCCGGTGACGGCAAGTTCAAAGTCTTCGCCGACGAGATCGAGACGATCCCTCGTGCCAACTGGAAAGACCTGATCGCTGCCCACAAGCCTCTGTCACCTCTTGTTCGACAGATCAAGGATCAAAATGGCGAAGGAAGCTGCGCGGCCAACTCGGCAGCGCAGTGCTTCGAGGTCGCCTGGAATTTCCAGATAGGCGAATCGAGGTGGATCGAAACATCTGCCATGAGCCTCTACAAGCGTACAGGCTCAGGCCCGAACAGCGGTTCGAACATCGACAGCAATCTTTACGAGATCCAGAAAGACGGGATACTCCCTGTCGATAATGACGAGAATTCAAAGCGGTTCAATCATACTCATCCGGCAATCGGCTGGCGTAACAGTCTTCCGAGCGGCTGGCAGGAGACGGCGAAAGATTTCGTTGTCATCGAGTGGTTGGACATTACTACGTACGATGAATTCATTACTGCTCTGCTGCTGAACTTCCCTGTGTGTTATGGCCGGTCGGGGCATAGCATCGCCGGGATCGATCCAGTATGGAGCGACGGAAAAGCGTTGGTGAAATATGCCAACTCGTGGCACGAGTCCTGGGGTGAGGATGGATTCGGGTACGACTCGGAACGTGCGGTCGGAGGGTGGTTGCGCACTTATGGTGCCTGGGCCGTCCGAACCGTTTACATCCCGACCTGGGCCTTAGACTAATGGCATAACATGACCGACAAGACAGAGTTCGTCCCAATGACGACATGCGTAGATAAACACAAAGCAATGAGAAACCAAATAATTACCCTTACGACATTCCTTGTTTTAATGATGACAGGTGTTGTATGGGCGGTAAAGGCGGGGTTCGATGCTAAGTGCGAAGCATGGGCCGTCCAAAAGCAGGCCGAGGATACGCAAGCCGACCTGGACAAGCACAAGGCTGTGCAGGACGAACGGGATAAACACATGGTCGAGTCACTTCGTCGCATTGAAAAAGGGATGGAAGAAGTGAAGAACGATTTGAAGCATAAGCACGACGGAGACTGACGACACGATTATGATTGATAACGTAAACCTTCCAGCAGTCCGCCAGGAGATCGCGGCCTTAACCAAGGTCGCCACGGAAGGGATGCGCATAATCAATCAGCTCACGCAAAGCCGATATGAGATCGGCAGCGAGATCAAGCAAGAGATGCGAGAGGCATGTCTTATCGTCATCCGGGCGCATGTCGAGGCTTTCACGAAAGACCCTCCCGGAGTCGCCTCGATGGCCCCCATGAGCCTCGAAGCAGCACTGAAGACATTGAAGTCATTGTCGGCCGATGATGATTCGATGGCAATCGAGTACGCTCGGATGCACCAGGATCTTATGATAGATCTTACCGAGGTGGTGGAGAAGGTCAGGGTTATCACCATGCCCGACGACGAGCTGCTTGAAACGGAAGCGAACCTCAGAGAAGCGGCGGCGTTGGAAGAAAAGAGGCATCACTAAATGGCACGGGGAAGAGCCAGAGGAATGAGTATACGGCTGAACAATCTTTCACGGATTGCTTCCCAGGAGATCGTGCGCCGTCAGAAAGAGGGACTCATCGCCATCGATGCGATCAAGTATCCGAGCGGCCTCTATGAGTACTGTCCTCACAAGCCGTCTCCCCAGCAACAGGCGTTTCTTGACTGCGAAGCCAAGGAGGTTCTTTATGGAGGAGCGGCCGGCGGCGGTAAGACCGATGCCCTTATCATGGACTCGCTCCATGGGGTTAATAATCCGAGATATTCTGCATTGATTCTCCGGCGTACTTGCGAGCGGTTGGTGAAGACTGGTTCCGTCATGGACAGGGCGGCTGAGTGGCTTTCAAGATTCCCGAAGGTGACGTTCAATCGATCGCGAAGGAAGTTCACGTTCCCCAGCGGTGCTGTCCTTTCATTTGGCTACCTCGATCATAAGGATGATCGGTTACAGTATCAGTCGGCAGAATATCAATTCATCGGTTTCGACGAGCTGACGGAATTCGATCTGCACAATGACGAAGACAATGCATGGGAATTTATGATGTCCAGACTCCGGGCTACGAAGGACATTGATGTTCCGTTAAAGATGCGAGGTGCGACAAATCCAGGTGGCCCCGGCCATTCCTGGGTCAAAGGCAAGTTTATTACACCCGAATGCCAGGAGGCTCTCGACGCTGGCATGCACGGAGTTTTCCACGTTGGCTCCAATCAGAAAGAGATTGACGGTAAGATCCGTGCATTCATCCCGGCGAAGATCGACGACAACGTCGCTCTGAAAGTCGAAGAGTACAAGGAGAACCTCGAGCAGCTCTCCCCGATTGTCCGGGCTCGGCTGCTGGACGGCGATTGGTCGGTGCAGGAAAACTCGCTGATCAATCCGAAGAAGTTCAAGTACTACGAGGTTCGCAATAGCAGGTATCATACTCTCGGGAAGCGTAACGAATATGCCGTAGAGATCGACACATGCAACCGTTTCGCTACGGTGGATACGGCAGGCACAACGTCCAAGGATATCAAGAGGGGTCGCGAGAGCGGCTGCTACAGCGTCATGGCCGTATGGGACTATGACCGGTCGACCGACAGGCTCTATCTGGTTTACGTCATGCGGAACCGAGATCCGTTCGTTGAGTTATGCAAGTCGATTTCACTCAAGTCGCAGCTTTACGGCGTGTCATGTGTTTATATCGAGAAGGCTCATTTCGGCGATGCCGTTCACGATGTGCTCGAGAAGGACATGTCAGTCCGCAGTGAGCTGCTCTCGAAGATGCGAATGCCAAAGGGATTCGACAAGACAGATCCTGCGAAGGTCAAGCGAGCGACCGCTCTTCTCAATCGGTTCGAGAAGGGTGGCATTTACTTCCCGGAATCGGCCGCATGGCTACGAGATTACGAGTCGGAGCTAATGACGTGGACAGGCGACCCGGACGAAGATGCCGATCAGATCGACGTAAGTTCCTATGCCGCGATGCAAGTCGCCGACCAGGTGCCTATCTCGATGCAGCTCTCGCCCTACGGCGGACAGGGCATGTTCGATCAGCTGGTTCCTGAATTCATGGACTCCAGTAGTAACATTACAGAACTCGAGTCGGATGTCTTCGCGACGGCATTCGACGGCAATCATTTTATAGGAATGAATTAAAATGGGATCTTATTCAAACGTCTGTGACTTTTTGACTGAAGTCGCCAAGGGCACTATCAATCAGAATGACAAGATCAACAAGTTCGGACACAACCCGGACATTGACACCGGCTCCGACCCGGAGGACATCTGGGAAGGCGGTGGAATATACGCTTGTTATCCGGCAACTGCCCAGACAACGACAATCGTAAGCACTGACGCTCAAGATGACATTACTGGCGGCACTGGTGCTGGATCGGTAAAAGTATTTGGCCTCAATGGTGATTTCGAGGAAGTCAGCGAGACTGTGTTTTTGTCTGGGGCTACCGCAGTAACATTGGTAAACACATACACAAGAGTATACCGGGCCATTGTAACGGGGCTTGGCGCGGGCGGGACGGCCAGCGGAACCGCAACCAATGCTGGTACTATTACAATCGCTGCTGGCGGAACCACTTGTGCCATAATTGCAATAGGTCATGGCCAGACGCAGCAAGCGATTTACACGGTGCCAGCCGGGAAGAGGGCATTGCTTTATAACGTGTATGCTTCAATACCGGGTACAGCGGCCTCGAAAAAAGCAATCATAACTCTCAGGGCCAGGGAGCCTAGCGGCGTGTTCGCCGTTAAGCATCAGTTTTCTCTTGACAATGCAGTCAAGCCTGATTACAGCCACGATTTCAGTATTCCGATTGGGCCGTTCCCGGCCCAGACGGACATCTTGGTGAGGTGCGAAACGGTAACGGCGAATGACACCGAAATAGCAGCAGGGTTCGATTTACTTTTAGTTGACAGTTAAGGAACAGCATTATGGCAACTTACGATTGGATAGGTGACGCACCGGCGGTGGCGCAAGTAGTGTCGTTTACTGTTAACTACGGCACGGGCGGTGATATATTCACCATTACGATAAACGGTAAGGACGTTTCAGTTACAGGTGTTACAAGCACGGCTGCAACGGTCGCTGCGCTCGTTATTGCGCTCCAGGCTTCGACAATCCCTGAGTTCGCCGAGGTCACCTGGACGGACGCTTCGCCTGAACTCGTCTGCACCGCCGACACGGCTGGAAAGCCATTCACGGCAACAGCAGCGGTGGATGGTGGTGGTGATGGTTCAATCGATGCGAGTCCATCCACGACGACGGCCAATGCCGGCCCGAATAACTGGGAAGCCGATAATTTCAAGGACATCAGCGATGGTTCCCGAGGAACCCTTCCGGGTGCGACGGATACGCTGTACTTCAGGAACAACTCTATTAACCTGAAGTACGGTCTTGGTACCGCTTGCGTGGCGTTGGCTATTTACATCGACGCTTCGTATGATGGCGAAATCGGTCTTCCTGCTACCGACAGCGACGGGTCAGTGGAGTACGACGAATATCGCGACCGCCTCATGGAGGTAACAACTGCCAATGTAATACTATACGTGGGACAGGGTCAGGGCAGCGCAAGTTCGAAAATCAGGATCAAGGCAGGGGTGAATGTAGACTTCTATGTTACGACGACGGGAGTATCGTCAGACGACGCTGGCGCTCTCGAGGTCTTGTGCGACGGGAACGATATCGACATTCTTCACATCGCCGATGGCTCAATGACTGTATCGACGACTGGTTCTGACCAGATAGCACTGGTTAACATGAGTGGCACGTCTTCTCTTGTCGTTCGTGGAAACATTGCACAAATTGTCACTGCAAGTGTACTCGACAGCGCTTTGCTTGATACGTACGCAAACGTAGTCACAATGACAATGCGAGGCGCTCCATTAGTGACCGTTCGATCGTTTGCGACGAATGACAATCATTCGATATACGGCGGCACGCTAACCGCACTGGTTGGCGGTACGTTAACGACCCTGTTAATAGCCCCCGGCGGTACGTTCACGACAGAAGGAATGAGCGGGGCATTGACGATTACATCGACGACAATGGACGCCGGGTCGACGTTACTTGACAGCGGTGCCAATATCACATTCACAAGTGCCATCGACCTTGGGGCCGGTGGACTTAACGATGTGGTCCTCGACCTCGGCCGAGGTCACGATGTTCAGAAATCATACCCGTAAGGAATACCCATGGACGTTATACAAAAAAACTTTCTCAAGCCGGGCGTCTATCGCTTCGGCAAGCGACTTGTCGAGATCACCAAGGGTGAGCTTCGCAAGATCGCCAATGCCACTAACCGCATGCTCAAGCAGGGCATCGCAGTTCCGCTGCTCGACGGTCATGCCGATCCCGGCAAGGTCGGGCCTGGGGTCGGCTCCAGGAAGGCTTCGGAAGGTGTGGGCTGGATAAAGTATATCCAGATCGAAAAAGACGGATGCCTGTCGCAGCGATTGAACGTGACTGACACGGGTATCCGAGAAAAAGCACAAGACGGTTCCATACGGTTCAGCTCCCCCGAGATCGGCGCTTATGTCGACGGGACCGGCAAGGATCACGGGACGGTGATACGCCACATGGCGTTGACTCCCGCCCCGCGAAATCCTGATCAGGGAGAATTAATGTGTCTTCAATTGTCTGAGGACGATTATGTCGGCGGCAGTACCGCTGACGATACTATTTCATTTTCCGAAATGGAGAAACAAATGGCGACGAAAGAGTTTGATATTCTTTCCACTCTCGTCAAGGCTGCTAAAGCAAAAGGGATCACGATCCCGGAAGATGGCATCGCCCTCACTAACGAGGACGAGGTCAATTCTTTCATGGATCTTATCACCGCCGCGAAGCAGTTGTCCGAAGACGATGACGAAGGAAAGACCAAGAAAGACGAAACCCAGGACGGCCCGAACGGGCTTACCCCGAGAGAAGAAAAGAACCTGACCAACGAAGCGGCGACGAATGCCGGATTCGCCGGTCAGTACTCGGAAGACCGTAAGGCTGATCGCGCAGAGATCGACGACCTGAAATCTCGTCTCGACGCGAAAGATCAGGCCGCCGCCCGAGCTAATATCGCAGGACAGATCGAGCGATCTACGGTCGCACCGGCGATCAAGAAAGCCCTCTCTGCCCGTGCCAGCAACATGCAGTTTTCGGAAGTCGAAACTGCCATGTTCAGCGTCCCGGAGATACTGACACTCTGTGAGGAAGCTTACAAGGGTATCGCGTTCTCTGAAGACGGCAAGCCTCTCAAGAGTAAAGACGAGCCGCATCCCGAAGGTACGGAAGCATTTTCTGAGGAAGACAACTCGGAAGACGCCTCACCCCAGTACACGAATGAGCGTCTCACCGAGATCAACAAGCACTTCAACAAGCCGCAGTTGATCAACCAAAAGTAAGTAATCCCTGCCATTGGTTGCAGGGCTACGCAAACATTTTATAGAAGGAATAAATCATGCCTATTGGAAGCATGCCTTTCGCAACTCCTGGCCCCCAGGGACAGATCACGTCCTCGGAAGCCCAGGTATTTTTCAATGGTTATGGCCTCGCAGGCCCTCTTGCCAAAATGACCACAGGGACAATCGACGGAGCTATTCGTGATGCTGGCAATACCGGTTTCACGACCACCCTCCGCGCTGGCCTCTTGATGTCAATCACCTCCGCTGGCGTCTGCGAAGCATACGATGTCGACGCAACTCCGGTTGCCGACACGGACGGCTCGTCACGAATCGCTGGAGGCATCCTGCCGGTGAGCATCCGCATGACGGATGTTCACGGCACCGACCTAGATCGCTGGGGCCCGCTCTTCGCGAGTGGACTCATCAAGCGAAGCCAGGTTAAGAATCTCAACAAGGAAGCCGAGGCTACGCTGGTTCGCCAGGGCGTCATCTTTGATGACAAGAATCCCAACGGCGCTGCCATGCTCGTTCATCCGCTGTCCTTCTATGAAGAAGACGGCACGGCGTATACGATCACGTCAACCGACAACGGCAAGTTGATTCTTGCCAACAACGCTGCCCTGGTGACGCTCACCTTGCCGACGCTTACGGCTGCCCTAGTCGGGCTGTCTTACGACATCATGAATGTCGGAGCCGGCGGTGCATTGATCGACGGTGCGTCGAACATCATCAATGACGGTTCGATTCTCGCTGATCAGATCGAGCTGCCTGGCATCGGTGATCGCGTTCGTGTCCTCGCCGGTTACGTCGGTGCGACTCCAGTACTGAAGTGGATCGTTGAAGACTTGAGCGGCGGCACTGGCGTCGTTGACCTTCCTGCCGAGCATGGTGCGGGTTGGGCCGTCGACATTCCGCCGAAAACCTCTCGTCGATACGAGAACGGCACGATCATCACCGAGATCAAGGTTGACCTCGATGGTGCGCATGTCACAGGCACTGCTGCCAAAGACGTGATCGGCCTCGTCGGCACTGCCGCTTCGCAGATCGGAAGATACGTCGTGGCGACCTACGGGATCGTCTACCGTATCGAAATGATCTGTATTGTTGCTCCTACCGAAGAGACTGCCACAATCACCCAGGACATAGATCTTGGTGCTGACGACGGGCTCTTGGCTCAGGACGACTCTGCCGATGACGTTGTGATCGATACCGCAACTCTCGTAGCCGGCGAGACGGTGATCGATAATGTTCCGGCCCTGACAGCCAACGATTACATTTACCTGATCGAAGGCGACACGGCGGCAACCACTGGCGAATACAGTGGTGGTCAGTTCATCGTCCGATTTTACGGACATCCTGTCTGGACATCGTAACCAATAACGTAGCTTCGGCTACTTAACAAACATTTTAGATAAGGAATATATTCATGGGCGTTTCAGCAATGGATCTCCTGCAACCGCAAATTATCGTCGGAGCATATTCGACGATCAGCCCACCGGCTGTTGCGCTGCAAAACCTTTTCGGATGGCCTACGTATTCGCTCGCTGCTCAAGGCAACGATGTGTTTACCGCGGCCATCGACGACGTTCCCGAAGCCAACGCGATGAGCGGCAATTACGAGGACATTCCAACGAGGTCGGCATCGTACGACATCGTGGACTACACTCGTAAGGTCGGTGGCGAAGCATCTCCGATGACTCCGCACAAGACCATCGCGCCGAAGGCGGTCGGCAATGTCCAGTTCACCATCCCGAGACTGGCGGAATCCGTTCCGCTGCCGCTCGAGATGCTCTATCAGAACCATCGGAAGATCGGTGGCCCGACGAGCATGCTCGACACTCGAGGCGAGCGGTACATCCGCAAAGAGCTGACACAGCTCTACGAGCGGGTGGCAAACAAGATCGAGTTTCAGACAGCATCCATGCTGCGTGGCATCTCGTATGTCCACGTCAGCGGTGACGACATGTTCCAGAGCTGGACTTCGTCCGGCGCTGTTGCAACGCTGGATTACCAGCTGTCAAAGCGTGGTGCTGACCTGACTGGCGATGCCGTCGCAGGCGCACCCATTATCGCTACTGTTGACGGTGGTGGTACTGGCGCCGACTCCGGTCCGTTCGAAGCTGCGGAAACTGGCGGTGGCAAGTGGTCGACGGCGACCACTGACATCCCGGCCCAGCTGCGTGGCGTCTCGGCGTTCCTGGAGCAACAGTGCGGCCAGCCTCTCGGCTGCGTCGTCATTAACTCCAAGACCTGGGGTGACATCGTGAATAACACCGATGTCAATACCCAGGCTGGTACGGCTCGTGGGCCGTTCGCCGATGGCGAGTACATTAAAGTAGAGAGTGGCGGTCAGCGCTACTTCTACGGTACTCTCCGAGCACTCCCATGGGTGAAGTTCATCATCGTCGATTACGGGCTGGACGTGTACAACGGTACGACCGAAGCGTTCACGAAGCTCATCCCCGATGGTTATGCAGCATTCATGCCCGATCCGTCGAGCGAGTGGTCAACGTATTACCGTGGGTGCGAGCCCGTGGTCATGCGTCCCTTCGAAGGCCCGGCAACTACGGTTCAGCCGTATGGGTTCTTCACCTGGTCGTATGTCCGGGACAACCCGGCCCAGATCGACCTGATGTCGGTACACAACGGCATGCCCGCGTTGTTCCGACCGAAGGCAATTATTTACGCAAACGTCGAAGGCTTTACGACGGCTGCGGCGTAACAATTCGTCCTTTCCGCGAGAACCCCTCGCCGCCGAAGACTGGTTCCTCCCGGCGGCGGGGGAGTTTTTGATAAGGTTTATAATATGGCAACCTATTGCACATCAGCTGACGTTCAGGCGATCATCTCGATCGAGGCGGCATTGTCCTTCTCGGACGACAACGAGAGTGGCGATAACAGTGCTACCGAATTAACTTACATCACGTTCTGCATTGAGCGTGCTGCGTCGGTCATTGATGCTTATCTCGTCAAGAGATATGCCCTGGATGACCTGACTTCGAGTACATTCCTGAAGTTCTGCAATGCAATTATGGCTGCGAAGTACTTGACGACACGCCGGCTCGAGGGAGTCGCTACGTCGATCATGGAGGACTATGACGAGTTCATTGGCTTGTTGAAAGACATCGGTCAAGGACTCAAGGATATCCCGGATGTCATCGATTCGTTCAATCATCTCCCGACCGTCACTAACTACTGGGTTCAGTTCACCAAGGGTGTTACTCCAGTACGTGTCGTCGACTCGGAGAGTACTGGCGAAGAAGACTGGCAGGGACAGCTCAAGAGAAGGACCGATACGTTCCATTGGAGAAATGCGACGTGACCAGTATCACTGTGACTACATCGAAGTCGATCAAGTCCGTGCTAAAGATCATCCAGGCTTTGCCTGATCAGATTACCGGTAAGGGGCAGGATCGACTTCGCATTGCGAGAGACGCAAGGGCCCGGATGGCTCTTACACTCTTTCAGCATGTGTCACAGGCTTTCGACGTAAAGAGCGTCGGCGGCATGGATGAGGCTGGGGATATGTGGCCCGATCTGTCTCCCGAGTATCTCGCCTACAAGAAGGGTCGTCCTCCTGTAATGAAGAAGCGAGCAGCAGAGCGAGGTGCTTCGTTCGAAAACGGCGGTGTAGGTTATCGGACCAATCGCCGAGATCACATGACACACGATCAGTTCAGAGCGTGGCGACGGTCCTACACGGCAGCGCTGAACGAGCTGAAGCAAGTCATGCCGTTCGACAAGGCTCGAGCCGCCGCGGCGAATGCCGCATGGAAGACAACGAGATCCCTCGGAGCACCGTCATTGGTCCAGGCGTATGGCTTCCGCAATACGGTCATCCTCGTGGACACAGGGGGTCTGAGAACGTCCATCGAGCCTGGGAGTGTCGGTGGCGGCAAGTATCGCAAGAAAGGCCCTGAGCAGGACCACAGGGACTACGAGGGGATGTTCTACGTAGGGAGCATTAACAAGAAGGCTGACTATCATCACGGCTCGAGGAGGATCTCGAGAGCGTATCCCGGCATGGGTACTGTCCAGCGACGACTCTGGCCCTACATGGGCCGCATGCCGACCCGCTGGTGGGATGAGATATGCCACCAGGGTGTGATGGCAATTTTCGACGGACTCGTCGGGGAGCTTGGAGGAAAACCATGAGCATGACTAAAGCATTAGTTGGGACGCGTGACTGGCTGATCGGGGAGTCCTCGTTCACATGGGGAACAGGTAGCCTATTGGCACTGACGAAAGATCAGTGTTTCCTGGCACACATGACGATCCCTCAAAAGATCACCGGCCAGTTCGCGATCACGCTGGATGACGCGGGGGTGGAGGCGACCGTACCGAACAACTTCTATCGCAAGGAGATCTATTCGATCTCGGTAGGGCTCTGGAGGAAGGTTGGCCGGGTTCCGGGGGATCGCACCGCCCAGCAGCTGATCATCGACCAGTCGATTTACAGCCCCCTGGCCGTCACGTTGGCTCGGATGGAGAATGACATCATCACGGCCTTGCATTGCAATCAGGCAGTGCCGACATGGATCAACTCGGCCAGCCAGTTCAATCTCCCCGACTCGAC
>PJEL010002862.1_pt1 | contig 15334 bp, 11 predicted proteins | sample 1853271 | NCBI WGS metagenome assembly PJEL01 (sample SAMN08108733, study PRJNA415343) | Invertebrate metagenome, whole genome shotgun sequencing project. | host: Globobulimina | place: Sweden: Gullmar Fjord | collected 2015-08 | reverse complement strand
AAGCCAGAAGATCCAGAAAACACGGCTCTGATGAGGGAAAAGGCCGAGGAGCTTGGGCTTGATGTATCTGCACTGTTGCCAGTAGAGCAAGCTGGGTGCACCTACGAGGGAGCATACACCCCATGATGTATCATTCGATAGAATGATTGATCATCACAACCATTGTCTGTCATGTAGTATAATCCAAAGACAGCCATTTCTGTGGTCTTGGTTATCAGAGATATCAGAGGCATCACCTGGCTGTTCTGTCCCAAAACGAAAGAAAACTCGTGCCATATCCATACGAGACAACAGATCATTTTCATCCAGACAAAATTGAATACGTTTCATCTGATAATCACTTCAAAACACTGTAATAGTAGTCACGTCAAACAACAGACATGAACTGCACTGTCAAAAGTTGTTCTACAGGCTACAGACGTCGTCCTGTTTCTCTTTTGAATCCACATCATGTACGAATATTTCACGTTTGGGTTTGACATGTCCATGAAGAGATCGTCCCTGAACGTGGTTGTGACATTTCATGATCATCGCAAGGTGAGTGGATTATCAACATTATATCCGATGTTTGGTGCAGAGCGTTGGGATTACCTCTAGTAATGTTGCAGTATCACATCTTCGTGTGATCGCGGGGATGTCAAGAGGGTCCGTGGCTTCTGGGGTTGTCGCTGCAAGCAGCAGTCCAAGACTGGCATTGTCTGGGGCTGCTCAGTTTACACAGCAAGAGACGGACATGTTTCAACTGGGGACAGCTTTGAAGAATATTGGATGGATATCGTTCTGGGCTCAATTGATCTTGTCGACAGTGTCTGGTGTGGTGCTCCTGTTCTCTACTGGAGTGACCTCTGGTGGTAACATTGCTGCTACTCCGACTGATGTATGTACATTGGTTGGGGTTGGTTGTGGTTTGATCACATCCATGCTCTCGTGGACTTGGATCCGTGCTGGGAGAAAACTTCAGGAGCTTAAGAGTATCAAGTTACAGCAGTGTATGGGAAGTGTCCTCGCGGGAACGAATTTGAATCTGGTGGGTATGGGAGCAACCATTCTGGGATTGCAAGCCTCTGTTGGTTCTCTTGTGGCCAAGACATTAACATCTGCTGCTGGTAGTATGGCATATTATAATCCTCGAGCTGCTCCTCCTCCTGTGGCTTTTGACGTGTTTACTGTTCAGTCATGTACAAACACTATTATGGCTCATTTTGTGGGACTTGTGTTGGCTCAGTGGCTCTTGGGGATTCTGCGCAAATATATTCAAAAGGAAGAGGAGGCAATGAGCTAGATATATATATTCATGACGTGAATACTTCTTGACCATTGTTACCAAAGAAAAGCAAGCCCAAAACGTACAGTCGAAAGAAAAGAAAAGAAAGGCAATTGAATATCATCGTTTTAATTTGATCCAATGCTTCCGGATGAAGAAATCCAGCAGTCTGAGTGATCGCTCCTCATCTACTGCAAATGGCTGCGATAATATATCATTCTTCGTAACATGGCCATTCTGTTCTTGTTTTTTCATTATTTCTGCTTTCACTGCCAGATATTGAGCTGGAAGGTATCTCTCTAATGCACACAGATTCCTCTCATCTTGAGTTAGAGGATCTGCATCTGGAAGGGAGGTTACGTCAAGGAGAATACCCCTTTTCGTTCTCCATCCCTGCATGCCATTCACACCTTTACCATCTGGAACCACGCTATGCTGACCATGTATCATATTTGAGGCGTACAGGTTACCCAACTTGCCCATTTCCTGCTCTAAAGCACATGTGTCGATAAGAATCCTCTGAAGCTTGCTTCTGCCAGGCTGATTGTTGATGGACGACTCTTTCTTTGGAAGGCCGCAGGCTTCCAAATAATCGTCAACTTCTTCAAAGGTTCTCATTCCCATGGCCCTATATTGCTTCAATTCCTGAATCCTGGCCCTCAACCTTCCTTCAATTGTGAGACCATCGGTCAAAGCTTCCCATTGAGGATGTGGCATATACCGAGCAAAGACTCGGAGTTTTCCTATTATTTCCTTTTCATGTCCAGTTCTTCGTCTATCTATAAGTTGCTGTCGTTTCACCTTGACCAATCCCCTGGACAGGACAAACTCTTTTCTCCTCTCCCTCTCATCCAGTCTCTTGTTGTAAATGTCTATCAATCTCAATTTGTCTTTAATCTGTTCTTCCGTGTCATCTTCCCCGAAATCCATTTCAGCAATCAGATTCTCCGCTTCATGATCATATTCAATTTCAAATTCATTCCTCTTGATATGATACCCACTTTGCTGAGACTCTGCCAATGCCAGTGGAGCTCCCTGCTGTTGCCCTGTATTAACAGGAGAGTGCAGCGTTTTGGTTCCCACAGAAGCATTCGAAGGCCCCGCATCATCCACCTTTCCGGAATCTGTTTCTTCTAGTTTCTCTTCTACTTTGACAGCCTTTTGATACGGATCTTCATCCTCGTATGTAATTCCACTCTTCAAAGCAGCAATTCGTCTTGCCCCAGCCCTTCTCTTTTCCTCAATCATATCTCGAATATGCTCAATAGGCAACTCATCTACTTTCTTAGGTTGAGGAAAGCAATCATTATCTATATACACCTTGTAATAATGCTCTTTACAATCCGCTGCAGACCGTCCTACATGACTCCCAATCTGTGCCCAATTACCCAGTCCAAAATGCTCAACACCTTCCAGAAGCAGAGTCTCCTCATCCGCACCCCAGTCTATAGTATAGACAGGGAAGGACAGACTATCAACAACCCTGTAGGCATGCGTATTTTTATGTGGTGTGATTTCCACACCGACTGAGAAACATTCCAAGCAGAGATCAAAATCATCACATTCATTGCATTTTATTCTCAGAGATGTACTCAGATCCTTTTGACAGTAATCACAGTGATACTGATCATTCCTTGGATCTCGTTTACCCCCAAGATGACCCCCTCGGGCCTTTTTCTTCCTGCAAACATGGAATACATGTGTTGGGCCAAGCCAACCTCCGAACAACAGCAAAACAACAACGTACCCTGAGGCCTGTTTCCCATTGTCCTTCTTCCTTTTAGGATTCCTGTAAAATAATATAGCATTTTAGTATGATGAAAAGATTGCTGCTGTCGAAAAGGACGATCGTCTGGCGCAAATCGCGACTCCCATCGACTTGTTAACGATCAAGCAGTGATGGACGTACCTGGAAGACCACATAGTGAACAATTTATGCTACAATAATCAACGATATGGACTTTATTCTATCGAAGGTTTTATTTCAGGGAACATTTTGGAGAAAAAAGGATTTGGAAGATTAAAATTTCATTTAGATTCTCAAAAAAATACTATCGAATGAAGGCTGCATGTCGGTGGTCTTAGACTACCAAATCTTCGGGTTTGACGCATTATGAAATGAAGATGACAACTATAAGAATCATTTACACTTCGAAAACCCGCTCGCTCATCGATTTCCTGTGCAATTGACCAAAGTTAGGTACCCAGCAGTTGAAAAGATTCTAGGTAGATCTCGTGGACGTGTCTCAGATCTTTACATCTGTCGACGTTTGACGTCATGGTAGTACAATATAGATATGTTTTGATGAGGGTGTGGCAGTTTGTTGCGATTCTTTTGCTCTGCGTGAGAAGAATAACGCGGGCAGACCCCGTCAGGTCACTCCAGAGCTTTGGTGGTGACGCGTATGATCAGACTGCTACGAAAACGATACGACTTGCACAAGGTAGTCCTGTGTTGGTAGATCAATTTCCATTTGCGGCTTCCTTGGCGATCAATGGTGTTCACTCGTGTGGTGGTCTGGTGATACAACCCAGGGTGATTCTTACAGCTGGTCACTGTGTCACGAACCTGAATGATGGTAGTTTAAAAGCACCAGAGAGTATGCAGATTCATGTAGGGAATGTTACTCGAGGAGAGGGGAAAATGTATCCTGTCGAGCAAGTGGTCATTCCAGAGATATTTAGTGTGAATGATACATTTCTCGGAGATATTGCCCTGTTGGAGCTTTCAGTGCCGTTGGATGTAGAAGAAGCCATCCTTGGCGAGGTGTCTCAAAATAACACCATACTGACAGCAATTGGATGGGGATTTACAACCGAAGAAAATGTGTTGTCAACCTCTTTGCTGCAAACCCTTCTCGGAAAGATTGATTCAGCAGCATGTGATGCCTTTCATGACATCAAGGGACTCGGTACCAGACCGGTAGATCATTTCTGTGCACAAGGTATAAATACTGCTGCTGATACATGTCGAGGAGATTCTGGAGGTCCCCTGTTGCAGGGAGACTTTCATGTGGTGGGAATTACAAGTTATGGAGCCTCTGATGCCAAATGTGGTCAGATAAATTCTACTGGAGTATATACTAGTGTTGATTTTTGGCACCCTTGGATCAATGACACATTTTCACTGTACAATATGGAGGGTTTGAGCAGACCAGGAAGATTGGTCTATCCAGATTTCAATACATGCTGGGAGACCACCAGGGAGGGAGCTTCTGTGAATGTCGTCGATTCTGTGGGAGCATGTGCCAACATGTGTAGAGAATCCTTCGTGTGTTTCTCATGGGAATGGAAATTCCAAACCAAAGAATGCCATAGTTCCCCAGAGATGGCTGTACCAGTGATTGTCAGTGAAGAATGTCACACTGGAACTGTAGTCCAGAATATAGACAAACTGCTGATGATTTAATATACTGCAAGTACTACGAGTAACCATACATACTAAATTTACTACAACAAGAGGTCTCTCCATCTAGTATACATACGTATAGCAGTATTATGACAAACAAAGAAGTGGGAGGGATGGGTCTGCATGCAGGTGGTGGTGACGATTCGAGATGGATGATCCATCCAAGATGATGCTGATTGTTAGAGTGAGCATTGCACACGATGTAGCGTATAATTATTTTATAATTAATCAAATATTACAAAAATGAACTGCACTGCCACCGTTCAGCGCTCTGTATGCGCTCCAGTAGCTCGTGCCGCTGCCACTCGCTGCAGCAACAATGTGGTACGTTCTGGGATCGAATGCAGGGGCATTCGTTTTTGAAATGTTACGCATTAGGTATAGATATTTCTAATCGATCGGGAGACCCTGTTCTGTCGATGGATACGATAGTCTGGTGTCGTCTTATCTCTTTGGGGACCTGGGAACGACCACCAGGGTTGGTATCGTATTTCCCATCAACCACTTGGATTGATGGGACACGACGATCGACGAAACGTGGGCGAATGCATCGACCCAGTTGTCATTCATATTGTGGCTTGTTTTGCAGAGAAAGGTGGTTAGAGCCAACTTCTTCGGATCTGTTGAGGCCATGAAGCAGCAACAGAAGATGTCTGCCTCCCAGAAGGCTGTCAGAGGAGCTGTTCGCGTCAACGCCAAGGTTGGAGACACCCTCGAAGAGTTTTTGCTCGAGGCTACTGATGATGCCAAGTTGAGACAGCTCATGATGGCCATGTCTGAGGCTATTAGAACCATTGCATTCAAGGTTCGCACTGCTTCTTGCAGTGCCACCGCTTGCATCAACTCTTTCGGAGATGAGCAGCTTGCTGTCGATCTCCTTGCTGACAAGTTGTTGTTCGAGGCCCTTCGTTACTCTGGATGCTGCAAGCTTGCATGCTCTGAGGAGGTCCCAGAGCCTCTTGATATGGGAGGAAGCGGATTCTCCGTTGCCTTTGATCCATTGGACGGATCCTCCATTGTTGACACCAACTTCTCTGTTGGAACCATCTTTGGTGTCTGGCCAGGAGACAAGCTCACTGGAATCACCGGACGTGACCAGGCCGCTGCCGCTATGGGAATTTACGGACCACGTACCGTTTTCTGCGTTGCCCTTAAGGACGCACCAGGATGCCACGAGTTTTTGCTCCAGGATGATGGCAAGTGGCTCCACGTGAAGGAAACCACCACCATTGGAGAGGGAAAACTCTTCTCCCCAGGAAACTTGAGAGCCACCTTCGATAACCCCAACTACGAGCGCTTGATGAGCCACTATATCGGAGAGAAGTACACATTGAGATACACCGGAGGAATGGTCCCAGATGTGTTCCAGATTATTGTCAAGGAGAAGGGAGTCTTCACCAATGTCATCTCCCCATCCACCAAGGCCAAGCTCAGACTCTTGTTCGAGGTTGCCCCTCTCGCTCTCCTTGTTGAGAAGGCTGGAGGTGAGTCTTCCTGTGATGGACTTTGCGTGTCTGGACTTGATGTTGAGATCACTGCCCATGACCAGAGAACCCAGATCTGCTACGGATCCAAGGGAGAGGTCAAGAGATTCGAGGAGTATCTCTATGGATCTTCTCCACGTTTTGAGGAGGCTACCGTGTAATATGATTAATTACCAATGTAATTCATTCTTGAGTTCACTTTATGAATCCATTCTTCACGGCCATCGGGGTCGGCGTGGGGACCATGGTTGCCATGGGAGGGTCTACAATTGTCGTGAGTGGTCTTGGAATGGCGGTAGCAAAACGGGTCGTAAAAGCACGACAGGTATGTATGTTGACGATGTTCGTTTCCCGTGTCAGATGTGAGTGCGACGATGATGCGTATTGCAGCGAAAGTCTGGAACTCCCTGTCCACAGTGCAAGGGAGAAGGTTTTGTGTCGTGTGATATATGCCAGGGCACGTGTATAGTTCGGTGTAGGGCACCGAAATCTATGTCTCAGATACTCAGGGAATCAAGAACAGTCAGCCAGGTGGATACCCCATCGACGTATTGTTCTTGTCCAGCTTGTGGAACATCTGGTTGGCAACGATGTCTCAATTGTCTTGGTGACACAAAATGCTAGCAATGTATATATATAATTAATACGAATCAGTCATCATAATATATGTCTTCTTTACTGTCTCGGCAGCATGAGCAACAACATCCAAAACACGATAACAGTCCAGTCCCTCCAAAGAGTCCTCCTACAACAAAACAGATAATATACAAGGCCAACCGTGCAGTCTCCTCCCCAAGCCCTTGATCAGACGCGTTATCCGAGGTTATCACGGACACAGTACCTGCTCCAATCCACCATATAACACCACATATTGCAAGGATTGCTTCAATACTGAGGCAACAGTGCCCCCTCTTGCCAGAGCAGGCACAATTGAAGAGAAGAAGTATGAAAGACACTGCAATAGAGATGCCTCCTGCCCAGTACGTATACGTACACGTATTTACAGAAGAATTCAGCAGGTAGCAATACGCTTTTGAGGATGATCCATCACTCGCAACAACAGTGGTATCAAGTTGTGTCGCAGTCAACACAATCACAGCTGCTGCCCCACAAATCTGAAGGATGCACAAGAGGATGAATGTGGCCCTCACCAAGGAGCATGTCCGACGTCGTCTTACCGACCGCATTGAGTCTAGCTTGGAATTAGACTCAATATCAGCCTGTAATGCAGCACTTGATGCCACTTTATCCCCATATTTCGCAGCCGTTTGCATAGCCATGTCGCTGGGAGCCACACTACTCTCCAGGTAGCTTCTATAGTCGTATTTTTTCTTCATCGATTTCGCTGGCGTTCCAGACGCTTGTCTGGACATAAAACTGCCATTTTTATTAAAACTCATGATATTCTAAGGCTAGTATTTACGATATAAGAGTTCTCGTGGGGCCGTCAAACAGGGTCGTTGCTGGCACGACTCCGAGAGAACACAACTCGCGTTGTTTCTTGTTGTTGACAGGAATGGTGGTCTCTATACGACGACTCTATTACTACTGCTAGAATAATAATACAATACAACAAGAGACTGCTGTGTGTGTGAATAGAACATGAACTAGGTAGTAGGTCAAAGTTGATGCCCTTCTCTCTGGAGTTCTCCAGTGGGAGGAGGAATCTCTTGGTGAATGAAAACGCGTTGCATGGACTTGCATGGTAATTGCATTCAGATCAATCACGTACATCCTTGGACTCAGTTCTGTTACAATTGTTACGGATACGTAGTATAGCATGTCAAGATGATGATACGTTCATCGGTTGGTCATCATTGTGTTGGAGAAGAGCTTGCTCTCGGCACTCCAATTCATCTGCAATCTCTTCTAGACTTTGCAGATGTCTCATCTTTTCGTCAATTTGCTCGGATACGGCTTCCAACTCTAGAGCACGTTCTTCTATTTCAATTAGCCTTGCTTGAGATTTTGAAGAAACGTGCGAAGCCATCTCCATTTCTTTCCTTGATGCTGTGAGCAATGCATCAGCGTCAGCCTCTCTCTCTTTCAACTCTGATTCCTTCTTTGTTAGACGAGTTTCTAGATCATCAAGAGCTGTTCTCTTTGAAGAAAGAGCCATCGCATCGTCACGTAGCCTTTCCTCTGCTTCCAAGAGACGAGACTCTCTATCTTCCAATGCCTCTCTCTGATGTGCCAGTCTTCTTTGGAGGTCAGAGACTGTTTTTTCTCTATCCCGTACCTCGGACATTCTATCTTTCCAAGATAGTTCAAGAGACTTGATACTTGATTCACGGCAGTACAGCTCTTTCTTCGCAGCGTCTACTTCTTCCTGTTGCTTTTGCAACTCCTTGGACTGATGCTCCAGTCTTGACTTTTCAGCATGAAGCTTCTTCTGAGATATCTCATACTCCCGTATACTATTCTCCAGTTCAATCTCCTTCATTTCTATTTCTTTCATGAGATTTTCAGCCGTCGTTTTATGTTGCTTGGCATCAGCAAGTTGCGTTTCGAAATCTTTCTGATTTTGAGTCAACCTGTCCTCACATGCCTTTTGTCTCTTGGATTCCAAGGCAAGAGAAACTGTCCATCGCTGTAGTAGTGTTTCCTTCCTGGCAGCGTGTGCCCATGAATCATATATTTTTGAAAACGTGTCTGGATTGGATGCATTGAACTTTCGGTTGGAAAGGATGGATATGTTTTCGGTATCCTCTTCTGCATGCTTTGCATCCTTGTTCAATGTATCCAATTCTAGAATAGTACATAGAGTGTTTCCTGGCTCGTTGAGTGCCGGCTGTATTGTTCGATAAGCCTCTGTTTTTATTGCTTTCCAAGTTTCGTGAAGTTTCCATTCTCTCTCCTGCAGATGGTTTTCCAAATCTTTCAGAGACTCCATGCTCTTTTGAAGAATCAATGTATCCTGCTTCACATTCTCGACTGCTTGCACAGCTTTCTTCTCCTTCTCTCGAGACTCGTGTACTTCTTTTTCCCATTGAGATACCTTATTCTCTGCATTCTCTTTCATTTGAGCGGCTTGTTGCATCATCGTTTCAGCCTCTTGAAGTTTCAAAGCTGCTGCAGACTCTCTCTGAGCTGCCTTCTCTAATGCAGAAGATACAATCAGATTCTTCTCACTCACCATGGTTTGTAATGCTTCTGCTTCTTTTTGAAGCTGTAGTACTCGTTTCTCGCGAGACTCTAAAATCTCTCTATCCGTGCCTACTTCCTTCTTCATGCGGTCTGCATTGTTCAACGCCATTGTGGACTCCCTGTGAAGCTGTTCAATCATTTCCCTTTCAGAGTGTAGATTTCTTTCACGCTCAGTCACTTGCTTTGTATTTTCTGCTAGAACCTGCCTCTCTTCTGCAATCTTTTGCCATTCTTTTGCAATCTGACAGCGTTCTTCAGCATGAGCTTTTGCATCCTTGGCAAACTGTGCTTCTTGTTCAGCCATGTGCTGTTCAAATGTATGTCTGTCACGTTCCAACTCTGCCTTTATACTTTTTACTTCACGTTCATGTGCTTCTATACCACTTTCAAGTCTAGATTCTCTAAGATCGAGATCTTTCTCACGCGCATCAAGAGTTTCCTTCACATCTTGCAGCAGGGATTCTTTTTCTCTGCATTCCTTCTCGCAAATCTCCATCCTTTCACTAAATTCAACCTCTGTCACCTGCAGGCACTCAAATCTATTCTCAAGCTCATATCCCTCATTCTCCATCTCCTCCATCATGTCCTGCAAGGCAGCAGAGTCTACATCCAGTTGAGCCTCTCTGGCAGATATTTCTTTTAATAGTGGATCAATTGAAGCCTTCTTTTTGCGCAAGGCATCTTTTTTTGCCTTGAGATCACTCTCAAGAGACTTTAGATTATTTGAAACGTCCTCCATCTCAGCCTTTGCTTCCTCCAAAGCCTTGTTTTCTGTTTCTATCCGAGCAGACAACTCATTCAAATCTGCTTCCTTCTGTGCAAGGGCCTCGCTCTGCTGGATCAGATCACCCTTTTCTTTTTTCACACGATCCAATACATCTCTCTCGGCTGCAATTCTAGATTTGATCTCCTCCAAATCCTTTGCATGCATGGCAACCTGTGCAACAAGGTCGTTACGCCTCTCCTCAATCATCCTTTCTTCATCTCCCATACCTTGCAACGCATCTTCCCGTGCTTGACATTCCTCCATCCTTTGACTTATCAATGCCCTTTCTGTCTCGATTTCATCCTTCGCCCGACGAACAGATTCCTGATGCAATTTCTTGGCCACCTCGAGTTCCTCCCGCTCCTTGCCAACCTCGTTCTTTCCCTTCTTCACACTCCTCTTTTCATCTTGCAGAGCATTCTCTTTGTTTTCAAGATCTACATATCTTTTCTGTACACGTGATTCATCCTGACTCAACTCCTGCTCTCTTTGACCAACCTCCTTTTCCCTCAACAACACACGCTGCGCAGCCCTCTCCATCTCCTCACATGCCTTCTCCCTCTCCGTCACCGCAGCCTCTCTGGTAGCAATAGACTTTTGAAAAGATTCCAATCGTTCTTGAAACTGCTTCGACTCGACACGAAGCGCCTCACGTGCCTTTGCCAGCTCCTCTTCAGATGCATGCAATTCCTTCATGCGAGCATCCACCTCTACTGCCCTTGTCTCCACCTCACGTTCCCTCTCTGTAGCATCCTTCTTCTCAAGAGCAATACGTTTCATCACCATGGATTTCTTCTCTTCCAGGTCAAGATCCATGGTCGACAGCATCTTGCGATGTCCAACCATAAACTCCTCCTGCTCCTTTTCCATATCCACATGCAACGACTCGAGAGCACGACGTGCAGATTCCATATCATACATGAGTTCCGACAACTCCTTTCGAGCTGATCGTTTCTGCTCTCCCATCAGATCCAACTCGTCTTTCAAGCTACCAGTATCCCTCTCCAACCGGGCCTTTTTCCCCAGTAAAAAATCCACCTCCCGTTTCAGTTGTTCCACCCCAACCACGATTCGATCTTCTTCGTCTTCTTCTTCGTTTTTATCGTCATCTTGAACAGGATGTGCTTCCTCATCTATTACCATGTCGTTTTCGTTGTCTATAGTATCATCATGAGCATTCATTAGAGGTTGCCTTCCAGCAATCCCCCTTCGTGCAATCAGAGACACCGGTGTCGTCCCAGCACCACCATGACGACACGACAATGCACCACCAGGTGAAAGGACATCCCGACCAGCCTGTGATACACCATGGTATTCAGCAGACCGTGAAATTGAAATCTTCTCATCCAACACTCTCCACTGCAACACCAAGGACATCATTTACATCCATCACATACAAACATGCATTCATCCATATACATACTTTTTGTTCAAGCATATCCAGTCGTGATCCAGTATCTGTCATTCTACGAGACGATTGAGAATTCAAATCGTCTGGTAAGGTCGTTGTTGACTCCATTCTTTCAACAAGACCAAAAGAATCACCACCCTCTACAAAATCATTCTACTACTCCTAGTCGTATAAAAAGGTTTTTAACCAAGTATGTAATGATACCAAGTATGTACGAAGAGACAAGACAACGTAACACACTTTTTTTTTGGCGTATGTACCATTTTTTACAGTTTCAGCTTTTTCACGAAAATCGATCAATCGAAAAAGAGAATTCTCAAACTCGTAATCAATCCATGATGAATTGAAAATAAATAATACTACACAATATATTATAAAGTAGGTAATAGAGAAGAAGATTTCTATTCTGAAATCCAGGAAAGGGTGGCGATGGCTGTCAAGAAGGCAACGACATTCACTTCAAGGCATGGAAACGTTGCACTCTATATTCCAAATCTGATTGGATATGCGCGGATACTATGTGCATTAATGGCATTTGGGATGTCATCTACCTCTGTATACATGACTCTTGTGCTGTACTTTCTCAGCTTTGCGTGTGATGAATTGGACGGACGAGTTGCACGGTTGCTTGGACAACAGTCCACAATGGGGGCAGTGTTGGATATGGTGACGGATCGTGTGGCAACGTGTGGACTCGTGACAGTATTGTATGGTAAAACGATGGAAGAATCTGTGCTACGGGAGCTGTCAGAGTATATATCGAGGCTGGTGGGTGTGGATATAGAAAAGCCAACGTATGTGAGGATTGTGGTGACTGTGGTGTTGATTGGGTTGATGTTTTTGGATGTGATGAGTCACTGGTTTCACATGTATGCGAGTGTAGCAACGCAAGGTCTTGGATCAAGTCATAAAACAACGAATACGAATGATCCTTGGTTGATTCAGATGTACTACAAACATAGGATATTCATGGGATACTGCTGTGTGTGTGTCGAGGTGGAATACCTGATGCTGTATGCCATGACATGCCACGAGGTCATGGGCCCATGGAGTCGTGTTGCATCTGCTGTAGCTCTCCTCTGTGGACCTGGTTTTCTCCTCAAACAAGTAGCGAATGCTATTCAGTTACGACATGCATGTACTAGATTGATAGAACTAGACCAACAACAACAAGTCACAAAAACCTCACCAAGGAGATCACGTAGCAGACAACGAAAGACCACACGTTAGTACTATGACAAACAACGTAGCATGTATGTATGTATGTATATAGTATATATTCAACACAGTAAAATCTCAGTCAGACGATGCATGGCAAGATCTCTCTTCTTAGACTGTATTCTATACTTCAACGCAGCCATCAGCCGAGCATCAGATGCATCAGATGCCTGCATATGACCAAGCATGGACGCATCATCCCGTAGAGTAGATTTCCATCCCTGTTCCATCCGTACAGACACTGCATCCCGAATACGTCTCAACAATGTCTTCTGCTCTTCCACTGAAGAACAACAACACGCACCTGCATCCTCCCCAGCAACAATAGGCAGGCTCTTGAGACAGGCATACGAGTAGGCATCCTTCCCACTAAACATATCCACCATGACATCCCCATCCCCAAGAACACTCTGTATATATTCCAAACTCAGCTGATATCCTTGTTCTTGTATGATACCAAGATCTTTTTCTAACGAGTATCTATCAAACGGATTTCCATTCTCAAACACAAACCCATACTGCGTCATCATCCTGGCATTGGTATATCCCACCGTGCCAGTATAACTAATCGTAATTTCATCACCAGCTGCGATATCTTCCATGGCAAATAAAAGAACACTGTGTGTATTCGGATTAAAAGAAAAATCCGCATTCGGTTCAATCGCGTGGTTTGCTGCATCCAGGATTGGCACAAGAGCAAATGCATCCCTGCCCAGGGAAAACGCCCTACTCCTCACACATCCAAATGCATACTCCATCCATGTAGGACCACCCTCTTCCATTGGCACACCAAGTCCTGGAAACAACCCTCGCAACCGCTCTTTTTGTTCCTTTGCTTTACGTTCCATATCAGCATCCTGTAGTTCACACAGCATTTCTTCTGGCATGCACAGGGGAAGGCAGAGGTCCATGGGACCAGGAAGCACATAATTCCCATATTTCAAAAGACACTCAGATCCCATCCCAGACATTGCATCCAACAAAGCAAGAGATATCAGCACATCCCATGGCAACGTATTATCTTTTGCAACAGCCTTGTTCAGTCTCGGCCACGCAGTATCCGACGATACATCCATGGGAACCGACACCCCTCCTCCCCCATACTCGACACAAATACATGCCGCATCGACAGGTATGTCTACAATCACCCCACCCTTGCCCACATCCTTTTCTACAAATATACCCCGACCTGTACTATCTTTTGACACATCCAGACGTATAGGAACATGCATGTCCACCCCAGGACGTTCCAACACAGAACCAAACGCCTTTTCTGCAGTCATACCGGTATCAGAAGAAAAAGAGCTCTGCATACGCCAAGAACGACGATTCATGACTGTCTCTCTGTGTATTCTTTTTCCATCATATGGATGCGTAGAAGTAGTAGCACCATCTATTCCATTCAATCTCTCTCGCGTATGATATATCTTGCCAACGACATGTCGAGCAGACATGTCACCACATGGACATGTGAATGTCAACGGGAGATATATCATACGCATTCTTCCATAGAATTGTAGAATATGTATTCGTAGTACTACAGTACAGTAGTATTGATTTTGGTATGTCGTTTCTATCTGTAGATAGATACAACAACAGGTAGATTTGCTTGCATGGTGAAGTTGCAGTCATGACTGATATCAGTTTGAAAAATCACACGAGCTCGTACGAGCTCGTGTGGTTCAAGGAAGTGGTCTACTACGTGGTCTACTACGTGATCTACTACGTGATCTACTACGTGGTCTTGAAAGATCCATATTATCATCACATATATATGACCAGATGGTGACCTTGCCAGGGTTGGTGCAACTCTAGCATTCATTCATTCATTCATTCATTACTACGTACGTCTCGTGGTATCATCACGTGTATTTCATGTAATAATTAATTATTTTATTTCATATACATTTCATATACTACCTAACAAACAAAGAATGGTTGTTCCAATGAGTATAGCAACAGAGGTACCCAGTCCACACGTCAATGGTGGTCACGGTACCACGGGTCGACGTGCATTGTCTGGACTCAAGGGATTTGTTCGTTATAATCCACTGAGTGATTTGTTTGATGTCAAAGAGTTTGATCATGTTGAATTCTGGTGTGGAGATGCGTTGAACACGTCCAAGAGATTTGGTTTTGGGTTGGGAATGAACCTTGTGGCGAAATCTGATCAATCGACGGAGAATTATCACTTTGCTAGTTATGTTATGAAGAATAGAAACATTGTTATGGCGTTTACTGCTCCTTACTCTGGGAGGTTGTCCGAGACTATGGAGAGTAAGCCACCTGTGCCATACACACAGAGCCTGGCTCGTGATTTCTTCATCTCTCATGGTATCGGGGTGCGGGCTGTGGGGATTCGTGTGGCGGATGCTTCTGTAGCATTTGATGCCTGTGTAGAGAATGGGGGTGTTCCTGTTCAGGAACCCTTGACGATGACTGGAGAGGATGGTTCATCATCCATGGTGATTGCAGAGGTGCAGCTCTATGGGGATGTGGTCCTCCGATATGTTTCTGGAACGTACCAAGGCCCATTCCTACCCGGATACGTTGCTACTACTAGTACTAGTAGTACTAGTAGTAGTGATATACTAGATACTACTACTACTACTACCAGTAATAATAATAATAATAA
>PJEL010002861.1_pt1 | contig 15355 bp, 13 predicted proteins | sample 1853271 | NCBI WGS metagenome assembly PJEL01 (sample SAMN08108733, study PRJNA415343) | Invertebrate metagenome, whole genome shotgun sequencing project. | host: Globobulimina | place: Sweden: Gullmar Fjord | collected 2015-08 | reverse complement strand
ACACAATATTGCTATACATATACTGAGCCGGTTTCGGGCTTTCGGGAGCGTTTGAGATAAGGAAACGAGTGGCTGAGGCTATGCCAAAAGGGAAAAAGAGACGAGCTCGGGATGATATCGAGGACGAGGCGGCCAATGGTACCTTGGAGGTTTGTGTTGTATAGTTTTTTTTTGGTTAGGTTAGTGTTGGCTTCATTCCAGGGAATTGGAATGACTTTGACTATGCTACTAGTAGTGGTGTTGACGTTAACAATCATAGCCATCCCATAACTCCCAACCCCATGACCCTAAATTCATAACTGTGACTCCATAACCCTAACCCCCTAACTCCGTAGCAGCCCCATAACTCCATAACTCTGACACCATATCATCCCTAACATTGTAACCCCAACCCCATGACACTAAACCCATAACTCTAACTCCATAACCCTAACCCTAATCTTAGACACTAACCTTAAAATCCGAAACTCATAGCCCCCCATAGCCCCATAACCCTATAATCCTAACTATACAGCGGTTGGGATCGGTTTGGTGGCTACAACCAGTTGCTTGTCAGTGGTGTATTCTCCTTATACATACGCCTCCGTGGCTTGTGTATTTGGAATAGTATTGCTCAGGAATTATGCTCCCCAAATGAAAAGAAAGGAGGAAAAAATGGAATGTCAGTCTGGGGTCCACAGGTTTGGTTTAGGGTTAGTAACACTGTGACCACAGGATGATACAAGCATGGATGGAGAGAGCCTCATGGAGCTTGATGCTGCCAGACAAATAATGGAAGAGCAGGGAAAGGAAAGGCGTGCCGGCAATGCTAGTGTACACGCCTACAACAAGGCCGGACTGTTGGCTCGTGCTGAAACTATAGACGCCAGGCTTCCATTTACGGATTCGTATGTGACCAAGTGTAAGCCTTTGGAATTGGACGAGAAAGACGTCCAAGATGATATCAAACGGTTAGTTGTTGCAACCTTGCCAATGAGAACCTATCCGTGGGGGATGGGTAAACTGTTTGCAGTGTAGCAATACACGTTAAGTTGCACATATAGCAGCCTTGGGGATTAGGGCGGCTCTCTTGGATCGTGAAAAAAATCATCCATCATTTTTCTTACTGTGCACTTCCGTTCCAGTGAAAAGGCATTCTACAACAATGCATTGGAGGCTGTGAGAGAGTCAGTGGAACAGGTTTGTGGCTGGCCGTGTTATACGAGCTGTAGTATAGTTTTTAGTGGATATCATGCCCCCATATGCGCACTGACTACTAAACTTTGGATTCTTTACAATCCACTTACCTCAGCTGGAAGAAGCTTCCATTCCTGTGGTTCGGCCAGAAGATTATATGTGTGAGATGATAAAGGTAATTTTACGGGCACCTCATCACTTTTTGTCTGTCTGCTTTGCGGTGCTCATGGTGCGAATCCATTTCCTCCATTCCCTAAAGTCTTGCTTACCACAAAACTACTTCATGCTGATTGGAAAGGAATGCGTAGCCTGCATTGGAACTAACTAACCAGTATGCTAAACATCGCTATACTCTCAAACCAAGGGTGATATACACATGGGCCGAATTAAGGACAGGCTCATTTTTGAGCAAAAGAAGATGGAGGTGACCAACCCAGCTGCCTGCTTGTAACTTGTGGTTGTGTGCTTTCATAGGGAACACAACTGATGATTCGCCCGCCCGCCCCCATCCCTCTAAACAATTGCCAGGCATTTGAAAAGCGCCGAGATCGTAAGGATCAGAGTGCTTATGCCAAGGAACGGAAGGAGGCCATGAAAAAAGTGAGAACAGCTGAAGCACTCACTTTACACCACCATGGGTGTTGTTTCTACTTGTAGCATTGCATTCCTTGTTTTGCTACAATATTTTTTTTGTCTCTCTCTCTCTCTCTAGTACTACCTTTGCAAGCTGCTGTGATTTTCTCTGCCCTGCTAATACCTACCTCAATCAATTCAACCTATGAACTATGAAGGAACGGTTACAGCAGAGGAAGACCGCACTAAAGGTATAATATTGCATGGCTTATCCATCAACTGATACACAGAAAGAATCGTGCCAGCCACTTTTGAATACTCGCCCATAGCTGTTCCTATCTGGAGAAGTAGTAACCACCACCCTAAAGGATAAACAACAATACCTGTATTGTTTACGGAGAAATTGCAAAGAACCTGCCTGACCCCGATTGACTAATACCTTTAGGCAGTGGATCGATACCGTAAAGACAGAAGATCTGCCCCTGGAAGAGATATTGAGGACTCTGGAAAAGGTTTGGATGCATACCTTGAAGGGGCGGAGGGATCAGGCTATGGCGGACGTGGAAAGAAAGACCAAAGAACAAACAAGGATGACAAGGTATATCCCACCAGAATAATACCGATTCCTTCCATCTCTCCTGGTCTAACGATAATATATGTCTTGGCATTCCTCGGCATGGATGATGCTTCCTGAATCATGCTGCACTTTTCATTACCTTATATAGGACAAGAAATATGGTAAGTGTGAAGACGTAGCAGTACAATTCTTCCCGTGTGTGGGTTGCACTCCTAGTCTCATGAATGCGCCCTTCTTCAAAAGGTCTGGGCATGGGAGGACGAAAGAGACGCAAGATACCAACTACGAGAGGTGCTTATACATGCAACTCTTCTGTTCTACAGGTTTTTTTTTTTTAATTCGAAAAACTGAGTCGTCCCACCCTACCCGCAGAGTTAAATGATATGAGCGGCTTCAACCCAAAGAGAGGAAAGCAAATAGGGAAGGGGGCGGGTAAGAAGAAGAACTTTAAGGTGAGGAGAGTCACCCTCCCCAAACTATGCATTTGCCTGATGGATCAAAGCTAGCTAGTTTCTACTGGAAATTGTGGTGTTGTCAAACTAAACAGCCCCAAATCGCTAATATCTGAGCAGAGAGGTTCAATGCCGAACCGACCTGGCAAGGCAGCTCGAACGGCACAGAGGAATTCTCGACGAAAATAAGAGAGAGATAGCTGCTGCTTTGATTTTGCTGCATATATTATATAAGTGTACTCGCTCGTCCGTCCAGTACTTTTCATATCCTCTTGTTTGACCATTGTGAGTGGTGAACCAACAACAATAAATATATAGCAACAAAAGAGGCTTGAAGAGTCTCAAGCTATTGTTGGTGTGTCATTATCCAGTTGTGAATGTGACGAGCTCCATTTTACTCACAACAGCAACAGCTGCAGCTGGTATAAAACTATTTTTGTAATAGCAGCACGCGAGATTGTTTGTTGTGTAACGCAGTGCATCTTTGGGCTGTCCCTTTGCGCACAACTTCCATTGTTATACCTTAACTTCTTCCACCACTTTCTCAAAGTCTCAAAGACAACCCCCGAAGCTCTAGTGCACACACTCGTAGATCCAAGAATACTTTAAAAAAATCTTTCAAATCTCCACATTCACTGTCCTATTTTGGAAACTAAACTTAATGATGATGTGCGTATGTTGGAAGTCAACCCCCCGATACTTGCGTCCACATATATTCTCATCCCATAGGGGTGTGAGTGAGCGAGTGTCACTTATTTATTGGTTCAGTCCAGGGATGGTGAACTGGGTAGATCTGCAATCTTCTTAACTCATGCTAGATCTTTTTGAAAAAACTCTTACTGTGTACTTCAGCGCTCACTATTATGTGCTTTTTTCGTGGTGCTATTCTTACCTACTAAGTAGGCGAATAATACAGGCTGTGCCCACTCGCTGTCCGCCTACAAATGTACTGATCACTGATCTGTACAAGTGAGGTATTCACTTCATTACAGAGGAATTATTCCCCTGCCGGATCGGCGCCCGCCCGGTCAGTGTTGTAAGCGCTAATATTTTGCCATAAAAACTGATATCATATACACACCATAGGTGTAAGACTAGTAGAGGTGACACGTCGCGGCGCTCGGTTTGTCGCATTAAAACACCCCGTGAGTGTTCCGGATAGGCTAGACGCTAAGGGAGACTAAATTCTTCCCCCCGATACATGAATCTTCCTGTAATTATAATATCATACTTTCTCTCTTGCTACGATTCCGCCAACTTGTCAGGTGTGACATGTGAGGTCCAGATATATTGCCTTCCCATTAACTACTTCTGGGATAGACATTCTGTCTATAGCAAACTACTCTTCATATAACAAATGCATCATGGAGAATGCCCCAACATATCAACGAGTGTAAACAAAAACTGTTCTATTCAAGCCTTGGACCACATTTGAATGTGCTGGCCATAAAAATATTGCACTTAATAGCCTCCCATGGAAGAAACAATAGTGCAGCAGCACCGCCTTTTCATAGAAATGCGCATGTGATAGACGTATTCATTCTCCATGACCCCACCAAGTTCATTAGCTGTAACTTTTCACACGCAAAGTCTATATGTAATGTACCTGACAGAAAAGGGGAATAGCAAATTATTTCTCCTGTCTTTTCATTTATCTTGAGGCAATCAAACCACCATGCAACTAGCACCACCTACCTCCCAGCTGTCTCAGAAGGACGAGTAATGCGCACGACTTGGCCTCTTTGAAGCCCATAATACCGTGCCACTGAATCCGATTTCTGTATCCTTGGCAGCTGCCCATCTTTGAGTTTGTATCGTTTCAGCAACTCCTCCTTTTCTTCCGGCGTGAGAACCTTAGGTAGATGATAATGGTGATATTGCATGCGAGTGGGGGTTATTCTGTAACTTAGACATATAGCACAAAGTGGGACTATTAAATTAAAGTAGTGCACACTTAAGCTAAGCTGCTTACTTCATGTTTGGGCACCAGAACATGCTCTGTGATGTCTACCATTAGCTCATTTTCCTTAAAATCCTCTACCTCAAACCCACGTTGGGCGTGGAGCTCCACGGTGGCACTCCGAGCGGATGGAGTCATTCCTTCTCGTACCACAATAATGCATCGACGAACCTGAGATTATCACAGTCCAAGAGAAGGTCAGGCAGGCTTCATGCGTCAATCACGAATTAAATTAAATCTGCACAAATATGCAAGAGAGAGATGCCCTCACATTCTCCTCCTGCATGCGCTCCCCATACATTCGTACCGGCTTTACCCCAACCTACGATACGAAAAGTAAAACCCAATAACATTAACATTTAAGCCGCGCATATCTTCTATAGGTGCTCTGACACATCCAGCGCCACACAAACCACCCAAGAATGATAATCATAATTATTACCAGGTTACTTTATTATTCCACACCTTTTCGTCTTGCGGGAAAAAAACGAACAGCTGATCTGAAGCATCTTCAGCCTTCTCCACCAGCATATCCATCTCTGCCCTATCGGGTGTGGGGCCGTGTCTCTCAATAAAGGTCTCAGCCGTCATGTCCAAAGCCTCGTTCGATATTATATACCCCCTCTTGTGAAGCATCTTCAGGATGGTCTTCCTCACCCTGAAGAGCTTTGATCCTTCCGCAGAGAGCTGGTTGCTGGCCATTGTAAACCCCCCAGGAGCGTCCTAGGCACCGCTGGCTTAAGGTTAGGGTTAGGGTTAGGGTTAGGGTTAGGGTATAGGGTTAGGGTATAGTGCTAGGGTTAGGGTTAGGGTTAGGGATAGGTTTAGGTTTAGGTTTAGGGTTAGGGTATAGGGTATAGGGTTAGGGTTAGGGTATAGAGTTAGGGTTAGGATTAGGGTTTAGGATATGGGATATAAAGTATAGGGCATAGGGTTAGGGCTAGGGTGTTAGAGTATTAGGGTTAGGGTTAGGGTTAGGGTTAGGGTTAGTGTGTTAGAGTGGTAATGTTAGGGTTGGGATTGGGGTTAGGTTTAGAGTGGCGTGTAGTTACATCAATAGAGGTGTAAATATGGTTAGGGGTATGGATTGGTTTAGGGCTTATGTTTAGGGTTAGTGCTAAAGTGCATTAAATGGTAATAAACCAGTTTTGGAGAACTATTCTTGACGAAAAAAACCTAATGCTTATATTTTTTTCGGATTCGTGGTGTGTACCGCTCCAAACTGAAGGAAAAGAATGCACAAACACCATGACGACAATGTGTATAAGCATTAAAATAGCAACATTAAATTGTATCCTAATGTGGATCGCAATGCTGTCCATCAATAATGGGGTGGTTAGGATAGCGCGGAGAACCAGTTCTATCAATGGCAGGCGCGGCTTTGACGACAACTCTTGGTTTGGTTTGGTTCAAATTTCATCATGGCATGTGTGAAGATACTCGTTCCATATCACGAACGAACAGATTTTCATGTGCTTGTGAATAAACCCATGGCTAAATGTAGTCCACCCATTGTAAGCAAGCCCCAATGCATGAGCAATCAAAAAGACAGTGCAGTCAACATGAAGTGAAAGCAAATGTTAGAGAAATTACAGTGTCACTACGACAGGTGCTGTACTTTTGGTTGTCAAGAGTGAGCCACCCCACACATAGCAGGTTCAGGAGCATGCATACGGTCCCTGTTCACCACGGATGCACATCATCTCTCCCTAACGGTAACAACTAAACTAACTTTTGATTATTTCATTTTAAAAAAATCTTAGCATCAGTACACGCTAAACCCAACATGCTAAGCAGACAATGTCAACGTCCTATATACCCTTACTAGTAGACGCAACAATAGGTTCTGTCTCATCTTGTGTGCCTCATGACCTGAGGGCCAACCTGAAATAAAGGCATTGTAGTTAAAGAGGTGAGCGATATAGTGGAAGAGAATATATATTTAGTTAATCTATCCCTAGATTACAGAGCGAGAGAGAGAAAGAGAGTAAGACACTTACACATTTGTCAAGGCATTTGAGCCAATCAAAGTATTGCGGCTCGCATTCACCCACTTTCTTAGCCCTAATCCTTTTCGCGCATTCCTGAAAGAATAAGAGGATGGATGGAAGTTGAAAGATTACCAAACATGTACCCACCACAACAAGCATACATGGACACACACACAATCGGGGTCAACCAAGCCTCTACTCCTTGACAGATTTAAAAACCCCACAAGAAAACACATAAATCCATCATTATCTCTCTCTCTCTCTCTCTTACACACACACATACTCACATTATACTCGACGAACTGGCCCTCACACCCGACCTTGCACGCGTCTCGAATCGCAGTAGTGGGGTCGACGGGATCAGCCTGCCGTAATTCAAACACCAGAAAAGTCAATGCTTTACCACTTCAGGTCTCACTATATATTTTCTCTCTCCGCACACTACCCCCACCCCACCACACCACCACTAACCCTAACCAGAGCTATTACCGTTCTGAACTGAGCTTACAACTAACTCAAAGTCAATGCTTCGCCACTTCCCATCTCTTCCTATCACTCTATATATCTCTCTCTGCACACTACCCCCATCCCCATCCCCACCACACCACCACACCATCACTAACCCTAGCCAAAGCTCTTACCATTGTGAATTGAGCTTATAACTAACTCAAGCCCTATTTCTCGCTTCGTTATGGTTCTGTAGTGATCTTGGCAGGCGCTGGTCGATGGTACCAACCCACAGAATATACCTATAACCCTAGTGCAACCATCGGCTTGAGAAACCACCCATATATATCTAGATAGATATACACAGTCGCTTGGGCGTCGCTTGGGTTGGCTTGAGAGATGGCCGAGCCCAGCCCCCATGAGGGTAAATCATCCGAGTGGTAGAGGAGAAATGACGTAGAGATGAGGAGGTTTGTATAAGTATTGGAAAGGGGTAAGGGATGCAGTGGGGGTGGCAACTCCTCTTATTTTACAAGTTGGTATAAATATGCCAGGGGGGGAAATGGAGGTTTTATTGCCTGCATATTGTGATTCAAGGTTGTGGTTGGAACAAGTGAGTTGTGCATAACGAAAGGGAAGCTTCTGAGTAACGCAGGCCACATAAGGGTCAGAATTCTGGGAAGGGAGTAGAACGTTCCAAGAGGAACACACTATTCAACTTTGTTCTTTGGGAACATTTACAGAGATAGGGGTTGAGGGTTCGTTATTTTTGATGCAAACGTAGGGGCTATGACAATGGCTCTCACTTTAGAGGTCGGTTCATCGTAAGATGACCCTGTTCTACTTGGAGCCTGACCAGGGGAAACCCTGGTCTGTAGAAAATGGACAAAGTTTAACTAGAATTATTGAAATTGTTGGTTTTAATCCAAGCACATACAATAACTCCCAAAATATAAGCTCGTTTTATTGTCATTTTATATACAAAATGAAGCTTATATTACAGTCATTACTTTCAAATACTGACCTTCCTCGAATTAAATATCTAAATCGTTATTATCGTGCTATTACATTACTTACTCTCAGTTATATCACCTACCTCTCACTTATACGGATCACAACGTTGCTTTCAGCTCCAATATTAAAGGTCCCTAAACGTACTTAAATATAAGCTCGAATGTAACGTCATTTTATATGCAAAATATAACAAAATAAATATTATATTACAGTCCAAGTTTCAAATACTGAATCCCCCAGAACCAAATGTTTAAATCGTTGTTGTGTATGCCTTTCTTACTCCGCAGTCCCATCACCTGCCTCTCACCTCAAAGGACCACAGCTTTCGATCTCAGCCGCCCATTTTAGCAGATCTTTACAGCAAGCAATTTTTTCTTGGTTCGCTGCTCCCTTGGGCGGTGGTGGAAGGGGAAGGCAACAGCCATGGCGGAAGGTGAGACCAATAGTAGAGGTGATTGAATGCACAATGGGTCGGTGTGATGGGCTAGGGTTATTGGGTTAGAGTTAGGCTGTAAGGGGTTACGGTTAGGGTTGGTTTTAGGGTTAGAGTGTTAGAGTTTTAATTGAGTTTAGGGTTAGGGTTAGGACGGTAATAAGGTGGCTGAACGTGCCATTTTTCGCCAGTATACAGCTCAGATAGTTTGATTTTCCATAAATATGAGGGTATGAAGGAGAGACGGATATGGGAAGTAGTACCTCGCCTGTAATTCACCCTGGGTTACAATATCGAGGTTGATCGTATTTCTGTTAGTTTTAAGTTACGTTTTGTATCGACGTAGTAGTGCACGTGCGGTTGACAAATCCGTGGGTGATGTATGTATGTAAGAAGCTTAAGCTTTCTGGGTATACGTACTTTTTTTTGGAGTGCCATCGGTCGTGCATTGCTGCAATTTGTGTTTACAATCAATGTGTAGTTTTGGCGATTGGTACATGTGAAAGATGGGAGAAAGACTGGATTGGACTGGACTGGACTGGTGCATACATTTCTAGTGAGTTCTGAACAACCAACCCAGCCCTCCAACTGCTAGGAAGAGAGATGAGTGGAAGAAGAGGGAAAGCTGGGGGAGGGAAGAGAGGGAGAAGACCAGGAGGGCAGAGGCCCGCTTCTATAGTCATGAAGGAGGAAGATTTTGCTCCGAATAAAGAGCGATGTGGGTGTTGCGGTAGCTGTGGCCATGCGTTGAACAGATTGTTGAGGTGCTCCTTGTGCAATGTGGCTGTTCATAAATACTGTTACGGTGTGGGTGCTGTCAGCGAACATGGATGGAAGTGTTCCCCTTGCTCAGAAGGCATAAATGCTGATGAAATAGCGTGCGTAGTGTGTAAAAAGGAAGGGGGGAGCTTTAAGCGTGTTGTAAGAGGAGGAAAGGGTTGGATTCATGTTTTATGTGCAGTATGGATACCCGATATCTACTTTTTGGACCCAATGGGGGTAGATGGCATATGCTTGGATGCAGTAGATCCGGATCGTTACAAGCTCCGATGTTGTTTGTGTGGAAAGCGTGGTATGTGCATGCAATGTAATGGTGCACGGTGCTTGGTGGCCTATCACCCATGGTGCATATTCTCCGCAGGACACAGCCGTTACCCCAGAGCTGTCACTGTTGGAGCTGCTGTTGCTCCTGAAACCTTGTGTTTTTCATCTTACTGTCCGAAGCATATAAACATGTGCCCAGTACCGTACGATCCTCCTCCTCAGCCCGAAAACGATAAAGAGGCTATGGAATGGATGGATAGAAAATCAAAGAGTAGTGTGTGTGGTTTTAGTAGCACATGGGAAGGAAGTCATTACTCTTCACATAATTGTGAAGGCTCTGAGTTGCTCGAAGGATTCAATAGTCTTACCACCAATGATGGATTAGTGGAGGAATCACACGAAAACTCAACAAATGGTGGAAATGGATATTTTTTCCAACCTAAACCTTCAGGACGAGCGTCTCCACCAATGTTAAGGCACATGTATACCTTCCAGCAGTGGCCTGGGCAGCAATTGGGCCATGATATGGATCTAGAGCATTTTTGGTCCGTTGTGGGGTCTTACTTCCCTGAGTCTCACCCTGAGACATGGCTAAAAGCAACGTTGAATGCAATCGACAAGGTAATTCCAAAATTTGATAACATCCCTGAGTTTGGTGTCACCCCTACTATAGGTGGACCACAATGCCCTATTCCAGAAGAAGGAAAGGAACAGCTACAGAATGGGGTGGAAGATGGAAAGGGGGGGCTGGCGATCAGTGAACAGAACAACGAATCGAATCATGGCGTGCACAATGGACATGTTTCTTCATCGAATCAAGCAGAATTGCTAACTGTATGTATTGAAAACGGCTGCTACCGTGCATCATGCCTGTTTGAGCTTTCTAAGGGGGAAGAGCTCAAGTCTAAAATTGACCCAGTGTTGTTGAACTCCTCCTCTAGTGATTTGGATTCGGATCATCACTATGTGAAGCAGGAAAGGACCAATGTGCCGGGTGGTGGCTTACATGATCTTCACATTACTTTGAGAGAGTTTAATTGCACACGTACTCCAGTTGGGCCACCGCCTGGTGGTAGTTCAGCAGATAATGAAATGGAAATATGCCAGGAGCTGTACTTGATGCAGAAACAACTGAGGGATGTGCTTCAGTCTGTGAAGAAATCGCTGGAACCAGCGAAAGAGAGTGCCCGATACCATGCTTCTAAAGCTCATGCCATTCAAAAGCATTGGAATTCTGTGCTATATCGACTTCACGAAATGAAGACTTGGAAGTCCGTGGTTGTTATGCTTCTTTCAGGAAACAGGGATCGAAAGCCTGGTTTCAACAAACACGTGCAGGAAGAGATACCAGCGAGTTGGAGGATGGTTGTGAAAGGAAGGCCCACTCCTCCCTCACCATCCAAGGTAATAGTGAATCCGGCAGATGAAGTTGATAGCCTCTGCTCTGTTTGTTTTGATGGAAGTGCCCCAGCAGACAATCACATTGTTTTCTGTGATGGCTGCAATGTTGGTGTGCATGAACACTGCTACGGCCTCAAAGGCATACCGGAATTCGAATTCTACTGTGATCGTTGTGTGTTCTTGCAGTCCAAAGTCCGGAGGATGAATTCCAGTTTTCACGTCGACCTCACCATTCCCGGCCTTGTACAGTCACCAGGAGTTCCGCAACTTCCTGTACCACAATGCGCCCTGTGCCCAGTGCTACATGGGGGACTGAAACAAACAGAGGATGGCCGATGGGTCCATCTCTGCTGTGCATTGTGGGTTCCAGGTGTACATATAGGGGAAATAGCGAATATGGCACCCATCTCGTTGTCATCTGTAAAGCTGCAGAGTACTGAATCGTGTGCGTTTTGCAAGCACATGGTAGGGGTTCTCCTGTCTTGCAGAGGAGAGAGTGAAGATGGTCAGCCGTGCAGACAGAAGTTTCATTATCTCTGTGCATGGTTTGCTGGGTGTGTAATGGAAGCAAGATTACCCCCAGGTGCAGATTTGAGTAGTGGGTGCAAAAATGGCTATCCGTGTGCTGTGGAGTTACATTGCCTTTGTGCGGACCATTCTACCCATCAAAGATCCCTTGAAGAGCAGAAGAGTTTGAGAGCGAAATATTGTATGAAAACAGAGCCACCAGCGGCCATGGCATACTTTAAAAAGTCACGAAGGCAACAAGGTGGTGTTGGTCATGGAGGGAAACGAGCCCCAAAGCCTGTGGCTGAACTTTATCCAGACAGCTATGCCCCCTATCCTTGCTCTGCTTGCATCTTCCCAGCAGGCACGGTGATTGGGTTGTTAGGCGATGACATAGCGGAGAGCAAGGGTAGTGATGGTGACGACCCAGTTGTATGCTGTCAAGTGTGTGGTATAACGGTGCACTTGAGGTGTTACGGTGCTGAAAAGGCACGTGAGAATGTGGAACCGGAGTCTTCCTGGACATGCGCTGCTTGTTCTAAAGGAATTCATTATCCTCAATGTGGGTTGTGCCCGAGACGGGGTGGTGCATTCTTTAGCACATCCAGGAGCTCGCGCTCTCTAGCACCGATGGTACATTGCTACTGTGCAGACCATACCCCAGGGGCTGCTGTGATTACATCCCATGAAAGGACTCCATGTGTTGATTTGATGGGAGTCCCGAATGAGTTACGAGGCAAACGCGAGTGTGTTCTTTGTAACCACAAGCAAGGCGTGTGCGTTAAATGCGCGCATCATAGCTGTTCACTCTACTTTCATCCTCTTTGTGCAAGACACTACGGACTCTACAGCACCCCGTTCCCTCACTCGGAACTTGGAAGACGTTGGCCTTTCAAGCATGCTCATTACTGCCAGAAACACACTCCTGATGGTGTGTTCAGGCTCTCTAATGGACATTTCATTGACGCCTGGGCAGTGTATAAGCTTCTCCAGGACCTGGACAGGGTCCGCCTCATCGTCGACCTCGTTCGTAAGCGTGAGAAAGTCAAACGTGCTATGTGGCGGAGTGCATTTGCTCATTTTGAAGCGTGCATGGACCAAGTTCGGGGAGAAGTGAGAAAACAGATAGAGAATGCCCCAAGGGGTTGGCGACGTCGGAAACTAGATGTTGAAACGTTGGATGGCGGTGAATCAACCACCATGGGAAAAAAGAATGGTGGGAAAGGAAGCACTGAGGATGATAACAGCAGCAACAACAGTGAAGGGGGGAGTGAAAAGGAAGAATATGATGAGTTCCCTTCTGAAGCTGTATTTGACTTATTTCGGCCATACGGAAACCGCCTAGATGGTAGCCCATGGGATGAAGGACAGCGAATACTTGAAAAGCAGCAATCGAAGAAAGAAGCTGCGTTAGAGGCTAAGAAAGATCGGGAATTACGAAAGGCAGAGGCCAACAGAGCTCGAGAATTTAGAAGACAATTTAGGGGAGATGAAGATCGGATCCTACTGCGGCGTAAACGAACTGTTGCACAGGTTGATGATGATACTGCTTGTTTGCCAGGATGGTGGGACGGTGTACTCATCCGAGCTGAACAACCGGAACAAGATTTCAATGTGGTTCTTGAAAGTCTTGTTGGTTACTCAGCTTTGAGCCGAGCTCGTGAAATGCTTTTATCTGAGAATGTGCCTCCTATTTCAGAGGACCCAAAAAGAGTTAGACTTGACAGACAGCTGAAAGCCGTAGTAGATGCTGTTGTTGATAGCCGAGTTCCTGTAATGAAGAAGAAATCGAAACCGTATGGAAGTGGAAGTGGAAGTACTGATGATGATGATGAGTATGGTGAAGGTGAGCCACGATGGCAGACTGTAGATGATTCGGGTCAACGTCTTTTAAGTGAATTGTTCATGCACGTGCCTACGGCAGACGAGTACCCGAAATACTGGGAATTAATTAGAGAACCTGTAGATACTGATTCTATGTTTTGCAAAGTTCAGGAGTTCCGTTATAACTCCTTGGATGAGCTGCTTCAAGACGTGAAACAGTTGGTTCAAAATGCTCGTACTCTTGGAAGGCACGCACTATTGAACGATGCCATCCGTCTGCAAGCTGTTGCTAAGAAGGCTTACAAAGAGGCTACGAAAGAGGGAAAAAAGAGGTTGTCGCCCACGGTGGTGGAAGGTCGTGGTGGTGCTGTAACAAGAAATTGGCGCTCTATGCAGGGGGAGGGCAATGATATTCAAGTAGCAATCAAAAAGCAAAAATGTAGGGGAGGAGAAATGGATAGTAGTAGTGCAGCAGAGAAGCAGCCTATTTGTAGCACTTGTGGCGGCTGGTGCATTCTTCCAGGGAGTGATAGTAATCGTAATCGGCTTGAGCATCAGGGGCCACGTTTCCCACTTTCGAGTGGTGAGAAACACTGTGAATTGTGTCTCAATCAGCATGCTACATCGTTCATTGGCCGTCGGGTGTGGATACTTTGGCCACAAGATCAGCAGTGGTACAAGGGCAGGATTCAAGCGTATGATCCTTCATCAGACATGCACAGAATTGTCTACGATCTTGATGGAGAGTGGGAATTTCTTCACCTTTCGGACGTCTACATGCTGTGGCTTTCAAATGATCATGACAAAGATCCTCGTAACCCTCCTCGTATCCCTGATATACACAAATCACCATCAAAGAAGAGTAGAAAGGGGTTATGGAAGCAGTGGGAGACAGCAACAGAGAAGCAGCCTTCAAGATATAAAACAAGCTTAAGCTTCACTACTACTAAAGACAACCAAAAGGTGGTGGTGAACCACCGCCCAAAAAGAAATGCGGCTCGCATCACTAAAACTATCGGTACTGCGGCTGTGTTGAAAAAGCGTGGTCGTAATGCTAGAAGGGGGGGTGGTGCTGCTCAAAGGCAACAAAACCCGCCGCCACCACAAGTACATAAGAAGCAGACCTATAAGAAACGGCCAGGTGTCACAATGGTAAGAAAAGTCATACTTAACCCTCCGAAGGAGGCTTCTCACGACCGCAGGAGCAGCCGGAGCAAAAGAGTTAGAAGCAGCAGCAGCAGAAGGAGGAGGGGTGGTACGGATAAGGAGGAGGAGGATGAGGATTACAAGGATTTGAGCTACAATGGTAAAGATGATAAGATTCGAGGGATTGCTGTTTCAACACGTTCAACCAGATCATGTAGAACAAGAATTTCTGATAACCAATGCTCTTCTTCTCACTCTGAATCAAAGTCCATCACAACACCTAGGAGGATCAGATTTGTTCATAGTGCTCATCATGGTAGTAGAAGAGGTGTTTCATCGTGATATTCAATTCATATCGTGCCTGTCCTCAACACACCATTGGAGTTGAATTGAAATGTAGATGGATGTGTACTTATATTTGTATCATGGTGACATTAAAGGGAGTAGTTTCTGCTCGAGCGTAGAGAGGAAGGAAGGAAGTACGCGCCTGGGTTATTATGCGTTTCTTTTTGTGTTCATACGCAGAAATTTCTGAGAACTTTCCATTTTTTTTGCTCTTTTCTCTTTTTAAATAATCAAATATTGCCCATGAAGCACTTGAAGCTATTTAATCATCTTGTCTTCATCATTGTCAATGTTACTGTCAATATCCTCCTCCATTAATTCTTCTGTAGTCAGTCCTTTTGGCATGTCATCAAAGGACCTGGGATAGTCATCCGGCAAGGCGAGGCCTTCTTCCTCCATCCTATCCCTGAGAAAAAAAAGGGGGGGGGGGCACGCACTTTTGGTATTAAGGAGTAGTAACATTAT
>PJEL010002860.1_pt1 | contig 15355 bp, 17 predicted proteins | sample 1853271 | NCBI WGS metagenome assembly PJEL01 (sample SAMN08108733, study PRJNA415343) | Invertebrate metagenome, whole genome shotgun sequencing project. | host: Globobulimina | place: Sweden: Gullmar Fjord | collected 2015-08 | reverse complement strand
CAATTTGAGATTACGCTTTACCTAAAAACCGGTCGCGCAATTTGCGCATGCCGCCAATCCAGCGGTTATAATCGCCTGTCTTGTGGCGCATGTAATCCAGCACTTGCGGGTGAGGGAGGATCAGGAAATCTTCTTTTTCCATTGTCTCAATGACGCAATCACATAACTCTTCGGGTTCCATCGTGCCATCAACAGCAGCCACATGATCTTCATGACCTGCCGTCATGGCGGTGCGCACTTGTTGCGGGCAGAGAACAGACACACGAACGCCTTTGTCGCCATAACGGATCGCTAGAGTTTCGGCAAAGGCAACGGCGGCATGTTTTGTTGTCGCATATGTCGCTGAGTCAATTTGACTAAGCAAGCCGGCGGCGGATGCTGTGTTGATGAGATACCCTGATCCGCGTTCGACCATCCCGCCAACAACCGCGCGGGCTGCAAAAACATGAGCCATGACATGGACGCGCCAGTTCAAGTCCCAGATCTCATCGGGTGATTCTTCCCAGCCATAACGAGCAAGACCGGCGTTGGAGACAAAAATATCAATGGGGCCATACGCTTCTTCGGCTTTGGCAACGAGATTCTGGATATCCTCTTCCTTGGAGACATCACAGACAACCGCGAGGCCATCAACATCTTTTGCAACGTCGTTCAAGGCGCCTTCTGTTAAATCAGCTACGGTAATACCAGCTGCTCCTTCAGCTCTGAACCGTTCGGCCAGCGCTTTACCAATGCCACTGGCACCGCCAGTAATAACTACGTTTTTCCCTGCTACCTTCATGATATTTCCTTCTGTCTGCCATGTTTTTGGTTCATTAATTGTTGGCTTGAAGGTTATGGTATCGGCAAATTGGTTGAGTTCAACAAAAAACGCATCCACTTGAAAGAAGTCGCCTATTTTCAAGTATTTATGGTTAATAATAAATTAATTGACGAGGTACAATGCTTACTTTATTTACATGTAATATAATTATTACATAAATGGGGTAGTCAATTGAAAAACAAATTTAAAAAAATATATCGTTTTTCCGCGATCAGGACGGCCCTGTTTGCAGGCTTGTTAAGCTTCGTTGGTATGACGACCGCATCAGCGGTGGTTGTCGACTTTCAAACGCTTGAGCAGAATAATGCGAGCTACAATCAACAGGGCAATTCTTATCAGGAAGACGGTTTTACACTGACTTCAGTTGGACACGCAGGGTTGATTACTATTGGGACATCTCAGACCTATTATGCCGGATCAACAGCAATGTTGAATGATGGTTTTAATAACAACTCTGTCCTGACAAAAACAGGTGGCGGTACGTTTGATATATTCTCCATTGATCTTGCTGAAATGTTTAATGGTCAAGCAGACGTTACATTCGTCGGTGAAAAAACAGGCGGTGTGACTGATAATATTGTCTTTACATTGGACGGTGTGCTTAATCAGTTTGAAACTTTCTATTTCACATCCTTCTTTTCTGATTTGACATCCCTGACCTGGCAGCAGGTCAGTCCTTATCATCAGTATGATAATATCACTCTGGATGTATCCGTAGTGCCGTTGCCAGCAGCTCTGCCATTATATGGCGCGGGTTTGGCTGTTCTTGGCTTTGCTGGGTGGAGACAACGTAAGAAACGCAGCTAAGCGAATAAGTTGCTTAATAAAATGGCCCGGAGGAGACTCCGGGCCATTTCGCGTTAGTAATGAATGTTCTTATGAGCTTGTGAAAGACTGAATGCCTGTCATCGCACGGCCCAGAATCAGGGCATGCACATCATGCGTGCCTTCATAAGTATTCACAGCTTCCAGGTTCATCATATGGCGGATGACATGGAATTCATCGCTGATACCGTTACCGCCGTGCATATCACGGGCAACACGGGCAATATCGAGCGCTTTACCGCAAGAGTTGCGTTTAATCAGGGAAATCATTTCAGGCGCAGCGCGATTTTCATCACGAAGCTGACCAACGCGCAGGCAGCTTTGCAAACCCAACGTAATTTCTGTCTGCATATCGGCTAATTTCTTCTGGATCAACTGATTGGCAGCGAGAGGGCGTCCAAACTGTTTACGGTCCATTGTGTATTGCAGTGCAGCCTGCCAACAGAATTCAGCAGCGCCGAGTGCGCCCCAAGCGATACCGAAACGGGCACTGTTCAGGCAACCAAACGGACCGGCGAGGCCTTTCACATTTGGCAGCAAGTTTTCTTCAGGAACAAATACATTGTCCATGACGATCTCGCCGGTGATGGAGGCGCGCAGGGAAAACTTGCCTTCGATTTTGGGTGCAGAAAGTCCTTCCATACCTTTTTCCAGAACAAAACCGCGAATGACATCATCATCGGTTTTTGCCCAGACGACAAAAACGTCGGCAACCGGTGAGTTGGTGATCCACATTTTTGCGCCGCTAACGCGATAACCGCCATCAACAGATTTGGCACGGGTTATCATGGAGCCGGGGTCCGAACCGTGATCCGGCTCAGTCAGGCCAAAGCAGCCAATCCATTCACCCGTTGCCAGTTTTGGCAGATATTTCTGGCGCTGTTCTTCTGAGCCATAGGTATAAATCGGATGCATCACAAGACTGGACTGAACGCTCATCATGGAGCGATAACCACTATCGACGCGCTCTACTTCTCGTGCAACCAGGCCGTAGGCGACATAAGACATGCCGGCGCAACCATATCCATCAATGGTGCAGCCAAGAAGGCCCAGCTCACCCATTTCACGGAAGATGCTGGTATCCATCTTTTCGTGGCGGTTGGCTTCCAGAACCCGCGGCATCAGCTTGTCTTGACAATAGTCACGGGCGGTTTGAAGAACGAGGCGTTCTTCTTCTGTCAGTTGTTCTTCCAGCAGAAATGGATCTTCTGCGTTGAAGGCGGGGCGGTGATTGGCAGGGGTACTGCTCATGGAATAGTCTCCGATACTAGACACTGGATTGTCGTTATTTTATGCTTGAAATTATTATCTGTGACACTGTCTATAGATAAATTCACATAAACTCAATAAGCTCTGTGATACTATTTTACTTAAATAGGTATTGCAATACGGAATTTAAAATGACGCAGCGTTCAGGTAGAGGCGAATACATTATCGAATTTGTCCCTAATGGGAAATTCATGAAAGTATCTGCAATTGATCCTGACACTCTTTTAGAGGTTTCTATTGTCGGGTCCGTGACTGCAAGCAAGATGGAATTGCAATCGATAGCCGTTCAGAAACTTGAATATGTCATGAACAAGAAAAAGGAAGAGCAGGCCCCGGACCCCGCCCCGAAGGGCAGGGGAGGCATTATCGTCTAAAGGTAATGGCTGGTATTAATGACGCTCGCAAATCTCGCCCAGTTCGGCGCCGCGCATCAGAATTTCAAAATCCCAATCCGTGACATGAACCAGATTTTCATGATCGCCAGCTTCGAAATAAATATCCGTCTCGCTTTCCAGCAGGGAATCCAGAAGCACCTTCATGCCATAGGCATTTCCAACGGGCGGAACCGCTCCCAGCTCGCAGTCATCAAACAGGGCAGAAAATTCTTTTTCGTTTGAAAGTGCCATATCGCGATGTGTGAGCCGTTGGATCTTGTCCATGGAAAGTTTTGAAGTGCTTGGAACAACGGCAAGCATAAAACCTTCGCCGTCCCTGAGAACAACCGCTTTTGCAACGCAGTCCTTTTTAATGTGAGCGTTCCGTGCCGCGCCCATTGCTGTCATGGAGGGTTTGTGATGAACCAGATCATAATCGATACCAGCGTTCAGCATGTACGTTTCTAAAGATAGAGCCATTCCCATGGTCTGTTCCTTTCGTTCATTTGGTGAAGGACGGACGGAATCTTGATCGGGAAGGGTACACATCACTGAAAACCGATAATTCCGCGGGAATTTATGTATATCTAATATACACATTTTGGGACCAAAAAAACAAGGAAAAATAAGTCGCATAAGACTGTGTTAATTCACCTTTTTCTGTATAGCGGAATTTTATTGAAGCCCTTTCCTAGTTTTTCTAGAAAGCGGGTGAATGTTGTGGTATCCAACCCGCGCAGGAGAGTGGCGAAAAAGTAAGCAGAAATGGCGCTGCAGCAACAGTGCGCCTTAAAGTGGACGATTATACCGGATAACAGACATAATTAGCCCCGTTACGATATTGAACCCGCAAGGACTGGATGTTCCGAATGCCGGGTCGTTTTATATGGAGTGAGCCCCGTGACCAAACAAAGTGCTGACCAGATTAATTTTTTTAGTGCGGACATTCAAAAGAATGATCCTGATGTATTTTCAGCAATGGAAAATGAACTTGGTCGCCAAAGGGACCAAATTGAACTTATTGCCTCTGAGAATATTGTAAGTCCCGCTGTCATGGCAGCTCAAGGCTCTGTTTTGACAAACAAGTATGCCGAAGGATATCCGGGGCGCCGTTACTATGGCGGTTGCGAATATGTGGATGTAGTTGAAAATCTGGCAATTGAACGGGCCAAGAAACTTTTTGGCTGCGACTATGTCAATGTTCAGCCAAATTCTGGATCCCAGGCCAATCAGGGCGCCTTCATGTCCATGATCAAGCCAGGTGCGACTATTCTCGGTATGTCTCTTGCCGCAGGTGGACATTTGACACACGGCGCAAAACCAAACCAATCCGGTAAATGGTTTAATGCTGTGCAATATGGCGTTCGTAAAGAAGATCACCGCGTTGATTTTGATGAAGTCTTGGCGCTGGCAAAAGAACATAAACCCGAACTTATCATTGCCGGTGGTTCCGCTTACCCGCGCCAGCTGGATTTCGCAAAATTCCGTGAAATCGCTGACGAGGTCGGTGCCTACCTGATGGTGGATATGGCGCATTTCGCAGGTCTTGTCGCTGCTGGTGAACATCCAAGCCCGTTCCCTTATGCCGATGTTGCGACAACTACCACCCATAAAACCCTTCGCGGCCCACGCGGTGGCATGATCCTCACCAACAACGAAGCTCTTGCCAAGAAGATCAATTCAGCGATTTTCCCTGGTATTCAAGGCGGGCCATTGATGCATGTGATCGCTGCTAAAGCTGTTGCCTTTGGTGAAGCTTTGGAACCATCCTTTAAAGCTTACGCCAAATCCGTCGTTGCCAATGCAGATGTTTTGGCCAAAACACTCATCGGTCATGGCTTGGATATTGTTTCTGGCGGTACAGATACGCATGTTGTGCTGGTTGATCTTCGTCCGAAGAACCTGACCGGTAACATCGCCGAGCGGTCTTTGGAAAATGCCTACATGACGTGCAACAAGAACGGAATTCCGTTTGATCCGGAAAAACCGATGGTGACTTCTGGCGTTCGATTAGGCTCTCCTGCGGCAACAACCCGTGGCTTTGGTACCGATGAGTTCGCAAAAGTGGGCGATTTGATTGTTGAAGTTCTTGACGGACTGGTCGCAAATCCTGAGGATAACAGTTCTGTTGAGGCGAAAGTGCGGCTGGAAGTTAAAAAACTCTGTGAAAACTTCCCCCTTTATTCGTCCCTCTAGGAACAGTATGGCCGGAGCGTTTGTCTAAAAAACGCTCCGACATTTTGGGGGAGTCGTAGAATGCGTTGTCCGTTTTGTAATAGTGAAGAAACTCAGGTTAAAGACAGTCGTCCAACCGAAGATAATACGGCGATTCGCCGCCGCAGGGCTTGCATGGCTTGCGGTGCACGATTTACCACCTTTGAACGGGTTCAATTACGGGAACTGACGGTTGTTAAAAAGAACGGTCAACGAAGCCCGTTCGAGCGAGAGAAACTTGAGCGCTCTATCGCAATTGCAACCCGCAAGCGGCCTGTAGAGCACGATAAAATTGATCGAATGATTAACGGTATTGTTCGGCAGCTTGAAAGCAGTGGGGATCAGGAAGTTCCTTCAGACAAGATCGGTGAATTGGTGATGGAAGGACTGGCGATATTGGACAGTGTATCCTATGTTCGTTTTGCATCGGTTTATCGGGATTTCCGGGAAGCCAAGGATTTCGAAGAATTTATTGGCGAACTGCACAGTGGTGGCTCAGACTCTAACTGAAAATACAAAAACCGATATTGCCTATATGAAGCTTGCCCTTCGGCTTGCACAGCGCGGGCTTGGTCAGGTTGCGCCTAATCCGGCTGTTGGATGTATCATCGTTAAAAATGATGAGATTGTTGGACGTGGATGGACCCAGGTTGGGGGGCGTCCTCATGCCGAAGTTGTCGCGCTTGCCCAGGCCGAAGAAAAAGCAAAAGGGGCGACAGCTTATGTCACCCTTGAACCTTGCTCCCATCACGGTCAAACGCCCCCTTGTTGCGATAGTCTGATCCGGGCAGGAATTAGCCGGGTAGTAGCGGCGTTGCAGGATCCTGATGAACGGGTAAATGGGCATGGCCTGCAGAAATTGCGTGATGCCGGTATCGACGTGGTCGAGGGGATCTGCGAAAACGAAGCTATTGATTTGAATATGGGTTTTATCCTCTCCAAAACCATTTCAAAGCCTCTTGTGACATTGAAGATGGCGACCAGTCTGGATGGAAAAATTGCGACATCAACTGGAAACAGCCAGTGGATTACGGGTCCTATAGCAAGGCAATATGGGCACCTGCTGAGAGCTCAAAATGATGCAATCCTGATCGGAACAGGAACCGCCCTTACCGATGATCCTTCCCTGACCTGCCGCCTTGCCGGGCTTGAAGGAAATTCACCAATAAGGATCGTTGCGGACAGCCGCTTGCGGCTTCCTCTTACCAGCGAACTTGTCAAAACAGCCCGTGATGTGCCGCTTTGGATTGTAACACTTCCCGGAAATGCGGCTGAGCGGATAGACGCCTATAAGGATCTGGGTGTCGACGTTATCGAAGTTCAGTCAGAAACTTCCGGATTTCCGGACCTGAAAATGGCACTAAATGAGCTTTCTGCGCGGGGAATTACACGTCTTCTTGTTGAAGGTGGTTCCCATCTGCAGGCATCATTGATAAAAGAAGGGTTGGTTGACCGCATAATGTGGTTCAGAGCCGCAAAAATTATTGGTGGGGATGGCATTCCAGCTCTTCAGTCCATTGGGCTGAAAGAGGTGGCGTCCGCTCCCACTTTGGAATTGAGGGATTCTCGTCCGCTGGATGAGGATGTCTTGGAAAGTTATTTTCTTCGGAACTAGGTAGATATGTTTACGGGAATTATTACAGATGTCGGGCAGATTGCCTCCCTTGAAAAAAGTGGAGACACTCTCATAAAAATAACAACAGCCTATAACACATCGAATATCGATTATGGTGCGTCTGTTGCCTGTTCAGGTCCTTGTCTTACTGTCGTGGACAAGGGGGACGACTGGTTTGCTGTACAAGCATCCGACGAAACCCTTTCCTGCACCAGTCTTGGGGATTGGAAAGTGGGCTCAGCTGTTAATCTGGAACGGGCTTTAAAAGTCGGCGATGAGCTTGGCGGGCACATTGTGACAGGGCATGTGGATGCTGTTGTGACACTCAAGGGAATGGACGAAATTGGCGATTCCACGAAACTGACGTTATCCTTGCCATCGGATTATGCCGCCTATGTTGCTGAAAAAGGGTCCATTACATTGGATGGTATTTCTCTCACCGTAAATGATATAGGGGATGACTTTTTCAATGTGAACATTATTTCACATACTAAGGCTCATACAACTTTCAAATATCTGAAGGTCGGGCAGCGTATTAATTTTGAGATCGACGTGTTGGCGCGTTACGTCGCACGCATGACAGAGGTAAAAAAATAAAAAATGTCAGAACATATGAACCTCTCCCCCATTGAAGAAATCATTGAAGATGCCCGCAACGGCAAGATGATCATTTTGGTGGACGCAGAAGATCGCGAAAATGAAGGGGATCTTGTGATCCCTGCGCAAATGGCGACGCCGGATGCGATTAATTTTATGGCAAAATATGGCCGCGGTCTGGTTTGCCTTTCCATGACGGAAGAGCGGATAAATGAATTGGACTTGCCGTTAATGGCCCAGTCCAATGCTTCTCGGCTGCATACTAATTTTACGATATCCATCGAAGCGCGCGAGGGTGTGACAACCGGCATTTCAGCTGCTGATCGTGCCACAACAATTGCCGTCGCTATCGATCACACAAAAGGATCGCAGGATATTGTTAGCCCGGGTCATGTTTTTCCGCTGGTCGCGCGTGAGGGCGGCGTCCTCAGACGTACCGGACATACGGAAGCCGCAGTTGATATTGCGCGGCTTGCCGGCATGATCCCCGCAGGCGTGATCTGCGAGATTATGAATGATGACGGAACCATGGCCCGTCTCCCGGACTTGATTGAATTTGCTAAGGTTCATGATCTTAAAGTCGGGACGATTGCTGACCTGATCGAATATCGCCGCCGTCATGACAGCCTGATTGAGCGGGAAATCGAGGTTGATATCACCAGCAAATATGGTGAAGACTGGCGGATGATTGTGTTCTCAAACAAGCCGGAATATGCCGAACATGTGGCTCTTGTGAAGGGTGACATTAGCACGCCAGGCCCTGTCATGGTTCGGATGCACGCCTCCAATATATTGGGTGATGTGCTCGGTGAGACAGACGAAAACCCGGACGTTCTCCATGATGCAATGAACCAGATTAATGTTGAGGGCCGCGGTGTTGTTGTGCTTATCCGCGAACCTCGTCCGATGGCATTGTCTGACCGGGTTCGACGCAAATTAGGTGAGCCCTTAAAAACGCCCCAGGAACTTCGTGATTATGGTATTGGTGCGCAGATCTTGCTGGATCTGGGTGTGCGGGACATGATCCTGCTGTCCAATACAGAAAGAAATATTGTTGGTCTGGATGGATATGGCCTTTCAGTAAGCGAAACGCGGCCCATCAAGGCCAAAGGATAATGAGTATGAGTGATAATTTGCATATTTTGATTGTCGAAGCGGACTTCTACCGGGACATCTCGGATGCGCTTCTCGATGGCGCTAAGGAAGAGTTGGATCGCGTCGGGGCAACCTACGAAGTTATCCAGGTACCGGGCTGCCTAGAAATTCCAGCTGCTATCCGTTTTGCCATAAAAGCGATGGAGTTTATGGGCGGACGTCGTCGCTATGATGCCTATATTGGCTTAGGCTGTGTTATTCGCGGCGAAACCTCGCATTATGATACAGTGTCAGAGGAAAGTGCACGGGCGCTCATGGATTTGAGTACGGATTATTGCCTGGCCCTCGGTAATGGCATCATTACGTGCGAAAATGAAGATCAGGCGTGGGCTCGCGCCAAGAAAGAAGAGAAGAATAAAGGCGGCGGTGCTGCGCATGCGGCTCTTCAAATGCTGACAGTTAAAGAACAATTTGGATTATTCCCACGATGAGTAATAAGTCAGAAAAACGGGGCGATAAACACAGCAGACGGACACTCGCGCGTCTAAACGCTGTGCAGGCCTTTTACCAGATGGGGATCGAAGAACAATCGGCCTCTATTGTTGTGGAAGAATTCCTCAGTCATCGCCTCGGTGCTGAAATTGACGATGTTCAATTTAAGGATTCTGACAAGGCCCTTTTCAAGGACCTTGTTTTAGGCGCCAAAGAGAGACTAGAGGAAATCGACGGACAGATAGAAGGTGTTCTGGATAAAGACAGGACGTTGGCCCGTCTGGAACTTGTCTTGCAGGCAACATTGCGTGTTGCTGTATACGAGTTGCTCGCTCGCATTGATTCCAAGGCGAAAGTTGTCATCTCAGAATATGTCGGCATCGCCCGCACTTTCTTCACGGGAAATGAACCCGCTTTTGTAAATGGTGTTCTGGATCGTATAGCGCGGAATTTGCGACCCGACGAGTTCGACTAGGAGGTCTGGGTGAGCCGTGCATCAGGTGAGTTTGGGATTATCAAGGAGATCCTCTCGCCTTTGACGCGTGAAATGCCTGGAGCACTCGGATTAACAGATGATGCTGCTCTTCTTCGCGTGGAGGCGGGGCAAGAGCTTGTCGTTACAAAAGATGCAATGGTGGCGGGGGTTCATTTTCTGGAAAATGAAGAACCTGCTCTCATCGCCAAAAAACTTCTCAGGACAAATTTATCTGATTTAGCAGCGATGGGGGCCCATCCCGTTGGTTATCTGCTTGCAACAGCGTGGACACAGGCGTGTGATGAAGCCTGGATAACAGAATTTGCCCGTGGATTAATGGAAGACCAGGATATCTATGATATTGGTCTTTTAGGCGGCGATACTGTTAAAACACTGGGTCCTTTAACACTGAGCCTGACTGCGCTTGGCACTGTTCCAGCAGGAAAATCTCTTCGGCGCAATTCAGCCAAAGTCGGAGATTTGGTTTTTGTCAGTGGCTCAATTGGTGACGCCGCACTGGGGTTGCAATCGATCTTGGGAAAGCTGACTGGTTTATCTGCGGTGGACAGGAATTTTTTGGAAAATCGATATCACTTACCACAGCCCCGTACAGATTTAGGACCGTCCCTTGTTGATCTCGCTGCATCCTGTCTGGATATTTCAGATGGCCTGTTTGCTGATTTGGGGCATATCTGCACAGAATCTCAGGTTGGTATGATGATTAATAAGGGCAAGATCCCTTTATCAGATGCGGCCACAAATGCGCTCACCCAAAATCCGGACTGTTGGCAATCCATCGCGGGGGGCGGGGATGATTATGAACTTGCCTTCACCCTTGCGCCGTCTAGAAAAGATCAAATTTTGCGTCTTGCGGAAACTTTGGATCTACCCCTTACAGAAATTGGTGTTGTGAATACGGGGACTAGGCCTCAATTAAAAGGCGAAAATGGCGACATCATCGATATCGAAAATGGCGGCTGGACACACTTTTAGCACTCGTATCCGGCTCTCTTCATTTCATGCATGTGTGCTATGCATTTCTGTCGGTTGTCATCTGCCCGTCATTTTGGAACACTCTCGATCATTCTAAGGCCATATTGGGAGAGCTATATGCTGGCAATGCAGTATTCCGTCCGACTGCCAACGGAATATGACGCCGAAAAGGTGTCTGAGAGAGTATCAGTTCGAGGTCCGATGTTTGCGGGCTATCCCGGCCTGGCGCATAAATTTTATCTCTATGATCGGGATGCGCATGTCTATGCACCGCTCTATATCTGGGAGAATGGTCAGGCTGCGCAGAATTTTCTAATGAACAGCCTGTTTGGCGATGTTGTACAGGATTTTGGCCGGCCGCGCGTGCGAAGCTGGCAGATTCTGGATTTTGGATATGGATCTTCCCATAATTCTCCTGAATATATGGTTGCCGAGGTCGACAAGGTTGACCACGACCAACCCTTAAAAGCCTTAAAGCAGACAGAAACTGAAAAGCATTTGGAAACGCTTGATGCAGATGGGTTGTTTGCTCATATGACCTTGCTTGATCCAGATCGCTGGGAAATAACCCGGTGTAGCTTGTGGTCCGAAAAGAAAAAATCCTTCAAGTCCTGTGCTGACGGTATTTTTGAATTTGATGTCTTGCAGGAAAATCAATCTTTGAAAGGGGCCGCGTGATATAGCGCCCCATTTTAACGGGTAAAAACATCGGACCGAACCATTAGTACGGGATCGTTTTATTGTATGTAAACCTTTCCGTAAGCCTTATAGGGCATCCTTAATTCAAATTTGGATTGTTGATGGGAATTTGGTGTAGTGATAGAAAAGTTTGTAGGGAATTTTTTGGGTAATCGCGTGCTTCTTGGTTTGTTGAGCGCGTTATTTCTCATCACAGTAAGCGTGCAACCTGTATGGGCGGCGGCAAAGGAAAAAGATCCGGCGGAACTGGAGGCTCCTTATTATCTGGAGATGAAACCCATCAGTGTCCCTATTCGCAAGAAGAGTGGCTCAATCAGATATTATATGTTTCTGACGGTTAGTCTTGAATTTGATGATGATGACAAAAAAGATAAAGCGCGCAAGGTGGTCCCTCGTTTGAGAGATGCCTTTTTGCAGGATATGAGCGGTCGTTCGGTTCTTCACAAGGATAAGACTAGAGGGTTGGACTTTGAACTGATAAAAAAACGTCTGTTAAAGCAGGCAACAAAGGTCCTTAGAAAAGACGCACCGGTTGGTGTGAATATCATAAAAATTCATAAAGGGGGATGATCCGTCAAAATTCACTCCTCTTTCGTAGCGTATGAAAAGGGGTGTCAGTGAATAATCGGCGAACAAAAATAAGTATTCTCCTCATGGCGGGTTGTCAGGCCATGATGAATAGTACGACTTCAATCCTGGTAAGTTCAGCCTCCCTTGTTGGCCTGCTTCTTCTGGGCGAAGATAAAAGCCTTGCGACTATTCCCGTGACCGCACTTGTTGCCGGTACGGCTATTGCAACTTTCCCCGCCTCAATTTTCATGAAAAAAGCCGGACGTAAGGCGGGGTTCATCATTGGAGCCCTTCTTGGAATGCTGGGAGCCGCAATCGCTGGTTATTCTATCTATATGGCGGATTTTTGGGGATTCACCATTGGTGCGATGATGATCGGAACCTATGTCGCCTTTGGAAACTATTACCGGTTTGCGGCTGTTGATGTTGCAGGGCCTGAAAATCGCAGTAAAGCAGTTTCCTATGTTATGGCGGGTGGCTTGATCGCTGGATTTATAGGTCCGCAGATTGCCAGTCATACAAAAGACGCCTTTCTTCCCTTTACCTATCTTGGGCCTTATCTGGCGATTATTCTTCTTGGTGTGCTGGTTCTGATCATGATCAGCTTTGTCCATATACCGAAAATGAAGGAAATGGATTTTGAGGAAGCCGCTCGGCCTTTACGTGAAATCATAAAACAACCAACTTTTATTCTTGCCACTTTAAGTGCCATCATTGGTTATGCGTCTATGAGTTTCATGATGACGGCAACCCCGCTTGCCATGATCGGCTGCGGACTGACACCGGCAGATTCCTTTAATGTCATCAGTTGGCATGTGGTCGCCATGTATGGGCCCAGCTTCTTTACCGGTTCCCTGATTGCCCGCTATGGGGATTTCAAAATCATCTTTATCGGTGCCATACTTGGTATGCTCGCCGTGGCCGTTGCTCTGTCTGGGTTGGCGATTTCCAATTTCTGGATCGCCCTTGTCTTGCTGGGCGTTGCGTGGAACTTTATGTTTATCGGTGGAACAACCTTGCTGACCACGACCTATAAACCCGCCGAAGCGGCGAAGGTTCAAGGATTGAATGATTTTATGGTTTTTGGAACCATGGCAACCGCTTCATTGTCAGCCGGTATCTTGCAGCAAAAATTTGGATGGGATGTTGTGACGATGACTGTCTTGCCATTTTTTGCCATGGTGGCGATTATCGCATTAATTAAAATGTCAGGCGCGCGACGCGCAGTTGTTCTCGACTAGCGAAAAAAACTGCCGCAGAGGATCTCTGCGGCAGTACTAATTAGGACGTCCTGACATTAGCCCATCAGGGCATCATTATTCAGTGATTTCTTGATCATTTCGGCAGCTTCATCAGCATCACCCCAACGAACAACTTTTACCCATTTTCCTGCTTCAAGATCTTTGTAATGCTCAAAGAAGTGGGAGATCTGATCCAAAAGAACACCGCGAAGGTCTGTATAGTTCTTTACGTCGGAATAGTAGGGGTGAAGGCTGTCAACAGGGACGCCCAGGATTTTTTCGTCCTGTCCCGCTTCATCTTCCATAATCAGGACGCCAACAGGACGTGCGCGGATAACGGCACCAGGAATAACCGGGATAGGGCCGGCGACCAGCATATCTGTTGGATCACCGTCGTCAGCCAGCGTATGGGGAATAAAACCGTAGTTGCATGGATAGAACATCGCTGTATGCAGGAACCGGTCCACAAACATGGCACCAGAGTCTTTATCAACCTCATATTTGACGGGAACTCCGCCAATTGGGATTTCGATGACAACGTTCACATCCCAAGGGACATCCTTGCCGGCAGAGATTTTGGAAATATCCATTCTTAAATTCGCTCCTCAAATTCGTTGGCGCTCGATTAGCACGTTCTGAAGCAACGCGCCATACAGGATTGGAAAAAAAAGGCGTTTTCTTGAATTGTTGGACAGAAAACAATCTTGCTATTGAAATATTTGCAAATAATAATTGAAGAAAATGTAAATAATAAAAATGCAAATTAAGTATAGTTTAACAAAGAATAGATGTTATTTATAAATATTCGGTGATTTATACATGTTTATAGTATGAAAACTGGAAAATTAAATAAAAAATACCGAAGTTATAAATAAATATAACAGAATTAAATTAAATAAATTAAATAGTGAATACAGAATTATCCAGTATAAGATAAATACTAATAATAAACACCGTATTGCGGATAAAATATTTATCTGCCATTGTGATTTAAGTAGTTGATTAACCAGTATTTGTGATTTGTTTAAAAAAGACTTTTTTGTCTAATAATTAAAATGACGAGCAGGCGCAGGGCCTGTAAGGAAACGGGGTTGAGTCAATGTCAGAGTTAATGTGGATTCCGATTATCTGTGGTGTGATAGCCTTGATGTACGGCATATATGCCGGTCGATCAGTGCTTTCAGCGGACGCAGGAACTGCAAGAATGCAGGAAATTTCAGCAGCTGTCCAAGAAGGGGCAATTGCCTATCTTAATCGACAATATTTGACGATCGGCCTGGTTGGTGTCGTCATATTTGCGATTCTCTGGTTTTTGTTGGGGATTAAAGTCGGGATTGGTTTCCTGATCGGTGCTCTGCTCTCCGGTGCAGCGGGCTTTATAGGAATGCATGTTTCTGTACGAGCCAACGTACGAACTGCAGCAGGGGCGGCCAAAGGTTTGAAAGAGGGATTAGCCATTTCATTTAAAGCTGGCGCTGTTACGGGCATGCTGGTTGTCGGGTTGGCTCTATTGGCGGTTGCCGGTTATTACGCGGTTCTTCTGTCCATGAATGTGGATGGTCGTGAACTGATGAACAGTCTGGTTGGTTTGGGCTTCGGCGCTTCCTTGATTTCAATTTTCGCTCGTTTGGGCGGCGGTATTTTCACAAAGGGCGCAGATGTTGGTGCTGACCTTGTGGGTAAGGTCGAAGCGGGTATTCCCGAGGATGATCCTCGTAACCCAGCCGTGATTGCCGATAATGTGGGTGATAATGTGGGTGACTGCGCCGGTATGGCTGCGGATTTGTTTGAAACATATGCCGTGACAATTGTTGCGACGATGGTTCTCTCCTCCATCTATTTTGTAGGCAACCCAACTATGATGCTCTACCCATTGTTGATCGGTGGGGTTTGTATCATCACATCTGTTATTGGGACCTTCTTTGTGAAGCTTGGAAGCAGCAATAATATTATGGGGGCGCTGTATAAGGGTTTCATCGTAACCACGATCCTCTCCGCCCTTGCTCTTTGGCCGATTACGTCCATGACACTGGGAATGGAGACTGAATTCACCATTGGCGAAAAAGTCTTTAC
>PJEL010002858.1_pt1 | contig 15359 bp, 12 predicted proteins | sample 1853271 | NCBI WGS metagenome assembly PJEL01 (sample SAMN08108733, study PRJNA415343) | Invertebrate metagenome, whole genome shotgun sequencing project. | host: Globobulimina | place: Sweden: Gullmar Fjord | collected 2015-08 | reverse complement strand
GCCGAAAAACAAACTGAGAATGAAGACACGACTCAAAAGTTTTTGCTCTACAGTTTCAGCGACTTTTCAGAATCGGTCTACTATGAGCTTCTCCAGAAACACCTGTATGAATTCGGATTTTTGGATTTTCCGCTGGACGATTGGAATAAACATTTTGTTGTTGCCTCAGAAGGGCATGTACAAATAAAAGAGACATTTGACTGGCTCAATAGCCAGTTTGGCATTTCCAACGTCATCCTGATGGACATCGCCACTTCGATTTTTGAAATCGCCAGCCAATACACTTCGGCGGCAAACAAAGCCATGAACCAGGTATTTTCTGCTTTTGAAAGAGAAAGAGACAAAAAAAGGGCCATGGAATCTTTGGATCAGGATCGCAGGCAGGTAAAGGAAAAAGTCATATCCCAGATCCAAAGTGATCTTTTCGATCCGATCGATGAAAAACGAAATGTAACCAGTGAAGATGCAGAGCAGACAGGCCCCTCCAAAATGAGCCAGGATGATATCGACGCCCTCTTCGGCTGACTTTTATTCCTGTGTTTCCACATTCCAATAACATTCAGATAGTTAGCATTTTTTCAGGTTTTTTGCTTTGTAGTCGGTTTATCAACAGGAGTAGAAATGAGTTCGTCTCTGGAGTGGAAAGACAGGCCGGTAAAATATTTGCGGGATAAAGTGGTCGATCAATTAAAGTATAATCTTGCAAACGATCATTTGGAAATAGATGAATTTGAGCAGTTGGTAAGAATTGCCTTAAGCACACCGAGCAAATCCGAACTACTTTCATTGACAACGGATCTCCCCACAATAGATAGCATAGATCCAAAGGTTCAAGCACAGGAACTGATCGCTTACGACAACAAAGAGTCCGTGACTTGTATCCTTTCAGAATCCAGAGATAAAAAGCTGGGGAAACTTCCAAAACAGTTAAAAGTACTCACCGTGATGGGAGACTCGGAGGTTGACTTGCGAGATGTTGAGCTTGACGCAGATTTAACCTACATAACACTTGCCTGTTGGCTGGGGAACTCAAAAATCATTGTTCCACCGGATGTAAATGTGGTATTAAATGTAAAGAATGTTTTGAGCTCTCTTAAGAATGAAAGCCCGCGGAGAATGAACCCGGATTCGCCCACAATTGTCATTGACGGAAAGGTGATTCTTGGCGAGGTTACGATCAGTCTGATATCTAATTGACCTTCAAACCAATCGAACCGATGAAATCAAACTTCTTAGTGATTATCTTCTCCGGAATCAGCATTTCCCTGCTGACTGCCATTCTCCTGATTTTGCCAGAATCCGCCAAACAATTGATCGAACGAAATATTGAATATTTTCTGACAATCCCGCCTATATCAGTGGCAAGTTACATTCTTGTCTTTAAATATCTGGAAAAATTTCAGAACGAAGTCCCCTCACTTGGCGCAATGTTCAATAAAGTCCTCCTGGGAGCTGTGGCCGCTTTTGTGTTCTTTTTTATCACAGCCATCATCACCGGATTACTGTTCAGGTTATACATCATTTACGTGAAGTGAGCGCTGAAATACCGTGATAGACAAACAAAAAGAGACGTTAATCAAACTGGCGAATTACCGAATGCCTTTTGGAAAGTATGTCGACATGCTGCTGGTTGAGATACCAGAACCCTACTTCATCTGGTTTTCGAACGCGGGGTTTCCAGAAGGGGAGCTGGGGCAGTATATGGCGATGATGCTGGAAATAAAGGTTAATGGGCTAGAATATTTATTGACCCCTCTACAAAAAGAGTCCACCCGGCAGAAATGATTTTCAATTGCCTCAAGTTTCGGTCTCTTCTGGGACTAAGAGGGTGCTGAGAACCTTGTTCTGCCACAAACTGAAGGCCACCAGCAGTATGGTTTCATCGAATTGATTGAACGGGTAAATGTCGTAATACTTACGGTAGGACAGCACCGGCAGCGTTGACGTTATCGATTTAATCTTCGACAACTCATCTGCACCGAGCCCCCCACGGTTGGCCACATCCTCAAGATATCGCATGTGTTGGCCGAAATCTGCGGACTCTTTCCGGCCCTCTTTTCCAAAAGGAAATTCAAAAAAGGCCTTGATTGATATTCTAGGAGCCCCCTTTTCAAAACCAATGGGAATCAGCTCCTGAGCCAGGAAGGGATCAGAATCTGTCTGCCGCTCAGAAACATATATCTCAGCCTGGTGATCAATTTTTTTTAAATAATCACCTCTTTCTTCCTCCGTCAGCGATTCTGTGGCCAACATCTCCATTACAATAGGCTCAACCAAATCAACAAAGTCATCGACTTCCAGAATATCCAATTGACCTTTTTCCAGCGTTATTGCAAGAGTTTCCCTGATAAATGCCAGATAATAGTGGCTAGTGCTCTGAGACAAAGAGCCAGGAACATCTTTGCTTTCAGAATATCTGAACATGCGCTTCACTAAATACTCAGTTATCTGATCCTGGGTCATCGCCTCGCCGCGCTCGCTGCTCATACCATTTTTCTCTGAGATCGTTTTTTAGGGAGCGCTGCTTTCCGGTGGAAATTTATCAGACAGCGTTCGGTGTAGTTTCTCAATGGATTCTGAAATAAAGCGGGTCTGAATTTCCTTGATATCAAACTCTGTTTTTACCGTACTGATGGCTTTCAGTCGTTTTTGATAGTCACTCGCTTCGTTGGTCAGCATCACCACGTAGTTTTCTACTAGTTGCAGCACTTCCAGGCAAAATTCCAGTTTTTTATCCGGCATCATCTCGGTAGCAATCTGCAGAATTTTTTTCAGATCAATTTCCGGTGGAGAACACAGCATATCCAATCCTTCTCCATCCCTCCAGATCTCGGCTTTTTTCATATCTTTTTCGACGACCAAACCGATCATTTCAAAAACCGATTTGGGGGGTTCCAGTTTAATCTTTTCTCCGGAGGCTTTGATAATCACTTCCACGACGATCTGACTTTGAACAAACCGCCACAGAGTATACGCCTTGTTTCCCTGCTCTTCAATCGTCAGACTGGGAAAGCCCTTTTTTGTCTGCTCCAGCAAGCGATTATACATATGCTTGGAGAGTTGTTCCGACGATAATCCGGGGTTCTTACCCAGATTCAAGCCTACCGTTTCCATCACCAGCAGTTTAATTTTATTGAAATCCTTTTCGGAGACAATGGACTTATTGTTTTCAAATTCGCGGACCTTTTTCTCGGTGACCACCACCTCACTGATCCTGGCATAACGCTCGAAAAACAGATCGCGCAACTGCTCCATTACGGTCAGATGAGATAAATGTTGAGCCACCAGCCACTGCGCCACCGGCAGATGATGTTTTTCGAACTCTGTGTCCAAAGGTGAACTGGTAATGACCCAGGGTAGAATATTCCTGGGGATAACGCCTATCAGATATGCCTTACCGGCCTCTACCTTCGTTTTGGGAATACCCAAATTCCAGGAATTATCAAATTCCGAATCCTCATCATCGTCGTCGTCAGCATCCAGATCCCATGATTGGCCCCCGATCAGTGTCCCCGGTCTCAGCAGACTGAACCGGTCCCCTGCTCTCTCCAAACTAATTCCGGGGGAGATCGCAATCCAATAGTGACGGGAAATTTGAATAGGTGGTATGATATCATCTGGATAGGCCTCACAGAAGTGCAGCAGACCCGTCAGGTCCACATCAATATGGCGTTTCCCTGTTAACCCGAGCAGTTTCAGCAACTCCCGGTTGGTATTGTCAATTTTAGTTCTGTTATGTTCCGTACCTAAAGATTTTATCAGATCAGTGATGATGGGTGACCCCATTTTGTCGTAACGAACCTCTCCAATATGCACGTGGGAATGCCCGACAGTTCTTTTATTATAGGCCTTAAATCCCTGGTTAAGAACACTTACATGCGCCTCAATGGTGGCATCGTCCGCTTCAATTTCGCCCTGTTTATCGTTCTGGAATGAAGAGAGGCTTCTGATCTTTTCCAGAAAATGCTGCATTTTCGAAACCGACTCATTAAACTCATTCTCACAAGTGGCTGTCAACTGTGCAATCTGCTGGGTCAGCTGGGCCATGATGCGGTTCGGATTCTTAAACAGGAACTGTTTGTTGATCGCTTTTGTATACGCATCGAGATTAAACTCATGTTTCTTGACGTCCTTGCCAAAAAACCGGTTGGCTTTCAGCAGCTCAGGGGTGATAGTGCCCGTTCTGGCTTGAACTTTTTTCAACATGAATTTTTTCTCAATGGAGCGTAACAGACTACTGACGCGCATCTGATAGATACGCGGATTGAACAGCTCAATCTCACCGATGCTGATCGGTAACTGGTCGGATGGCAGCGACTTTACCAGCAGTTCGCTGAGACTGTTCAGCCAGGCCTTCCAGATCATCTGCCGTTTAAAATCGTATTGCTGGTCGTTCCCCTTGAATGCAGTTCGGGGCAGTTTCTTATCTTGAATTTTTCTTAAAATATCGGAAAGATTTTTAATATTATGGGGCAGTTGATCCGGCCAGGCGACACGAAATGCCTTCTGCAGAAATTTCAAGATCACCACCCAGGCTTTATTGCCCCACTCTTTCTCCTCCTGTTTGTTTAAAGAGACTGTTATCAATTGCGTATTGAGGGAGAGCAGGCTGGAATTGATGTCTTCCCAGAGGTTTTTCTGGATCTGGCTGTACTTGAATAATCGCTCTTGCACTTCCAGGAAAAGATGAAAATAGATCTGCTTTTCCTGCTTGTACTCCTCGTCGCTGATATTCGTTTTCTTAAAACTTCGAATAAACAGCTCCATCGGAATCTTAATCACCAGGCTCTCATCATCTGGAGAGATGACAATGCTTGCATTCCGAACCGACTCACGATCAATAATACCTTTATCACCAACCATAACCGGTGCCTGCAGTTGCATGATCGGTTTGGTATTTACCACGACGTCTGTCTGATGGTTGCATACCAGAAAAAGGTCTTTGCCTTTCTCCCCCTGGACAATAATCTGTGCACCGGGCGTAAAAATGCCAAACTGAATCTGATCCATCAAATATCTTCCCAGGATCTCCAGAAACATCTTGGTCAGCGGATACTGTTTCAGAAGCGTTTCAGCCGCTGAGACGGCTTCAATGCCGATGGTGGTGAGCTTATAATACTTGTTTTTTTCAAATGAGATGGCCATCGCAACCGTTAAATAAGACAGGGCAGTGGAGAACCACAAAACCGGTCCGAACATGAGAGATATAAATAAAAACCTTCAAAGAGTAGGGTTAAGGCTCCACTCCTTTCATTATTCTTTGATTGTACCAAACATTTTTGCTAAAAAACAGACAAAACTTAAGCAAGAGTCAACTGACATTTTGACACACTTGTCACCCCGGGCTTGATCCGGGGTCCAGTGTTATTTTTATGAATTACGCCCTGGATACCGGATCGGGGTCCGGTATGACAACTAAGACCCTTTGGGGCTTTTCCTAATTGTGACACAGTCCGTTGACCAGGAATCCATTTCTGCTCATGGAGACTTCTTTCTGGATACCGGATCCCCAATCAAGTTGTGGGCAGGCTTTGTCCCTATGACAGGATTTTGCATAACCATGGGGAATTATGTCCGGCAGGATAGTATTGCAGAAAGAGTACAGGAACAAGGCAGGGAAATTACTTTTTCTGAGCAGAGGTTTTAAAATTATCGTTACGCCAGGTAAGAAAGATAATTGCGGCCAGCAAGCCTGCAGTTAGAATGAGGAGAATCCCTTGACTGAACCGCAGAAACATCAGGTTGCCCACACCAAAACAGAAGCAGTAAACAGTAAGGGCGCCCAGAATCCAGTGCATTACGGAGCGACCAAAATTCATATTCCAATCTATCTCAGGGAACTTCCGATAGATCGGTCCCCAGAATGTCGGATAGGGTTTGACCTTTTCGCAGAACCGTCTGAGGTGATCCGTATCTGTCGGGGGGGTCAGCAGGCAGACTGTGAGCCAGGCAACCGTGCAGACTCCAACTACGATGAGAAAGCGATATTGCCAATCCAAATGCGGAATATGATCCCAATATCCCACAAACTTACCAAACTTGGGAGACAACAGCGTGCTGAGAATCCCGGAAGCCGCCAGAGCTGTGATTTCAGCAATGGCGTTGACCCGCCACCAGAACCAGCGCACTACAATCAAAATCCCATAACCGGCTGTCAGCATGGACATGTAATACCAGGCGTCACTGACAGAGTCCAGGTTATAAGCCACCACCAGAGCGCACAGGAGCATCACCACAGTACTGACCTGAGAGGCCCTGACATAGTGTTTTTCCGAGCCGTCCTTCTTAATAAACCGGCGATAGATATCGTTCAAAATATAGGAAGCCCCAAAATTGATATGGGTATCCACGGTGGACATGAATGCCGCCATCAGGGAGGCCAGCATAATTCCCAGAAATCCGGCCGGCAGCAGTTTCACAATCAACATGACATAGCCCGCCTCCGCCATAATCAAATCTGGATAGACAACCAGGGAGACCATGGCTGTAAAGATCATGGGCCAGTAATTGAAGCCGAACGCAACCACCGCGAAAAGCATTGTGGAGAACGTGGCATGTCTTTCATCCTTAGCGGCAATGATCCGTTGGGTGATCGCCGGCGGAGGATTTCCCCACCACTTGAAGGTCATAAAGACGATAAAGGTCACGAAAAATGGCGTTCCCACGGAAGGGAAAAAACTGAGGTGTTCAGCAGCAGTCTCTACACCGTACCTGTCCTCAAAACCGGCGATGACGTTTTCAATCCCGCCAATATACTGCCAGGCGAAAACCGCAATCATGATAGAGCCGATGGTGCCGATGATAAACTGGATAAAGTCAGTGGCGGCGATCCCCCACAATCCGGAAGCAGTGGTATATAACAGTGTGAACAGCAGCAGGACGCCGAGCAGCAGATCGGGATCGAAGTCAGGTACAACCACACCGGCCACTGTCCAGACGGCTTTAATAATCCAACCCAGCGTAATCGCGTTGGCAAACACGCCAAAATAGATCCCTTTAAACCCCCTTAGAAAAGCAGCGGAGTTCCCATCATAACGAAGTTCGATCAGTTCCGCCGTGGTGATGATCTGAGATCGCCGCAACATCGGTGCAAAGATGAATGCACCCAGTGCCCCGGCACCACCCATCACAAACGACCATGCATACCAAACGCCGGGGATCCCATCTTTTGCAATCAGTCCGGTGATTCCCAGCGGCGTGTCGATCGCAAAAGCCGACGCAATCATCGTCATTCCGGCCAGCCACCAGGGAAGTGAACGTCCGGAAACGAAATAATCGTCAACACTTTTTAAAGCCTTTCTGGAGAAAAAAAGACCAAGCAGGACGGTGAAGAGAAGATATCCAACGATGATGATCCAGTCAATCGTTTCCAAAGCAGGTATCCCGATTGTTTTAATGCAGCAAGTGATCTAGAAAGTGCAAGTCTCTATAATTTTCGAGGAAATTGCAACCGCTTTTTCCCTCAAATCCTAACCTGTACGCCTCAATCGTAAAATTATCCGTTCAGGAGCTGCCCATCTGCAAGCACAACCTCAGTAATCACACAGTAGGCCTCTTCTTGACAGGATCTGAAAAAATATACTATTTGTGGACCTCACACAATAAACGATGAGGAGAGTGTATTATGCCAAAAATTGGAGTTATTGGTGGTTCCGGGCTGGATGATCCCGGGATCTTGAAAGATGCTGAGGAATTGACAGTCAGCACCGAATATGGAGACCCATCATCCCCCCTGACCATCGGGAAACTCGATGGTGTTGAAACGGTCATTCTAGCCAGGCATGGCAAGCAACATCAGTACAGCCCGACCGAGGTCAATTGTCGTGCGAATATTCAAGCGCTGAAGGACCAGAATGTGTCCCACATCATTGCCACAACGGCTTGTGGGAGCCTCAGGGAGGAGATCGACAGAGGACACTTTATAATCCTGGACCAGTTCATCGACTTCACCCGGCATCGCCCTACCACTTTTCATTTCTCATTTGCCAAAGAGGCCGTGCATACTCCCATGGCAGAACCCTTTGATTCCGACCTGCGCAAAGTTCTCAGCCACACAGCACGGGAGTTGAAGCTACCGGTACACGACAAAGGTACGGTGATCACCATTGAGGGTCCCCGTTTTTCCACCAAGGCGGAATCCAAGATGTTCCGGATGTGGGGAGCTGATGTGATTAATATGTCCATTGCACCTGAAGCCGCACTGGCCAATGAAGCAGGGATCCCCTATGCTGCCGTCGCCATGTCCACAGACTACGACTGCTGGAAAGAAGATGAAGAGCCCGTTTCATGGGATGAGATTTTAAAGGTATTCAATCAAAACGCAGATAAAGTCAAAAATCTACTCGTCAACGTCATCCCCCGCATTCAAGGAGAAGGGACATGAATTTAAAAGATAAAGTACGATCCATCCCCAACTGGCCTATTGAAGGGGTTATCTTCAGGGACATTACAACCGTCCTGCAGGATCCCGAAGCGTTCCGGCATTCCATCGATCTCTTCTATGAGAGATACAAAGACATGCAGATCGATAAGATCGTCGGAATCGATGCCCGGGGTTTTATTTTTGGTGCGGTGTTGGCTTATAAACTCAACCTGAGTTTCATCCCGGTCCGAAAAAAGGGAAAGCTACCCTTCAAAACTATCAGCGCTGAATACGACCTGGAATACGGAAAGGATACGGTGGAGATGCACGAGGATGCCATTGAGAAAGGCGACCAGGTTCTGGTGGTGGATGATCTGATTGCTACCGGTGGAACCGTGGCTGCGGCTGTAGAACTCGTGACAAAACTTGGGGGAATAATCGTGGAATGTGCTTTTCTGGTGGAGCTGCCGGATCTGAAAGGTCGGGAAAAGATCCCAGGCGTCCCCATCTTCAGCCTGACAGAATTTGAAGGGGATTAAGGGAGGATCGGCTTAATGATTAAGTCACGTTCTGTTGGCAAAATGCCCGTCCTTTGGGGCTTATGCCAACAGATTAAGTGACGTTATCATTAAACGATCCCTAAACAAATAGATTATGTGATGGCATCGTGTTTCTCTTAGGCGAAAAGGAAACACTTGGTTATTTATTAACGATCCCTATGTAAATTGAAGGTGAAGTTATTTATAAACGATCCCCTTGCACACAGATTACGTGAAGTTATTATTTAACGATCCCTCTCCCGGCTTATTTGACAGAAACTGAATATTTAAAGCGACTGTCCAGCTCAAGTTCGAGCTGGTCACCCGAATTCATCTGGCTAACGCCTGCTGGTGTGCCGGTCAGGATTATATCACCCGGCATCAGTGAAAAGAAACTGGACATATAGACCATCAAATCCAGGATTCCCTTCATCATCAGCTTCGTACTCTCCTCCTGGCGAACTTGGCCATTAACAGTTAATTTGAGTACTGTATCCTGGGGATCAGGCAGCTGATCCGGTTTCAGAAAAGGAGAGATCGGGCAGGAACCATCAAAAGCCTTGGCTTTCTCCCAGGGCAATCCCTTTTCTTTCAGACCTTGCTGAATATCCCGCAGTGTCAGGTCCAAGCCGATACCATAACCCGCGATCGCCTTTTTGGCCGCCTCCCTGTCCGCCCCGTACAATTTCTCACCCACCAGCACCGCCAGTTCCGTTTCATGATGGCAATTCTCACTGTAAGACGGGATCATGATCTGCTCACTGAAGGATTGCAACGCAGTCGCCGGTTTGATGAACAAAATCGGCTCTGTGGGCACCGGATTGTTCAACTCCTTGATGTGGTCCACATAGTTCCTGCCAACACAGACGACCTTGCCTGCGGGTAGTGCGCATGATGTGCCGTCTTCAAAAGTGTGTTGATATGTCATTTTTCCTCTCTGGATCGTGGATGATTTCTCTATTTTTTTCTGATGAAAGAGTATCTGGTATAAAGCCGATTCAGATCCGGATCTCTATAAACTGATTTGATCAATGGTTGAACTATTTGTCAATCCTGAAGCTTGTTTGTAAAAGCGGTCAGAATAAATTCGGTTTGGAACTGAATATACTCCTCAATGGTGTGCTGGTGAATCAGATACCACCGCCTGAAGGTCCACATGTGCCCCAGGATGGTGATATTGTTTGCTGTCAAATCAAGGTCTCTATCTGAAATCTCTCCCATTTCTTCAGACACCGTAATCCGCTTCAGAGCATCGACCACCAACTGCGTATTGCGAATTTCGTTTTCCAGTACCCGTCTTTTCCATTGGGCAGGCAGCGATTTTGTCACCTGATACATCAGCTGGATCTGATCCGCCATCCTGTGACAGACCATGAAAAACGCACGAATAACTTCCGCAAGCGCCGTACGTCCGCTTTCCGCTTTACTCAGGGCCGAAGCAACCCCCCGTTCCATTTCATCATGAATAGACAGACAAACCAGATATAAAATATCCTCTTTCGAATTGACATACTCATACATTGACCCAACAGAAAAACCCGCTGCCTTCGCAATCTGCCGCGTGGTTGTCTTGTGAAAACCATGGGCCACAAACAAGGGTACTGCCGCCTCGATAATCTGACGCCGCCGCTGGGTTACCAGATCCGGATTTTTTACCTGGGTTGGCACTTCTGCCGACCTGTTTCTCTTATTCTCCAATATTTTCCTTAAGATTGCGGGTGTCTGAACGAACGCTCAGTCACCATAGTTGCCGATTGGTTCAGATTTGTCAATGACCCGGGCATTTCCGGCTGGATAGTTGTCTATGCTGATTGGTTAAGAATTTATTCCCTCTTTTGAAGGGGGTCAGGGGGCCTAAGCGCTGAGTCGTTTTATAAAATCACTCTCTAATCACTGTCATTCCTGCACTGAATGCGTGAGACTCGTAGCGCAGAACAGGAATCTAGCTGCACATTCGACTAGATTCCGGCTCGGAGGCCGGAATGACAGGTTTTGCAGAGTTTGAGTGATAAACAAATTAGGCTTATGCCCCTAGCCCCTTTCCAAGGCGGACTTTAAAATCAAAATGATGCTTAAATTAACGACACTTAGGCAGGAATTGGTTTTCATGCTTGGTATGGATATCAGTTTGAAAAAATGGCACTATTTGCCAACAGGTCTTAATATTGACGAAACCTGCCATGACCGGATATAAAGGTTGGAGGAAATCAGGCCGAAATTCGCTGCCATTCAATGCGTTTTTCAAACTTTTTCAGGAGCTGCCCTCCTGGATAAAACAAAAGATTAACAGAGGATTCGATGTCGATATTAACCGAGGGTCGTAAAGGTGACCGTGTTTTATTAATGGGAAATGACGCCATTGCCCGTGGTGCACTGGAGGCCGGGGTCAATGTGGTTTCCGGCTACCCCGGCACACCCTCTTCGGAGATCATCGAACACCTCGCCAAGATTGCTAGTGAGCGGCAACTATATGTTGAATGGTCGGTCAATGAAAAAGTGGCTTCAGAAGTCGCAGCGGCAGCCTCTTTTGCCCGATTAAAATCCATGGTGGTCATGAAACAGGTGGGTGTGAATGTCGCTTCGGACTTTCTGCTGCACCTGTCGGAATATGGTACACGGGGCGGTATGGTTCTGGTTTCCTGTGAGGATCCGGGAGCGCTTTCCAGTACAAATGAAGGGGAATCACGACCTTACGCCAAAATGATGGAGTTCCCGCTATTGGAACCAGGAGATTTTCAAGAAGCAAAGGAGATGACAAAGTGGGCTTTTGAGTTATCAGAAGCCATCAATAATATCGTCATGCTGCGAAGTGTGACCCGTCTCTCCCACGCCAGTGGTAACGTCGTGCTGGGAGAGCTACCGGAGCCTGTCGGCAGCGCCCGTTTTGAATACGACGGCACTTTTTTTGATCAGATGACCGGTCCGGTCATCACGGTCCCGGGCATCACCGATTTTCTTCATCAACGTCAGCAGGGGAAACTGAAAAAGGCTATCGAACTGTTTGAAACCTCCCCCTTTAATACTTATACCGGCCCTGAACATCCCGAATTGCTGATCATCACCAGTTCAGCCTGCAATCTTTACTGCAGGGAAGCGCTCGATATTCTGGCACTTCAGGAGCGAGTCGGTTTGCTGAAACTGGGCACCACCTGGCCGCTTCCACCTCGGCTGCTGGAAAAACATCTCTCTCTTTCAGAGAATATTCTGGTTGTAGAAGAAACGCAGCCCTTCATGGAGGACAACATCAAGGCCTTGGCAGTGGAGCTGGGAGAAAAGATCCGTTTGAAGCGGTTTTACGGCAAAAAGGACGGTACGCTGCCGACAACAAACGAACTCAATCCGGATCGGATCATAACTGCCCTCTCAAACATCTTGAAACTTGACTACCAGGTGGCTGCAGAAGCATATCACCAAAAAGCAGATGCAATCGTCGAACAAGGGGCCCCCAAGCGTGACCTGACCTTCTGCCCGGGCTGTCCTCACCGGGCATCCTTCTGGATTATCAACTCCGCTTTGAAGATGGATAATCGCAAAGGATTCATCTGTGGGGACATTGGATGTTACACCCTTGGAATACTGCCAACCGGTTTTAACACGCTTAAAACCGGACATGCCATGGGCTCGGGTTTGGGCGTTGCCAGCGGCTTTGGCAAATTGGGACAATTCGGATTGGATCAACCGGTGATGGCCATCTGTGGCGATTCCACTTTTTTTCATGCGACCATTCCGGCCCTGATCAATGCCGTCCATAACCAGTCGGACCTGATTCTGGTGGTAGTCGATAACTCCGGTACAGCGATGACCGGATTTCAGCCTCATCCAGGACTGAACCGAGACACATTCGGGGATCCCGCGCCCCATGTGGACATCCCCAAACTCTGCGAAACCATCGGGGCCAAGGTCGAGATCTGTGACCCCTTTGATGTGGAGAAAACCAGGCTGTCACTGCTGGATTTGATGTCGGATAATAAGGGGGTCCGAGTGGTTGTCATGCGCCAGAGTTGCGCGCTGAGCCCTGAGAAAAAAGCCGGCAGATTGTATGAGATTGCTATCGACGAGACACTCTGTAGAGGGGACAACTGTGGTTGTGCCAAGCTGTGCACGAGGGTTTTCAGGTGCCCGGGACTCAACTGGGACGAAGAGAATCAGGTCACCCGCATCGATGAAGTCATCTGCACCGGATGCGGGGTTTGCGCTTCGATCTGTCCGGTGGGCGCCATTCAGGCAACACCGGCTTGAACACCAGTATGATCCCTCAACCTCATACGCGTTAAGCTAGTTGTTGATCAAACTCTCTAAAACCTGTCATTCCGGCCTTGAGCCGGAATCTAGTTGAATACACCTGGATTCCGGCTTTCGCAGGAATGACAGTGGTTAGAGAGCGATGAGGTCAAACAATTTAGCGCCTATGCCCACCCCCCCCTTCAAAGGGGGATTCCGGAGAAACCATGCCCGCCCGACTGTTGTAGCCGACAATACAGAGTTTATTTATCTGAAAAATTTGAGGCCCGCTTCTCGAGAAAAGCGTTCACTCCTTCGATTTTGTCTGCAGATTCACACAATTCGCCAAAGAGATCGCGCTCCAGTTTCAGGCCATCCATCAGCGGCATATCAAATCCCTGGTTGACCGCTTTGATGGCCGCTGTGATATTCATCCGACTTTTGGCAGCGATGGTCTGTGCCAGTTTCACGGCTTCCTCAAGCACCGTCCCGGCAGGGGTCACACGATTAACAATTCCATATTCCGCTGCCTGGCTGCCGCTGAGAAAATTCCCGGAGAGTATCAGTTCCAGAGCCCTGGCCTTGCCAATAAAGCGAGGCGCTCTCTGGGTACCACCATACCCCGGAATGATTCCGAGCTTGATTTCCGGCAATCCTATCTGAGCCTTTTCATCCGCCAGCCGGATATGACATACCATCGCAAACTCCATCCCGCCGCCCAGGCAGAAGCCGTTGATGGCAGCAATGAATGGTTTGTCAGCAGACTCGATCAGATTGGTGACCTCCTGGCCGAATTTCAGGAAATCGCTGCCCTCCTGCTTCTTATCCAACGGGATAAACTCTTTGATATCAGCCCCGGCAATAAACGCTTTATCACCCGCTCCGGTGAAAACAACTACCCGGACTGTATCGTCAGCCAGCGCATTTTGGACGGCCTCTTGAATATCAGCTAGCACAGTCGCACCCAGGGCATTTACCGGTGGGTTATCAACCGTCATAATCGCCACACCGTCACTAACGGTATAAGCGCATTTTTTTTCAGACATTGTTATTTCCTCTTTAATAATTGCCCGAAACTGATCGGGTAAAAGTTCCGTGGCAGCAAAACACGGATAGTTCTGGGGGATCGTTATCTTCGCATGGTAAGAAAAACCGGCTAAACTGTCAATCGGTGCTTCCTCACCCATGAAGGACAGCGAATGAAAATAAAAGGGAAGAAATCAAAAGCGGGCTTGCGTTTGAAATAACGCCGATCTTCAACCTTGAGCCCCTGGCCTGTTTTTCTTTCTTTACGAAATGACATCATGTGATTAGAATGGGGCTGTTGCACCGGAGACAGACCTGTATACCCCCAATATGCAGGCATTAGCTGACAGATACAGAAAATAGGCGGGTTTTATGGCAAACGATCACAACACCATTCTTGCAGAAAGTATAAAAAGACTGCTCAGAAGAGGGGCGACCTCCCATCTGACCAAGATCGTTAACAAAGCCCATGCTGCCGATTTATCACTTGTTTTCAGATCTCTGACACTTGCTAATCAGAAGAAACTCTTCTCGATGATCGAGGACATCGATCAGAAGGGTGATCTCTTCTCCGCCCTGGAAGAGACTGTGCTACTTGAGTTTATTGAAAGCATGCGCCTCGACGAGATTGTGGAAGTTCTGCAGAATATGCCTTCGGACGACGTCGCCGATCTGCTGGGGAAAATCCCCCAGAAAAAGGCGGACGCCATTCTGGAACGGATGGAAACAGAAGATTCCGAGCAGGTAGAGGACCTGTTAAGTTATGGTGATGAAACCGCCGGGGGTATCATGATCCCTGATTTCATCGCCCTGGCAGAGGACATGACCACGCAGATGGCTATCCAGTCCATCCAAAAGGACTACCACGATGTCGAGATGCCTTTTTACATCTATGTGGTTGATGAAAACTACAAGCTGTTGGGGGTCATCTCCCTGCGGCAACTGGTGGTTGAAAGACCGGATGCCCCCTTGAAAGATATCATGGCCACCGACATCTTCTCAGTCAGAACCGATATGGACCAGGAAGAGGTCGCCAGGATCGTGGCCCGCTACGATATTCTCGCCGTCCCGGTCATAGATGAGAACCACAAGCTCGTGGGAATTGTGACGGTCGATGATGTCATCGACATCCTCCGCCTGGAAGCCACCGAAGATATGTTGAAAATGGCGGGTGCCGGTGATGATTTCGTGGAGACCCAAACCGTTTTAAG
>PJEL010002857.1_pt1 | contig 15368 bp, 14 predicted proteins | sample 1853271 | NCBI WGS metagenome assembly PJEL01 (sample SAMN08108733, study PRJNA415343) | Invertebrate metagenome, whole genome shotgun sequencing project. | host: Globobulimina | place: Sweden: Gullmar Fjord | collected 2015-08 | reverse complement strand
TGTACCAATATTTAGTGGATTAATGGGTTTTATTGATTAAAAATACGCGCTGTGTCACAAGTTTTTGCTTCGACTAGGCTAGGCTTAGTTAAAAAGTCGTTAAGCAAATAAAGCGTGCTATATTAAATCTCGTAGTATGACTTTATGATTGTTCAATATATAGGCAGGATACATGCAGCGCGTAACCAAAGAAGAGTACCCACTGGATTCACTGCAGCGAATCCTCAATGGAGTGACCTTCTTTAAAGAATTGATTAGCCAGGATGAGTCGCAATTTGAAGTTTTAATGAGCATCGCTCAAATTGTAACCGCTGAACCTAATGAGACCATTATTAAGAAAGGTGATTATTCGAATAGTCTGTATTTCTTATTACGGGGTCAGCTTTCGGTTTATGTAGAAGAAGAGCAGGGAGAGCATATTCTGAATGACATTAACGCTGGAGAAATCTTTGGTGTGATGTCTATGCTATTAACCCAGCCAAGGTCTGCTTCTATCCGTGCGGGAGATAAGACCGTTCTATTAGCGGGTATCGACTTCCAGCACTTCAGTGATATAGAAGACTTCAATTTATTCAGTTTAGAAACCAAGCTTACTTTTTATCGAATGGTGGCTAATAATCTGCGATGGACTCTAGAGCGTAATAAAATAGATAACCCAACTCATTCTTTAGTACCAAGATTGTATAAAATTCCACTTTTTACCGGCCCAAAAGGTGGCATGGAAGAATTGGCTGCACTTTCGAAGCAAGCCCACTTATTCGCCGACCTCGTACGTGAATGGAATGAGTCATAAATCTGATTTAACTCATTAAACCCTCTAAATAATAGAATTATCTACTAGAGCTGAATTGTCGGCTTTGCTAAAGTATTAGGCTGTTTTTACCACAGTATAATAATTATTCAGCGCTAGGAGATTTTTTATGTCTTTAACCGACAATATGCCAGATAACAAAGGCTACTTCGGTGAATACGGTGGCCAGGTTTTGCCACCCGAAATGCAAGCCATCATGAATGAGATTGATGGAGCTTATGAAGAAATCCGTCAAACCAAAGAATTCCAACAAGAACTGGCAGAACTGTATGCAAAATACGTCGGTCGACCAAGTCCTATTTTTCATGCTAAGCGATTAACTGAACATGCGGGTGGCGCACAGATTTACTTAAAGCGTGAAGATCTTAACCATACCGGTGCGCACAAAATTAATCATTGCTTGGGCGAAGCGTTATTAGCTAAGTATATGGGTAAGACAAAAGTATTAGCGGAAACCGGTGCAGGCCAGCATGGGGTGGCTTTAGCCAGTGCTTGCGCGTTAGTCGGCATCCCTTGTGAAATTCACATGGGTGAAATCGACATTGCCAAAGAGCATCCAAATGTCGTTAAAATGAAAATTTTGGGCTGTAAGCTTGTCCCGGTAACGCGTGGAACAAAAACCCTTAAAGATGCGGTAGATAGTGCTTTTGATGAATATTTACTGGATCCAGTAAATTTCTTTTATGCCATTGGTTCCGTTGTAGGCCCGCATCCTTTCCCTAAAATGGTTCGTGATTTCCAAAGTATTATTGGTACCGAAGCTCGTCAGCAATTTCAACAGCAAACGGGCACTTTACCGAATAAGGTAATGGCTTGTGTGGGTGGTGGTTCGAATGCAATGGGGATGTTTACCGCCTTTCTAGATGATGCGGATGTTGAATTGGTCGGTGTAGAGCCCGCTGGGAAAGGTCTGGATACTCCAGATCATGCTGCCACCATGACCTTTGGTACTAAGGGAGCGATTCATGGTTTTGAATGTTTAACGCTGCAAGATGAGAAAGGTGAGCCACTACCGGTATACTCTATTGCTTCGGGGTTAGATTATCCGGGAGTCGGTCCACAGCATTGTCATTTAAAAGATATTGCTCGTGTGCGTTACGAAGCCATTGATGATCAAGAATGTTTAGATGCCTTTATGACTCTTTCTAGAACCGAAGGAATTATTCCTGCGCTAGAAAGTGCTCATGCAGTAGCTTATGCCATGAAGCAGGCTAAATCATTATCAGCCGATCAAACGATTCTGGTTAACCTGTCAGGCCGTGGCGATAAAGACGCAGATTTTGTCGCGGAAAAATTAGGCTTGTAGTTTTGTCTTGAAAAGAACGGCATTGCCGTTCTTTTTTTTTAAAAATAGATTTACGGTATTATCCTCAATATTATATTTTTAGATAATAAATAGGATGTATATCTATGAATACTTTTCTCGAAATTCCTTCTTATTTACTTCACGGAACGATTAAGGATGAGAGTCGGTATCGGCACTTCTCTCCTTTTTCGGTTATTGCCATTGGCAATAATTCTCTTCGTTTATCTTTATCTCTTTCAATGGTGCTGAATCCTGGCCAACAAATTAATATTAAAATACTTGGCATGGTATTAGTTGCTGAGGTTCAACGATGGAATGAAAACCTTCAGTGGTTAGAGATTGATGTAGAGTTTATTAAGCGTCTCCGTTGGGAGCTTTCCCATATATTGATACAGCATACGGAGTTCACCCCGCTGGAATTAACGGGTATCGGTTTAAGTTGCCGGAAGCTTAAAAGTTATTTGGACTATAGTCTGATAAGAACAGACGAAGAATACCAACAGGTTCTTAAGTTAAGGAGGCAGACCTACTCACAAGCCAATAAAATGGAAGCTGATAGACCGCTAGAAAAACTCAAATATTTCTTTGATGAATACAGTGATGTGTTAATTGTTCGCCACGGAAATAAAATCATAGGATCTGCTGCAATTATCTATGGTGATGGTAAAGACAAGATGTTTGAAGTTCAAAAACTCATGCTCAATAATAGCGATAAGCTAGAATACAATGATTCTATGATAGAGGTTGCGGCTTTATGTATTTTAAAAGAATATCGTAAAACCGACATCCTACATGGGGTATTTGAGAATATTTTCTTTTATATGATGAAGAATAAAAAGGATTACATTATTGCCAGTAGTGATTCTAAGTTAGCGAAGACCTATAAAATGATAGGCTTTAAGGATACCGGGGATTATTTTTTACAACCCAAGTATAATGACCTAGCGATGCAGGTATTGATTGTGAATAAAAATGCCGCATTAAAAGCACACGGTATAGGTTTTTTATACTGGTGGCCTATATGGGGTGAAATTGTGACTTATATGAAGTCACAATCTATGGTGAAAATGGGCCTATATAACAGAGCAAAACTATTCGTTAGGGAAGTTGCTTATAAAACGATGAAGTTTTTCATTGCTTCGTCTTAAAAGTATAACCATCACTTCACTTTAACCTGGTATTGAACGCTAAATTGGGGTGTTCCTTGGGGAAAATTAGGTTTCATTATACCGCTGAACGTCAGCTTGAAATGAGTAATATTACTGTCGTAACCTTCGCTATCGGCCGTTGGGGTGTAATTAAAGCTAGCCGCATCGTTATTGGAGAAGCTTATATTATCGCTGACGCTGGCCAAGGTATTAAAATTATAATTTAAACCACTGATATCATCATTTATACCATCAATAAAGTGGATAGGCCCAGTTGTAAACAAATTATTAACATAAAGCTTGGCATCACTAGAAAGTGTTTGCACAAGTTCCATATTTGGGCTTTCGACACTGATGTTGCCTTCATTCTTAGCATCAAGGTTATAGCGTAATACAGCACCAGGAATTGCTTTATCATTCGTCCCAGGAATGTCTGGATTATCTTGCATATTAACCGACATGGTTAACTGTATATCTGGGTTACCAGCACAATGAAAAAAAGCAGATGCCGGTATGATTTGAGTTGTTAAATCACTGGGTTTGCGCCAATAAGCGTAGAATGAATCACCTCCGGTATATTCTTGCATTCGATAACCGAGTTTATGAAAACCTTGAGCTAGCCCCCAGGTGTTTTCGTCATAGGGACCATTTCTTGCACCATGGCCATCGTACCAACTGGAATAAACTGTCTCGTTAATCTTTAGCTCGACGGCATCATCACCATCGATGGCAAAATTATAAAAACCATCTTCTGGCGCATAGAGATAGCCTTCTATAACGGTTAAATAATATTCATTATTCCTTAGCCCAAATGGGTTGCCCGAGCTATTGTTAATCTGGCTCAAAATTGTCTGGCCATCCAGTTTATCTCTAGTCGCCAAGTCTTGTTGCCAGCGGCTAAATTCAGTCTCACTGTTCGCATAATTATCGGAGTAACCTTGGCTATTATAGATGCGAGTAAATAAGCCGGCATTAGGGGTGGTACACGTCGGTATAATATCCCCCGTCAATTGCCAGACTGGCAGCGAGGTCGATATCTGATTGTTCACGAGCTGCTCTTCAAACTGCTTACTGAATACCGTCGCCGAAAAACTGGCACTGCTGTTTGTATCCGTGGATGCAATATTAAGGGTGAGCCGATTAGAGCTTGAACCATTGGCGGGGATTATGCTGGTGTATAAGCATTCTAACTCGGTTGCACCTGGGCTAGTGCTGATCGTTGAGCAGCTCCAGTCAGTGCCTTGTTCGCTTGCTAAGCTTAAACCAGCGCCTAATGAAACAGCGATACGCGTATCTGGGATACTTGCATGGCTTGAGCCTAAGTTTTCGATAGCTAAGGTGATAGGGCGAGTATCGTTAGCTACCCAAGCTTTAGGATAAGTAAGATTGCTATCAAACCCTAGGTCAATGGCACAAACATCGTGATTGATAACCGTATAGGTTGGCTCTTGTTCGAGTGGGCAGGCGCGGGAGCGAATGTCGATACTGGAGGTTGAGAATGTAGTCCAGCTTCCCCCGGGCTTTTTAAACTGCACCGTAATGCCGCCATCGCAGCAGTCTTCAAAACCTAGGACCTCAAGTTTGTGATAGCCTTGGGTTAAATTGATATTTCCTTGTAATACTTCATTCGATCTATTCCAACGATTTGCCCACCACAAGTTATCACGCCACTGTTCTTCTAGAGCATTACCGTCAACATAAAGGCCACCACCTTTACCAAAATCAGCTCCATAGCGAAACTCCCAATTTCCTTCCTCTCCTGGCTGGACCAGAAAATAGCTTTCAGAAAATGCAGCGAAATTACTATTGCCATTGCCAAATTGAGAACGGTTAGTGATGCCGGTAAAGTTTGTAATAAACCCACAGCCGAACTTGGGGTCTAGGTCATTGGATGCATTAAAGGCGTTTAATGCTTGGTTTAAATTATTCGGGTTGCTACTGGAGCCGCGGGTATGAAACTTAATGCCGGGGTAAGTGAAAGTAAAAGGCACGTCACCTACGGAAGGCGCACTTTCGTTACCGTAATAAAAGTAAATACTACGAGCTTGGCCAATATTTAAGGTTGGGAATCGAACCCATATACTGGCTGTCTTGGCTGTGCTATCCCAAGTATCAATCCAAAACTCTAATTGTGTCTGGTCATCGCTATCGTACACGTATAAATCCTGACCATTATTACTCCAGTTATAATCTTGGCTAAGGTCCGTCGCGTTAATTTCAAATTGAACTTGATAGTCTGTTAGCTGTGACCCTGAGCTCGAATTTTCTTGCACATTAATTTGAGTACGAAAGGGCCACTCACAGGATTGACGGGCAAGGGTGGGTAAACTTAATGTGATGAATAGAATAAAAATAGCGCTATTGCGCAGGAGGAGCGATGTCAGGATTTGCATTGGATATTCACGATATAAAGATAGAAAACATATTAACGGGAAAGTTGTAATTTAGCAGCGGAGAATATGTAAAATTTTGCAAGACCTTCTATTAATCAGCGATTAAAAAGCAATGTTAATAATTAACCTTGCCACGCATTGATTTAGTTTTACTGTGCTTGGTCTTTTTATCCATGCGTTTATTCTGTGATGAGCGACTAGGCTTCGTCGCGCGACGAGTCTTTTGAATGACTATGGCCGACCGAATTAAGGTGACCAACCGATCCAATGCGGCTTGGCGATTTAATTCTTGGCTGCGGTGTTCTTGAGATTTAATAATAATGATGCCGTCTTTGGTTATACGGTGATCACTTAAGGCTAATAAGCGTTCTTTATAGAACTCTGGAAGGGTCGAGGCTTTAATATCAAAACGTAAATGAATGGCGCTGGAGACTTTATTTACGTTTTGTCCGCCAGCGCCTTGAGAACGCATAGCGGTCAACTCGAGCTGATCGCTAGGAATAGAGACGGCGTGAGAAATGAAAAGCACGATACAAGCACTCAAAACGTAAATAAATCATTATATCGTATATGGCTTACTTAACCCAGTAAGTGAGAATCACTCTGATAGTTATACTTCAATCTGGCTCTATCCATTAACCATCAGGCTTTGAGCTTGGCGATCGACCTTTATAAAATAGTCTTTTAGAAAATCGATTAAAAGGCGAAGCTTTTTTGATCCGGTGCTACCAGGAGGGAATACTCCATAAATATCTATATTCCTCAGCTGATAATCATCGAGTACTGATTCGAGAGAACCTGCTTGGATCTTTGGCCAAGCATCATATAAAGGGATTCTTCCTATACCATGACCACCTTCAATAAATGCTGTTCGCGCCGCCGCGTTACTGGTACTGATGCTGCCTTTAACGGCAATGCTAAAAGAGCGACTTCCTTTACTTAACTCAATGACTCCTGAGGTCAGTTTATAAATAACCCAATCATGCTGTTCTAATTCAGCGGGGGTTGTTGGACGGCCATGCTTTTTAAGGTAATCAGGAGAGGCGCATAAGCAGGTCGGTAAGGTAGATAGTTTACTGGCCTGCAAGCCAGAGTCCGGAAGCGGCGCACCTCGAATTGCAAGGTCGATGCCTTCTTGTAGGATGTTCACCACTTCATCCGTGAGCATCACATCTAAATCTATCTTAGGGTAAAGGCATCGGAATTCATTCAGGGCGGGAACTATAATTTGTAGGCCCGCATTCACAGGGCACGTTATTTTTAATAGACCTTCGGGTTCGTGCTTTAGGTTTTCAATTTGCTGGTTTGCTGTCGTCGCTTGCTCAGCAATAATGCGGCAGGATTGATAATACTCACTGCCTGCCTCTGTTAACGAGATCGAGCGGGTAGAGCGATTGAGCAGCTTCACCCCTAATTGAGATTCGAGTTTTTTAACATGGTAACTGACCACCGCGCGAGACAAACCTATGTGTTTTGCCGCGGATGTCAGATTGCCTTGCTCAACGACTTGAGCAAACACCACCATGCTTTTTAATTGTTCAAAGGATACGTTCATGCCTAATTGTATCAATAAGTTGAACAAAGTTGTCTATTTTATCTATATTGTTAGATTTTAGTCTTAGGCATAGACTGGTTATAACTTCTAAAACGCTTTAAAAATCTTATAGAGAGAATGATTATGACTAAGAATATATTGATGGTACTGACTTCGCACGCCGAACTGGGTAATAGCGGAGAAAAGACAGGCTTCTGGATCGAGGAGTTTGCCGCCCCTTATTATGCGTTTATTGATGCAGGTGCTACGGTGACTTTGGCGTCACCAATGGGGGGCCAGCCGCCAATTGATCCTAAGAGCGCACTAGAAGATTTTCTAACGCCTTCAACTAAGCGATTTGATGCTGACGAAACGGCACAGAGTTTAATGGCAAATACGGCTAAATTAGCGGATATAAAAGCCAGCGATTATGACGCGGTATTCTATCCCGGTGGCCATGGCCCATTATGGGACTTGACGGATAATCACGAATCAATCACCTTGATTGAAAGTTTTTTAGCGACCAATAAGCCCGTTGCTGCTGTTTGCCACGCTACCGCTGCCTTTTTAAACATTAAAGACAGTGCAGGGGAGTTCGTGGTTAAGGGAAAAGCGGTTACAGGATTTACTAATAGCGAAGAAGACGCGGTCCAGTTGACGGATATCGTTCCTTTCTTATTGGAAGATGAGTTGATCAAACGTGGTGGGGATTATCAAAAAGTAGCGGATTGGAATGCTTTTGCTGTGCAAGATGGTTTGCTTATCAGTGGCCAAAATCCCGCTAGTTCAGAGTTAGCCGCGGAAAAGTTATTAGCAACCTTGGCTTAAGTTATCGCGCGATACATACAAGTTAATTAATTTTTAGGTAAAAGTAATGTTAAATTTTAGTTTCCAAAATACAACCCAAATTCACTTTGGAGAAGATCAAATTAAAACCATCCGCAAGGCGATTCCGAAGACGGCAAAAGTCTTGGTGACTTATGGTGGGGGCTCGATCAAAAATAATGGCGTTTATGATCAAGTTGCCCAGGCACTCAGTGAGCATACTTGGTTTGAATTCTCGGGAATTGAACCTAACCCAAGTTACGATACATTAATGAAATCACAGGCTATTATTCGCGAGCATGATATTGATTTCTTGCTAGCCGTCGGTGGTGGTTCTGTGGTCGATGGCACTAAATTCATTGCGGCAGCGGCTATGTTTGAGGGTGATGACCCCTGGAATTTCGTTGCGAAGGGCCAGCCTATTAAGCAGGCATTACCGATTGGTTGTGTTTTAACCTTGCCTGCGACTGGATCAGAAACAAATGCGGGGGCTGTGGTAACACGAGATGGTAATAAACTGCCTTTCTTTAGCCCATTGGTTCGTCCTTTATTTGCAGTTCTGGATCCTGCTGTCACTCTATCGTTATCTGATCGTCAAATTAGTAACGGTGTGGTTGATGCCTTCGTACATACCATGGAGCAGTATTTAACTTATAGCGTCAATGGCAAGGTTCAAGATCGTTTTGCTGAAGGTTTATTGCTTACGCTTATTGAAGAAGGGCCAAAAGCCTTAGCCGCTGATAGCACTGATGATTTAGAGGTTCGTGGCAACATTATGTGGGCCGCAACGATGGCGTTGAACGGTCTAATCGGAGCGGGTGTTCCTCAGGACTGGGCGACGCACATGATTGGTCACGAGCTAACTGGTGCTCATGGTATTGATCACGCGCGTACACTGTCAATTGTATTGCCTGCAGTGATGAAGGTGTGTACTGACGCTAAGCGTGAAAAATTATTGCAATATGCAGAGCGTATTTGGAACTTAACAGAAGGTGATGACGATACTCGTATCAATCGTGCGATTGAATTGACCGAACAGTTCTTCGAAACTATGCAAGTGCCTACGCGTTTATCTCAGGTGGATCTTGGAGAGGGGGATATCGATGCACTTATCGCGAAGTTAACCCAGCACGGAATGGTCAAGCTTGGTGAACATGGTGTTATTACCCCTGAAGTAAGTCGTGAAATATTAGTGAAAGCTCTTTAATTCAGGCCGGAAGATTAATAAGGAAAGACTATGTTAACCGTACATCATTTGAATCAATCTCGCTCTAAGCGAGTATTGTGGTTATTAGCTGAACTGGATATGCCCTATCAGCGTATTGATCATCAACGAGACGCGACGACGCATTTGGCTCCCGCCAGCTTGAAAGCGATTCACCCATTAGGAAAAGCCCCTGTGATTGTTGATAGTGGTCCTGATGGAGAAATCAGCTTGTGCGAATCCAGCACCGTGATGGAATATATTCTGGATAAGGATGCTGAGCAGCGACTTCGCCCAGAGGCTGGCAGTAAAGAATACTATCAGTATATGGAGTGGTCACACTTTGCTGAAGGTTCTTTAGGCTTACCTGTTATGTGCAAGTTATTTATGGGAATGGAGACCCGTACTGGGGATCAACCCATGGACGGTTATATTGCCAAAGAAGTGGCAGTGGATTTTGCGTATATCGAAAGCACGTTAGCCCAATCGGAATATTTTGCCGGAGAATATTTTACCGCAGCGGATATTATGATGACGACTATGTTGGAAATTGCAGGTAGCCTTGGCTTACTTAAGGGCCAAGAAAAGACTCAAGTATATGTCGAAAAAGTTCAGCAGCGCCCAGCCTATCAGCATGCTGCGAGCATGGGCTAGGCTAGAGCTTGCAAGGCAGGACCGCTATGAAACACGGCTTTCTGGTTTAATAACCAGAAAGCACTGCCTTCAGCTATCGAAATATCGTAAAATGACGCCTTTACTATAGCTAAGTAACCTCTTGTAAAGGCTCCACTCCATGATTCGCATTAGCAACATCAACTTACCTCTTGATCACGATGACCAAGCACTAAGCCAAAATATTCTAACCACGTTAGAAATTAGCAAAGATCAGTTGATTAGTTTCAATATGTTTCGCCGCGGTTATGATGCGCGTAAGAAAACCAAAATCTTATTAATCTATACGCTAGATGTGGAGGTCAGTGCCGAGTTAGAAGAGCAGCTACTGGTTAAATTTGCAGAAAACCAACTAATAAAACAAACCCCAGATCTTGATTATCACTTTGTTGCGGAAGCGCCAGAAGATCTACAGCAGCGCCCGATTATCGTTGGCTTTGGTCCTTGTGGTCTATTAGCTGGGTTAACCTTAGCGCAAATGGGTTACAACCCAATTATTCTTGATCGTGGAAAAGAAGTACGTGAACGAACCAAAGATACCTTTGGTTTCTGGCGTCAGAAAAAACTGAATACTGAGTCCAATGTTCAATTTGGTGAGGGTGGAGCAGGAACCTTCTCTGACGGTAAGTTGTATAGTCAGGTTAAAGACCCTAAGCAATATAGCCGCAAAGTACTGACAGAATTTGTAGCCTCGGGTGCCCCAGATGAAATTATGTACGTTAGTAAGCCTCACATTGGAACCTTTAAACTGGTCTCTATGGTTGAGAAAATGCGTGCTGAGATCATTCGCTTAGGGGGAGAGATTCGTTTTAGCAGCCGCGTTGATGATATCGAATTAGAAAAAACCGAAGAGGGTAATCAGCGAATTACGGGATTAACCTTATCAAGCGGTGAAAAGCTCATCTCTGATCATATTGCTTTCGCCATTGGGCATAGTGCTCGCGATACTTTTGAGATGTTATTCAATAAAGGCATTTATATTGAAGCCAAGCCTTTTTCGATTGGTTTTCGAATTGAGCACGAGCAGTCCACCATTGATGCCGCTCGTTTTGGTCCTAATGCGGGCAACGAAATATTAGGTGCGGCAGATTATAAGCTGGTTCACCACTGTAAAAATGGCCGTTCGGTTTATAGCTTCTGCATGTGTCCAGGTGGCACAGTTGTAGCCGCAACCTCAGAAGAAAATCGTGTAGTAACCAACGGTATGAGTCAATATTCCCGTAACGAGCGTAATGCTAATAGTGCTGTTGTGGTGGGCATTGACCCGAATGATTATCCAGGTGGCCCTTTAGCGGGCATAGAACTTCAGCGTCAGCTTGAAAGTAATGCTTATGTTTTGGGTGGTTCAGATTATGATGCCCCAGCGCAAACCGTAGGTGACTTCTTAAAGGGCATTGATTCGGGTCAAAAAGATTTAGATAGTTTAGGCCGCGTGAAACCTTCGTTTAAACCAGGCATTAAACTCACTGATCTTTCTAAAGCATTACCAGATTTTGCCGTGGACGCGATTCGTGAAGCGATTCCCGCGTTTAATCGTAAAATTAAGGGCTTTGCTAAAGATGATGCCTTATTAACAGGGGTAGAGACCCGAACGTCTGCGCCGATTAGTATTAAACGTGATGAAACTTTTCAGAGTATTAATACTCAAGGTTTATACCCTGCGGGTGAAGGCGCAGGTTATGCGGGTGGCATTATGTCGGCTGCCATTGATGGTATTAAAATCGCAGAAGCGATGGCACTTAGCATTAACGAGAAAAGTAATTAAAGGAACTCACTAGAATCACTAGTTTAAAGGAATCATTATGAAATTATTTGGCAGCTATACTTCTCCTTTTGTGCGTCACTGTCGCATTGCCTTACTCGAAGGCCAGCAGAAAGGAACGCTAGAGTGCGAATTTGTTGAAACGGATATCGTAGGTAGTGGAAAATTATCGCCGACTAAAAAAGTACCCTTCTTGCAAGATGTTAATGACGGCAAAGAGGTCGAGTTAACGGATTCCGCAAGTATTCTAATGTATTTACGGGAACAGTCAGGGCAGACCTTTTTTAACGATGCCAATGACTTTAACTTATTTTGTAATGTGAATACTGTCTTGGATGCTTCAGTGAACTTATTCTTTTTAGAACTAAAGGATAATATTTTACCGACTGAAGGCAGTTATTTAGAACGTCACCGTGAGCGTGTTGCTAGTGCTTTGTCTTACTTCAATGAACGCGAATACAGTGCGCAAGCACCTTTCACGGATGGTGAATTACGCTTGGCTTGCTTTTTGGATTGGGGCTTGTTCCGCAAGCGTATTACTCTTGAGGGGCTAGAAAACTTGCAGTCTTTATTAAAGGCCGCTCGCAGTTATGATGTATTTGCTAAAACGGCCCCTCCGAAAGATGCATAGGGGTCTGTGGCACTAATTTTTGAAGCGATAATTGAACAAGTGTTTCTAATTGTTGATGTAACTCAAGGTTTCTAATTAGCCTTATGTTTTGTGTGTGTTTATTTTGATTCAAATCAATATGAATAGACGATATGCGACTAATAATACGTGCATATTGTTATTGCACATATTAAGGAGTGCTTATGAAACTGGTATCTACATTATTGGCAACAAGTATCGCTGTATTGGGTTCATCTCAAGTGATGGCTTATGAAGCAGGTGACATCGTGGTTAAAGCCGGAGTAATTAATGTTGCTCCTAAGGATGACAATTTAAAAGGTCATTCTAGTGCACTGAATGCCGATGTTACCGTACAAGTTAAAGATGATACCCAGCTAGGTTTAACCGCCACTTATATGGTAACGCCTCAATTTGGTATTGAAGTATTAGCAGCAACACCTTTTAAACATAAGGTTGAAGTTAATGGGGCGACGGCAGGTACGACGAAGCATCTACCACCGACGGTTTCCGCTCAATACTATCCCATGGATCCTAGCTCTGCATTTCAGCCTTATGTTGGTGCGGGTCTTAACGCCACTTTTTTCTTTGATGAAGCAGGTATCGTAAAAGGTAATAGTGTCGGCTCATTAAGTGATAGCTTTGGTTTGGCAGTATCAGCAGGTATAAATTATGATATCGATGATAAATTAATGGCCAATCTTGCGGTATGGTATATAGATCTTAACTCAACTCTTGATAATGCTGATGCGATCGGCCTAGATGAAGATGTTGTTGAAATCGATCCGGTTGTTGTAATGGCGGGTATCGGTTATAAATTTTAACTCCGATACAGGGTGTTAAAACTAGCCTGCTTATGCAGGCTTTTTTTGTTCTACGCAACTTTTTTATGTTCGTTCTCTATAAATAGTGAATCAGGCATACAACGTAGCACTTATTTAAAAGGCATGATGAGTAACTTTAGTAGTTGTGTTTCTTGGTTAGAATTTTTATATTCAGCTAAGCCTATCTGAATATCTTGATGGCCGAGTTTAGGTTGGTCTTGATAGCTAGCAAACAGCCTATCCCATAGGCTTAAATTAAAACCAAAGTTCTTATTCAATTCATTGGCGTCAGCAGAGTGATGGACTCTGTGCATATCAGGCGTCACGATTAAGGATCGAATAATCCGGTCAATACCTAGGGGGAGCCGCACATTGCTGTGATTAAACATCGCTAGGCCATTTAATAAAATTTCAAAAATAATCACAGTTTGTGCAGAAAAACCGAATAACCAAATAACTAGAAATTTAATCGCTAAAGACAGTAAAATCTCTAAAGGGTGAAAGCGAATTCCTGTACTAACATCAATTTCGCCATCACTATGATGCACCTTATGCAAGCGCCATAAATAGGGTATGCGATGAAATAATCTGTGTTGCCAATAGATGATCAAATCCAATATCAACAGACTAAAAATAATCAGGGCAAAATGGGGGAGTGATAATCTAGTGATGAAATCTTGCTGCAGTAACCCCCACCCTGACTGCTGGCTATAAAGAGCAAAAGCAGCCAAACTCATCGGTAATAGAATCTTGGCCAGAAAAGAAGAAATGACGACCAGGGAAATATTATTAAACCAGCGCTGAGAGCGGAGTATGCTACGACGAGGAAATAAAGCTTCTAAGATTACCATCGTGACTAAAATAGCAATAAAGAAGCTAAGCCGTATAAGCGATTCGTGTGTTATTAACCAGTTATCCATCTAGGTATACTATCATCAAAACATATTTTTTTATGAAGTGATTAACCAATAGTATCTTTAAGTGCCTGACTTAACAGGGGATGGTGAAATTCGAAGCCATTATTTAATAGCGCTGCGGGTAAGACCCTAGCGCTGCCAAGAAGTAAAAATTCACCCATCTCACCAAAAATTAATTTTATCAAAAATTTAGGCATAGGTAATAGCATTGGTCGTTGCAGTACTTCAGCGAGGGTTTGACTAAATTCTGCATTGGTACTCGGTGTAGGGCTAGTAAGGTTTACCGGCCCCTGAATTGTATCGTGATTTAGAAGGAATTCAATTGCTCTCATTTCGTCCTCAAGGCTAATCCAGCTCATGAACTGCTGTCCTGACCCTACCTTTCCCCCTAGCCCAACTTTAAAAGGAAATAACATTTTTTTCAGAGCTCCGCCTTTATTTGTTAATACAACGCCGCTGCGAATAAATACTGTGCGTATACCCGCAGAAATCGCAGGCTGGGCAGCGTCCTCCCATCGCGAGACTATATCTGTTAAAAAGTTATTTCCTCTAGGACTTGTCTCATTGACCGCTTGTGAGCCTGTATCACCATAAAAGCCTATAGCACTGGCGTTAATCAGCACTTTGGGAGGGCTAGTCAGTTGCGCAAGGCTAGTCGCCAGTGTATGAGTTGAATTCTCTCGGCTATTGATGATTGCTTGTTTACGCTTAGCTGACCATCGTTTATCTCCTATATTCACGCCATTCAGATTAATTACAGCATCTATCAAAATATTAGGGTCAAGTTTGATTAAACCTAGATCAGGTTGCCAAGTGAAGGGATGCTGAGAGTCTGAACGCTTTAATTTATGAATATGGTGACCTTTACGGCTAAGGTAATCTGATAGAGCACTTCCTATTAACCCGGATGCTCCACTAATTAATATGTTCATATTCTCTCCAATCTTGGGTCGTTAATATTACATACGAAGTTATGGGAGGGTCAGATTTTAATTTAATCGCAATACGTGAATTTTAAGTTATTGAATTATAGGACATCAACTGAATATAACTGTTGGTTCCAAATAATGAGTAGTAATGACAGGTTACATTGATTAACTTTATGGTTCTATATTTAACAATTCAGCTACCTGCGATAACGAACATTGCATGAAATATCAGGTTTAATGATGATAGTGTGATCGACTTCACAGAGGAAATGCTTATGGTTGCTATTGAACGTATAAAAAACCCTCAGGGAAAAACCGTTGCAAGTATTCATAATTCTCTTGCTTTTGGGTGCTTACATTGTATTTGGAAAACAGAAAAATTATTAATTAGTAACTTTTATACGGAGGCAGAAAC
>PJEL010002856.1_pt1 | contig 15373 bp, 13 predicted proteins | sample 1853271 | NCBI WGS metagenome assembly PJEL01 (sample SAMN08108733, study PRJNA415343) | Invertebrate metagenome, whole genome shotgun sequencing project. | host: Globobulimina | place: Sweden: Gullmar Fjord | collected 2015-08 | reverse complement strand
GGGGGGGGGGGGTTGTGGGGGGGGGGGGGGGGGGGGGGGGGGGGGAAGGTGGGGTGGGGGTAGCGGTGGGAGGGATTGGAGTCGGTGTATCCGTTGGAATTGGAGAGACGGTAGGGGTTGCTGTTTTTGTTGAGGTAGCCGTCCAAACCGGGGTTGGGGTAAACGTAGCTTTAAGTTCTTTTGGAGTTTCTGTCACTTCAACCGTCGCATCGACATAAGCGACTAACTCTTTAAAAGGAGAAGCCAGGGTACAAGAAGAGAGTAAGGTAATCCCCAATAAGGTAAAAATCATTAAGACTATTTTGTAATAAATCGCTTTCAATATAAATCCCTTTATTAATTTCTATGAAACAAGCGTAGCTATAAATCTATCCGCCTGTATTTGATTCAGTTGTGGGTTCAGCCGTAGGTTCAGCAGATTGTTCTGTCTCTGTAGAGGGCTGCCCTTCTGCCGGGGTTTGCTGAGTCTCCCCTTCAGATGTAGCTTCGACAGTTGGTTCGACTGTTGCTTCGGTAGCAACAGCTTCTTCAGATGAGCTCTCAGCGGCAGGTTCAAAATCAGTCGCAGCAATAGCACAACGGAATCCGGTTCCATCACTGCGTAAGCGGGGTTCATTATTCTGGCGAAACGTTGTGCGCAAATGTTGGGCAGCATTATCCCAAGAACCACCCCGAACGACTTTAAAATGCTCGTCAAAGTCCTCGGCTTGTTCATAAGTATTCCCCGGATACCCCAAATAAGCATCCTCAACCCATTCCCAAACGTTGCCAGCCATATCTAAGGCACCATAGGGGCTGGCTCCTGCCGGAAAAGCACCTACAGGGGCCGTAAAAGGAAAACCATCATCAACATTGGGGTCACGTCCCTCAGCAGGACAACTGGCATTACAAGAGTTGGCTATTGTTGAGACATCAAACTCAGGGAGTTGAAAGCCATTTCCCCAGGGGAAAATCCGGTCATTGGCGGCCCCTTTGGCGGCCTTTTCCCATTCGGCCTCAGTGGGTAAACGTGCTCCCACCCATTCACAATATGTTTTAGCATCTTGCCAACTTACCTGAACAACCGGATGATCTTGCTTATCATCAATCCCAGTTGTTGTACCACGAGGATGATAGAAAGTTGCGGCTTCAATCTGTTCGCCGCCACTCATGCCATAATCTTCCAATTCAGCTGTTGTTTTATAACCAGTCAAGTTAGCAAAATTACTAAATTGAGCATTTGTGATCTCAGTTTGGTCAATCCAATAAGCAGCGAGCGGCACGGAATGTTGCGGTTGTTCATCGCCACCAGCCAATTTTGGTGGACCACCGGCCCCAACATGCGATAAATCAGCATCACTAGCTCCCATCAAAAACTCACCCGGCGGCACAAAAACCATGGTAGCCCTATCAGTAGTCCGCACAGCGGTTTGAACGGCCAGAGGGGGAGTCAGGGTGGCTGTTGCTGGCGGTTCGGCAGGTGGCGGAGGAGGAGGTGAGGTTGGCGTGATTGCCTCAACTGTGGGTTCAAGCGTAGCTTCTGCCTCAAGTAAAACCGCTGTTGTTTCCTCAATAACAGGCACAGGGGTATAGGTAGGGTAGGGAGTATAGGTAGGATAAGGCGTGGGGTCAATCACCTCTTGGGGCGCTTGTTGTGGTAAGGCTGTTACCGTTGCTGCCACAGCCGCAGCAACCGTCTCTTCAACATTAGGTGGGGGGGCTGTACTACCACAGGCAGTTAACCATAACCCCAGTGATAAGGCCAGTACAATTACACAAATTCGTTTCATTACATCTCCTTCTTAAAAATTACCCCCCCAAATAAGGGGGGTTTAACATTCCCAATAAAACATCAAACAAAGTTTCAATTTTAAGCAGGCTAGAAAGATTGTCAATTTGACATGGTTCATTTGGTCCAAACTGCCAGCAATTCCAAATTTAAAGGTGCCGGGGGCTTTTTTGGGCGGCGATTGCAATCGCTGTTATTGATTTTGAATGGCCCACTCTTTCTTTCAACCAAGTCCCATACTTGGAGACAGTCCCTGGTACTTGAATGCCAAAGATTGTCAATTTGACATGGGTCATTTGGTCTAAATGGTTGCTCTTAGACTTAATTTATGGTAAGATAGTTATATATTTCACGATTTAGAATATTCTGCTTAAATGTAAAATCAAAAGGATTTAATACCTGCCAATTAAGGAGAAGTATAAAGATGACAGGGGTCGATGTTCCTGATATTGTTATAGGGCGCTTACCCATTTATTTACGGGCGCTCACCCACCTACTGGAAAAAGGTCAAGAATTTACCTCATCACAAGAACTTGGCCGTATTTTGGGCATTGGGTCGGCCCAAATCCGTAAAGACCTGTCTCATTTTGGGGAATTTGGCAAACAAGGGACAGGTTATGAAATTAGTTACCTGCGTGAACAAATCTCCAAAATTTTACACGTCGATAAAGATTGGCCGGTAGCTTTGGTTGGTTTTGGTGATTTAGGTCAAGCTATTGCCCATTATGGGGGGTTTGCCAATAAAGGTTTTCATATTAAAACTATTTTCGAAGCCGATGCGGCTAAAATAGGTCAGGCAGCCAATGGTACAATCATTCAAGATGTTAAGGATATGAGCCGGGTTATTGCCAAACAAAATATCAAAATGGCCGTTATTGCGGTTCCAGCCTCGGTTGCCCAGGATGTGGCTAATAAATTAATCGCAGCTGGGGTGAGAGCTATTCTCAGCTATGCGCCCATTACTCTCAATGTGCCGGATGATGTGCGGATGCAATATATTGATCCGGTGCTTCATTTGCAACGCATGACCTATTATTTGGCTTAGAGGTTTCATAACTCTAAAATGAAAATAGGGCTGCAATTTTATTGCAGCCCTATTTTCATTTGACTTTTAAGCATAAGCAGGAAACTAATTGTTGGTATAGTTCAAAATTACAGAAAGTACAAGGATTGGGGTTAAAGTAGTGGTTACGAAGGAAAATCTAACTGGGCGTAGTGGGTGAGGCTGGATATAGAGGGGTAAACCAATATGGAAGGGAAAATCACCCGTTTTGTTTAATCTGATTCTCTTCTACGATTGCCTGTAAACTGCGCGTCTGGGCACGCTCTTTGGCTGCTGCCGCCACCGCAGGCGACAGCCGGCCTTCCAACTCAGCCAAAAGAGGCGCGGCTCGATCTCTGGCCTCCTGGCTGCTGGCAGGGTGGTGAAGGACGAACGTGAGCAGTTCAACGGCCTGTTCAGCCGCTGTCTCCCCCGGCTCGCTTGCAGTCAGGAGCCTGGCCAACCCGACCAGGCTATCCAGAGCCACCCACAGCGCCCCGATTTCCATTGCCGTTTGCAAGGCTTCACGAAAGTGCCGCCCGGATGCTTCATATTCGCCCAGGGCACAAGTAGTATACCCCAAACCGATCAGGGCAAGCGCCATATGCCAGCGTTCACCGGACTCTTTGCTCATATCAATGCTTTCCAGGTGCCGTTGTTTGGCCTCAGCATACGCTCCCTCCAGATAAGCCGCTGTCCCCAGTTGGGTTAAAATCCGGACCAGAAGGGATTTATCATTAATCTCCTTGTGAACGACCAGAGTCTCTTGTAACCATTGTTTGGCCTCCACATAGTCGCCTCTTGCATTGGCCGCCCAACCCAAATTGACCAGGAAAAACACTTCTCCCCGACGATCGTTGTGCTCCCGACACATGGCTATACCTTTATAACACAACTTTTTGGCCTCCGCATAGTCCCCCAGTGATCGAGCGACATGGCTCAGAGCAAGGAACGATCTCGCCGTTATCAACCAGTCCCCGATTTCCTTGCCAATTGCCAAACTTTCTTGCTGAAGCGATTTCGCCTTGTTATAGTCACCCGTTAACCACTCAAGATGACCCAACTGGCTGAGAGGAAACCCCACCTCTGCCCGGGTGTCACGTGCCCCATAGCGAAAACAGGCCAAGCTTTGCCGAAGAACTTCTTTGCTTTTTCTATACCGACCCAAACGCCAACAGAACCAGCCCTGTCGCACTAAAACTTGTCCCAGAACTTTTCGCTTCTCTCCGACCAGTTCATCTATTTCACCATGCCTGCCTACTATCCCGACCATTGCCTTCTGAAAAGCCTCGTTTCCCTCCTGAAACCAGCCCCGTATATCATAGTAGATCCACAGGCTTTCCAGGGACTTTTTGATGGTCTCGGGGTTGCCCCGGCTAACGGCCCGGCCCCAGCTTGAACGGATGTTATCAATATCGGCTGTAATCTCGACCAGAGCTTGTCGCTGCCCTGCTTCTTCCATAATATCGAACTGCTTCAGAAACAAGGCATAATAATCACAATGTCGATTCTGGGCCTGCTCATTTTCTGTGGGTGTCTCGGCCAACTTTCCCGCCGTATACTGCTTTAGAGGCTCAAGCATATCATAACGCCCAGGGGAAACCACGCGCAGCAAAGATTTGTTGACCAGCCCGGCCAGAGTTGACAGAGAGACCCCGGCAACCTGTTTGGCTGCCTGGCGACGAAAACCACCCCGAAACACCGACAATTTCTTAAATACGGCCCGTTCAGGCTCGGAGAGAAGTTGCCAGGAATGGTCAAAAACCGCCTCCAGGCTTCTGTGTCGGGCCGGTACGTCGTGTAGGGTCGTGGACAGCAGCTCCAGACCACGAGAAAGCTCCCGCACAATTTCAACACAAGGTATCATAGACACCCAGGTTGCCGCGAGTTCTATACCCAACGGCATCCCTTCCAGCAGCCGGCAGATGTGCCCTACCTCCGGCCATTCTGTTGACAAAGTAAAGTCTGGCCGCACCCGATACGCACCCTGGGCAAACAGTTCTACCGCCTCAAACGTTTCTTCCCCAAAGGCCGTTTCTGGGGGCGGATAGGGCAGTCCTTGCAGTGTCAGAAGCCACTCCGCTTGCAAATTAAGTCGCTCGCGTGAGGTGACCAGCAGTTTGAGCTTGGGGGCCAATTTTACCATTTCCAGCAACAGGTCTCGCCCGCTATCATTTCCCTCCGGCGAAGAAAACAGGTGCTCAAAGTTATCCAGAACCAGCAGCATCTCTTTCTGGTGCAGGTACTTTAGCAGTTGCCTCTTTGGGTCTGCCTCCCCGGACAGCGGATAATTGAGCGCTTCCCCAATCGTCAGAACAAGAAATTCAGGACTACTGATTCCGGCCAGGGAGACAAAATAAACCCCGTCAGCAAAGGTGTCAAGCGCTTGCCCGGCCGCTTGCAATGCCAGGCGGGTCTTGCCAATACCGCCCAAGCCAATCAGGGTCAACAACCGGCAGTCGGAGCGGTCGAGATAGTGAGCAATTTGGGCCAGTTCGGTCTGGCGGCCTATAAAAGGGGTGGTTTGGGGAGGCAAATTGTGAGGCCTGGTCTCTGGCCTGGTTTTGAGCCGCTGGTACAGAGCTTGCGTTTCCGGCAGAGGCTCTACGCCCAGTTCCTCGGCCAGAATTCGGCGGCAGGTTTCATACTGGGCCAGGGCTGTGCTGCGTTGTCCGCTGCGAGCCAGCAAGGTCATTAACTGCCGATGAGCTTCTTCCTGCCACGGCTCCAAGGCCAGCAGATGATTGGTGTATTCGATACCGGCGGCATATTCGCTCCGGACGGTATAAGCCTCTGACAGGCGATGTAAGGCTTGGATGACCAATTGCCGCAAATGCTCCCGCTCGCTCAAGAGCCACTCTTCAAAGGCCAACGCCTGCTGCACCGAAAAACCTTCTAAAAAATCTCCTCGATACAGCTCAACCGCTTCACGTAATGGTTGCAGCTTTTCCGAGGCAGTATCATCCTCGGCCAAAGCAGACTCAAAAGCCTCTACATCCAGCCAGTAGGCGCTATCACGGTTGAAGGCCACGCTTTGGCGGGTGATGATGAGCGCATTTCCAAACAACCGCCGCAGGTTAGACAGCGACTTGCGCAGATTGGCCTTAGCCCTGGCCTCAGACTTGTCAGCCCATAATAGGCCGGCCAACTTCTCCCGGCTATGCCGACGGCCCGTGACGGCCAAATAACATAGCAGGGCCCGGGACTTAGCCGAGACATGTCCGCTGACCGATTCTCCATTCTGGGTAATGGCTACTGTGCCCAGCAATGATAACTCTAACTTTACAGCCACTTAGCTTCAACTTTCACGTAATTTTCCCAAAAAAATCACGTTTCAGGAACGATACTTTGATAGACTACTACCAACAGTATATCACAAACAGGTGTTCAAATGAAACATCAAGATATCTTGAAAAAACCGCCTCGTTATCTATCATACATAGTATGCTGTTGGCAAGAGCGTAGTGTTCACGCCGGGCGAGAGATAAAGGTTTGGCGATTTAGTTGGCAGAACCCACGCACCAACCAGCGGCATGGTTTTGCCACTTTAGAATCTATGTTGGTCTCATTGCAAGCAGAATTGACTGATGATGGAGTCGACTGAGACTGGGTAGGGTCTGAAATACTCGTTATAAACTATAGTTACGAAAGGAAAAAATGATGCAAGGCCAAAATATGATTGAGATATTATAAGAATTTCTATAGGAGAAAAAGACACATGTTGTACAACTCGCAAGTAATAAAAGATAGAAAAGGAGAAAATTGTTATGAAGACAAAAGTCATTCGTATTGAGATCAAGTTTACACGCGCGACACTCACCATACTGCTCGGCTCGTTGCTGCTGCTGGTCGGATTGATGGGTGTAGGGAACGTGTTGGCCCAGGACCCAGAGACGGAGTTCCCTCCTTTACCGCCAGGGATGGAGGGTATGGACGCAGACGAAGCGGCAGCTCTGGAAACTTTGGCTATTGCCAGCAATGTGGCGTCGAAGATCAGCTACCAGGGGCGGCTGACCGACCCCGACGGCAACCCGTTGAACGGTGCCTATGATATGATCTTCCAATTACGGGACGCCGAGACCGGCGGCAATATGGTCGGCAGCGCCATCAACAAGACCGGCGTGACTGTGGAGGATGGGTTGTTCGAGGTCGAACTGAGTGTGAACCCGGACAACTTTAGCGGCCGGGGGCTGTGGCTGGAGATTACTGTGGGCGGCGAAACGCTCACACCCGCCCAGCAGATTCTGCCCGCGCCGTACGCTCTGAGCCTGCGGCCGGGGGCGATCATCAGTGATACTGGTAGCTACGTGGAATTGAACAAGTTCTCGCCGGGGACGTTCCCAAGCAAGAGCGCGGTATATGGCAAAACCAGCAGTGGAGGGTCGTTTAAGTACGGCGTACGGGGAGACGGTGTTACTGCCGGCGTCTTTGGCTACAGCGATACCGGTAATGGCGTGTACGCCTACAGCAATAGTGGCACAGCCCTCTATGCCTATGGCGACGCCAAACAGAACCTCACCAGTAGTGGTATGGTCAAGGCGGCCGTTTATACCACGTGCAAAGACGGGTCGCCCTCAATCACCCGTTCTTTCAACAACGTCAATTCTAACTCCATCACCGTCGCTGGTGGAGCGAGTAATGGACAGTGTACTATAGACTTTAATTTTAGCCTGAGTAATCGTTATTGGGCCGTTACGGCAGTGTCGTTGAACTATTTTAAGCACACTACTTGCGCGTGGCACGACCCGATAAATAATCCAGATCAGCTTGCATGCGCCTGTTATACTGCATCCGGCGCAGGTTCTGATTGCACTATCATAGTACAGGTTTACTAATGGGAACTTACCGTATCCACAAAAGGAGATGCGCGATGAACAAATGGAAAGTGATCACACTCACTGCTGTCCTTCTCTGTGGTTTACTGCTGGCGGGCGCAGTCATGGCGATGGAATCGGCCAATTACGCTATCAACTGGGACGTGGTCGGCAACGGGGGCAGGCCCAGTACATCCGCCAGTTTTGCTCTCGACGGTACCATCGGCCAGGGAGTCGTCGGCTCCTCGGCCAACACCAGTTATGGCCTCTGCGGCGGCTACTGGTGGTGCGGTGGAGAGACAGCGTACAATAACAATAAGGTCTATCTCCCTATTGTCCTGCACAATTAGGTAACCCCTACACAGATCTATCAAGAGGGACAGGTGAAAAACCCCCACTAAAGTAAGGGGGCTTCTGATTTAGTACTTTAAATCAGCTCAAATGGGGTTTTTCCTATAGGGTTTGGAATACTCATTATAAACTATAGTTACGAAAGGAAAAAATGATGAAACACCAAAAATTAAACTGGATTTTGATGTTACTTTTATTACCCATCCTAATTTTGGGATTGACCGCTTGTAGCGGCCAGAGTAAAAGTGAGGACCCACCGGCCGCAGCGGCCGAAGAGAAGACCGCTGCGGGGGCGGAGGCTGAAGCTCCGGCCTCAACTGAAGAGACAACGGGCACCGCTGAGGTTGAAGCTCCGGTCCAAACCGGAGAGGCGATGACCGCCGAGGAGCCGGAAGAGGCGATAGAAGTACGCCAGGCAACCACGGTGATGGCAGCCACCCAGATGATTAACCTACACGACCTGCCCCTACCGGATGAGGCCGAACTGATGGGTCAACCCCAGCCTGGTTCTTTACGTTACCAGGCCCCGATTGAGGTTGCTGAAGCGGTTGAGCTGTACCGCTCCGCCTTGACCGACCAGGGCTGGCAAGAGGACACCGAACTGGGGTCTGCGAATGATGTTACAGCCTCCACTTTCTTTAGCAAAGCGGACTTCACCCTCAATCTATCGGCCAGTGATATGAGCGAGGGTAAGACAATGGTTTCGCTAACCAATCACGGCAACATCGATCTGCGTACCCTGCCCAAAATGGCCGATGCCGAGGATGTTTATTATTTCCCCAGCACTCTGGGCTACTTCTCTCCCACCGATGTGGCCGGCGTGGCCGATTTTACCCGCGGAGAAATGCCCGCTATCCCCATTCCGGCCGAGGCTCAGGATATTACCTATGACGCCGACCTTGGGGAAGTTACCTATACCACCCTTTCTGATGCGGAAACGGTGACAGAATTTTATCGCCAGTCGCTGTCGGCCGAGGGCTGGCAGGCAGATGAGGGCTCCGTTATGGCGAATGATGTCTTTGTCAATATCACGTTTGAGCGGGGTGAGGAGTCTATCGATATTAGTAGTAAAGATGTCTCCGTTCCAACCAGAGTCACGGTGAACATACGCTATGCGCCATCCTTAGTGGAAACTACAGGGAGTGTCCCCTCGATAGGGGAGGAAACCACAATGGTCAACATACCCGATTTCCTCACTCCGGCCGATGCCCAGGATGTTGTCTATGACACCGATTTGGGGGACATCACCTATACCAGTCCTTCAGATGTGGAAACGGTGGTTGAATTCTATCGCCAGTCGTTGCCGGCCGAGGGCTGGCAGGAAAAAGAGAGTTTCGGTATGGTGAAGGAGAACATTGCCTCTGTCATTTTTGAGTGGGGGGATGAGTCTTTACATATGTCTATGATCGTTATGGCCGCTCAAACCGAAGTAACTGTGCGTATGAATTCTGCGCCGTCTCTGGTGGAAACCATAGAGGGTGACCCCTCGACGGGGGAAGACAGTGCCGCGACGGGCAGCCAGGCAAATGTTGGCGACACCATAGAAATGGGAGACCTTTCTTTCGCCGTCACTGAAGTGACATCACCGGAAGAAATTAATTACTCTCAGCCGTTTGAAGGCAACAAATTTATTGTGCTGGTGTTTATAATTGAAAACAGACATACATCCGACATCCTTGAGGCTAATTATCTTTCTTTGAGTGATTTATCAATAAACGACCATGACGGCAATAGTTATGAATCTTACAGTCTCGCTCTTAGAGAAGTTGATAATCCCGATGTCCAACACCATGGCCAAATTGCGCCAGGTGAGCAAATGCGCGGTGAGGTAGAATTCCAGGTACCTGTAAACGCCGAGGAACTTGTCTTTGTTATTGATATGGCAAGGTTAGGGGCTGATAAGGCTTTTGTAGCCTTACCTGAAACAGAATCGCCGCCAATGGACAGTGGAACCTCGACAGGAGAGGAGACTGAGACAGCGACGAGTGACCCCGGCCCGTTGAGCCTGGTTGAGGAGGAAGGGTTTCCGGTACCGAGCGACTATGAGTATCTGAGTACAATGGAAAGCCCATTTGCCATAATAGTAACCTTCGGCTCACCCTCAGATATGGATACTCTGGTTGAGCTGTACGAAACGGAACTACCCGGGCAAGGGTGGGAGTTTATCGCACACAGCCTGGACGGTGACGTGGCTCGCCTCTATTTTGAGAATAGCGATCAAAAGCTGTCCATTAATCTCTGGATTAATGATGGTGAAATTTCACCGGATTTGGCTGGTCAAACTTCGGTGGAACTGACCGTCAAAGACCCCGTTGCCGCCGCCGAAGCCGGAATCTTACCTCCACCCGGCCAGGCTCGAATTTTGCTACTAAATTCTGCCGAAGTTGATTTGACAGCAACCATTAATCAGCAAGAGATTAAGTTGACCCCGATTCCAATGTCTACCGAATTTCCAGAAGATCCCCCCTCAATCGATCTTCCTCCCGGTCAATATACGTTCACCATCAGTGTGCCGGATGGGAGTGTCACCAGCCATGATATCGAGATTGGCCTTGATAAGGAGATTGCCCCCGATGAGATATGGGCGCTAATCTTAGATGTGGGGATGTCTCCGATGGAGTGGCCGGTTTATTAATGTAAATGTGAAGGAGTTAATATTATGGATTCAACAACTGAAAAGAATTGGTGGCAAAGAAATTGGAACTGGCTGGTTCCTACTGCTGGGGCAATTATCCTCTTGTGTATCACTGGTACTGTATGTACTTTATTGCTCGCTCCAGTGGTGTAAACTTAAGACCTGAGCTATCTGGGGCGTAAGTTTCTTGGTGTCAAACAGGAAGGTACGAAGCGGGCGGCTTTTGTCCAAAATCCAATACCAACGGAGGGAGTTATAATGTTAAATACACCTGGAAAAAGGTTTCGCAAGCGAAACTTAATCATTTCACTGTCAACAATCGGTATCTTGTTTCTACTTTATATTTGCGCTGCCTCACTGGCTACGGAGAGTGACAACGTTGGGGTAATAGTCGTACCACCAGTCTTGTTGACGATATTTCTACCGTTCATAAGTATCCTGTGTGGTATCATTGAAACGTTTACCGCATCAGATTCCAGTTTGGGACTTAAAGAACGTTTTAAATATTTTCTGTCCACACAACCGATTATTGTTCTAATGGTCATGCCTAGCGGGATTCTGATATTTATCTGCTTGCTGTTAGCTATCATGGGCCAATTTTAATTTGCATGAGTCAAAAGGAACTAAAAATGTTAAACTCATTATCCACTACCCAAACTGAAGCCAAGACAGGCATTAGCTTCTCCCGCTCGATGCGGTGGGTGCTGATTTTGCTGTTCCTGGCCGTATCACTGATCTCCCTGATCACGGTGGGCGTACTGGCCTACACCCAGACCCAACAGGCATTAGAGACCGAAACCTCCGCCAAGCTGGTCGCCGTGCGGGATATCAAGGCCGACCAGATCGAGAGCTACTTCGGTGAGCGCCTGGTCGATGTCAGAGTTCTATCCGCCAACCCATCCACCGTGGCTGCTATGCGGGCTTTTGACGAAGTCGTCGAGGGTAGTATGAAAGAGTTAGACACAGATGAAGTCGGGGCGATGAACCACTATCGATCCCTGTATCTGTTCAAACCGGACCAGGCAGATGCCGGGGACGGCAGCGACTACAGTGCCGTCCACGCCCAGTACCACTCTATGTTTAAGGAGTATATGGAAGAGTACGGCTACTATGACATCTTTCTGGTCGAGCCACACTCTGGGAACATCATCTACAGCGTGTTTAAGGAAGACGAATTTGGCACCAGCCTGAAGAGTGGCCAATATGCCGATACCAACATCTCCCAAGGTTTCCGGGAAGCGGTGACGGCCGGCAGCCGGAACTTCACCATGTTGGAAGACTTTGCCTACTATGAACCATCCAAAGGGGCGGCCTCGTTTGTGGCCTCGCCCATCTTCGATGGTGCTGAGATGGTTGGTGTGCTGATCTTCCAACTACCCATCGACCAGATCAATGCCATTATGCAAGAGCGAGCGGGTATGGGCCAGTCGGGCGAAACTTACATAGTTGGCGCAGACAAACTGTGGCGCAGCGACTCCCGCTTCATCGCCGAGTTGGGGGGGGAGTCGACCATTATGAATAATGGCTTTCGGGTCGATACGGTGGCCGCGCAAAGAGCTTTGACCGGCGAGACCGGGGTCCAGGTCGTGGACGATTACCGGGGTGTGCCGGTGCTGTCGGCTTACAAGCCGCTAAACGTCGAAGGCATCCAGTGGGTTATCCTGACCGAGATAGACGAAGCCGAAGCCTTCGCCCCGGCCCAGCAGATGCTGATCGTCATGCTGATCATTATGGGTATTGGAGCCATAGTGATGGTCGGAGTGGCCTTCTTTATGGCGGTAGTGGTTACAAGGTGACTGGTGAAATAAAATACGTCTTTGAGGTTAACACATTTGGGGTTCTGGTGGTGACCAGAGCCTATTTACCCTTATTGGGACTGCGAGACAATAAAACCCAAGGCACGATATGTCCTGGTACGCGGGGAATTTAAGAATTGGACACTGCTGAAACTGATGCCTGATTGGATGCGGGATAGCCTGGTTGCTAAAATAGTTGGTCTGTAGCAAGATGAACTTAGAGGTTTGTTAAAAAACAGCACCAATATCAACATATGCTTCATCTATTGGAATAACACACTGGTTTAGGAGAAACGATCATGGAAGAAAAACGAGTTAGTTATAAGAAAACCGTGGGAATCGGTGCAATTGCTGGATTTATGGCAATATTTTTGCCCCTCATAGGGGTTCAAATTTTAATAATGCCAGGCACCGTTATCCCTGGAATTGTTGCTTTTTTAATTATGGATTCTGCTATTGGTATTATAGGCATTCCTTTTGGAATAATAGGTGCGCTAATCGGTAAATTTTTTCTAAAGACTTCGGCGGCGATATGGGTAGGTGGAATTGTAGTTCCTATTTTTATGGTAATTAACACTGGAATTATGGGGGGGTTATGTCCTATTCTTGGTGGTTGTTAGGAAAATATTGGACGGGAGACAAAAGAACGGCTAAGTTCTCAAGCCGCTCAACTGCTGTGTCCCAAATGTTTTGTGTACTGTGCTCCTCATCAAGTCCCTCTCCAATTGCGGCAATCTATCACCTATTATGGATGTCGAAATTGTGGACAGAGTAATGAATTTCTGGATTTTAAGGGGCAAATTGTGGCCGTGTTGGATAACAGAACAGATGTAACTCAATTGGCCCAAAATAACAAGTTGTATATTAATTGGTCTGCTCACCGTGAGCAATTTGATTTTGATGAGGTAGAAATTATCCGGGCAACGGATGAAGATGTTGAACGATTCGCAGTTCAGGCAGGAAATGAAACTGATCCTGTGAGACAGTCTAGGTACAAACAAATGGATTGTGTTGTGTCACCAGAGAGCAAGCTATCAGCAAACACAATGCGCATATTGCAAAAGACCTTTGGGTAGCTAGAAGTCAAGATGCTAGGAGGGATATTGAATTAAGGTACCTTTGAGAAAGAAAACCTAACAAACTCTTTGCAAGGGAGGTATAAGAGCAATGATAAAACAGTCGAGAATCTATATATCGGTTCTGCTCACCCTGGTGTTTATAGTGTTGGGATGTGGGCTTAAGGAAGTGTAGGTGTTGGTGGATGACCTGGAGACTTTAAGCGAACTGGGGCTCAGGCAGGTCGAAAGCGCGATCATCCCGGTAACAGCAGGTGGTGAGGAAGAGAAGGCTTCCGATTTGCTGATTTTCAACCGACAGCTCGGCACTTCGTCCCTCGACTTCTATTTGAGCTACGCTTACAAAGCAGAGGACAGGTGGGAGGTTCGCTGGGAGTACAATCTGGGTAGCGACATTGTCGGCTCCACAGATGTAACGACTCTGGTGGACGAAGCCCGGGTCTACCTGATTGTCGGACCGAGCGTGCAGGCATTGAAACTGTCTGACGGCACGCTCGAATGGGAAACGTCTCTGAGCGATGAGGTGGCAGCCACCTGCCGGGAGTGCGCCAGGCTGACAAAAGAGCGGCTGCTTGTACTCACTTCAGACCTGGTTTTGCAAGGGGTCGACATCGATAGTGGTGAGGTTGAGTGGAGCTACGAGAGGAAGACCTCGCGGGACTGGCAGGTAAAGCCTATCCTCCTGGGCCAGGGAGATAAGGTCGTGCTTGTAGATCAGACCGATTTCGATGTCACTGCCCCTAGCGTTTTTCTGGTCTTCAAGACCAGCAACGGAGAGCAACTTCAGAGCATCACACCCCAATGCTCCGATATGCCCTTCAAGGTAAGTTCGCCGAAGTTCATCGACAAAGCGGGCAAGAATGTCTACTTTACGTTCTCTTTGGGTCCAACACACTGTATACAGGGCTGGGACATCGAGGAAGGTAGTATGTTATGGGAAAACACCCTGCCGAAAGAAATCATCAGCTCCCCTTCGTTTTTTGATAACCCACACCTGGATAATCCGGGCTTGCTGGCAGACGATGTCCTCTATTACGGTTCCGGCGGTCCTGCCCAAAAAGGGAAACTGATCGACATAAACCTCTCGGACGGGGCTATTAATCTGCTGCTCGAAGACCCGAAATACGCGATTACGCCCCTTTTGAAGGGTGACGGTATACTATTGGTGCGGGCCAGCCGCACCAAAGGCTCAAAGCAAGACGAGTTGTGGGCAGTGGACATCCCCTCAGGCGAAGTCCTGTGGCAGCACGAACTGCAAACCACCGATTTGATGGGATGGGGTTCGAACCACTCCGGGGTTGGGACGTGGACCCTCGCGCCCGTCGGAGGTAGAGTGGCCGTGATACAGGTCATCTCTGAGGGTGGCGCCTATTACGTCGTGGTCGATATCCTGAACATACGGGATGGCACGATAACTGCCGCAACCAAAACCCTGGTCGACGACGGGCACTGGATGGGAATCGCTTCGACGAAATACAGAGCATACCTGAGCATCCGCAACCTGTACAGCGTGAACCTGGAAACAGGCGACGTGGACTGGGAATGGCCGTTGAGCGCCCCGCCCCCTGACCTCATCGACCAGTGACACAGGATACGACAGTTGCTATCGGGGTAGTGAGTTCTTGTTGACTGATGGCACGTTCAGAATTGTCGTCATGCCCGAATGTAGTTAGCGGGAATCCACCTTGAGTATGCAAAGCTGGATTCCCGCTAAAAGTGTGTGGGAATGATATGGTTTTGATGACGGGAAACCTGGTTTCTTTATCTATATGGCGTGAAAAACCCCCCACTAAAGTTAGGGGGCTTCCTTAACGCTCAATGGGGTTTTTCTTAAAGAAAAGCCGGATTGAGCTTATGATAAAGCTAAGATTCTGGCCTTTCATCCCCTGTC
>PJEL010002855.1_pt1 | contig 15373 bp, 15 predicted proteins | sample 1853271 | NCBI WGS metagenome assembly PJEL01 (sample SAMN08108733, study PRJNA415343) | Invertebrate metagenome, whole genome shotgun sequencing project. | host: Globobulimina | place: Sweden: Gullmar Fjord | collected 2015-08 | reverse complement strand
TACCTCATGTATAACCTTAACTTCTTCCCTCTCTTAATACCCCAACCAGCCTACTAACTCTTCCTGCGTCCACTCTGTAATATTCAAACCCTCATCATCCACAACAATCTGACCGTCAATTTCTGTGAACTCAATCCCATGTTGCCTTAATATATGCTTACTAGCATTCGGTACGTCCTTTACAATCCTATCACCCTCTTGCTCTATATACTCTTGACTGTCCATGTTGTTATCCCTTCAATGCTTTAATGTTATTAACTACTTCTAATCTCAAACCTAGATCCACTCTAACCCACACTAAACCCAAAGTCAAGCGATAAAACAACCAAAAATATCTTTTTTCAAAACTATTTTCGGTTAAAATAATGTCTGCAATAACCATGCCATACCGGCGAGCGTCAAAATATTGACGGAAATCCAATGGGGGAAATGGGCTGAATGACCCCGTAGTTGCCTCATTTACAAAATTTCTCATTTTTTAAGTAAACACGTGTAAGTACGTATTCGTTCGTTTAAACACGTACAATCCCGTCCTTGACAAACGAACCTCATTACGTTATGATCTACATATAACCAAGTCACCCAAGGGCGGAACGGTCATGAGTACCTGGCCGACGCCGCCGTCATTTTATATAAAGGTATAATAATATGTTAAAAGAGCTGGCCACGCAACATAGAGAAATCGCAAGGTTACGATTCGAAGGTCGATCGCCAGTAGAAATCTCCACACTGACCGGCGTTGCAATTGGGACAATTCGGGGCGTGCTGGCTGATCCTATGTGTAAGGAATTTGTGAGTAAGCTTAATGATTCTGCAGACGCGGATGTCTTGGATGTTCGGAAGCGGTTAGTGGAGTTAAACTCAATGGCGCTGGATACTATTGAAGACTGTATGAAGCAGGAAATCTCACCCTCTGTCTCGTTATCCGCGGCTAAGGACGTTCTCGACCGGAACGGATATGTTCCCGTAGCTAAGGTTAACACCACTCATCTACATCTAACCGCAGACGAGCTTCTCGGAATCAAGCAACGCGCACAGGAAGCTATTATTTGTGTCAATGATCCGACGGAATAAGCAAGGAAACTTCGTTTCCTAAAGTTCATCCGCGATTACTATGTGTTCATCTTTGAACAAAATATTAAAGGAGAGTCTAATGCCGAAAGGAATAGGTTACGGAAAAGGAAAACGTAAAGTTAAAGGAACCGGCGGATCTGTAAAACCAACGCGGAATCGTATGAAAGCTAAGGATCTAGCAAAGAAAAGTATACGCAAAACTAATCGTAAAAAGTAACACATCGGAGGCAGGGTATAATCCTCTCCTCCAAGGAGTATTAAAATGATTCTCGTTAGCGCGATTATATCCGCCGAAGATACATTCACATCATCACTCAAACCAACAGATAACTTTGCAAGTCCGAAGATCGGGCATCTAACATTCTCAATCGTTGGAAGTACCGGCTGGGTTGCGACCGTCTCAGTACAACGATCTTTCGATAACGGCGCATCATGGGTGACCGTAGAAACTTACACCGAAGATTTCGAAAAAGCCATTGAAGACAAGACTGATGATATTCTTTACCGAATCGGAGTCGCAACCGGCGGATACACTTCCGGCGTCATAACAGTGAGGTTAGCGAAATGATAAAAAACCTAATCAAAGACATACCGAAACCACTTATAAAATCGCTAATCGTCTCTGATCGAATTACCTATTGGAACTCCGTGATGGCTCCGGATTATTGGGACGACGTAATGAACGAGCATGAAGACTTATGGAATACTCCAATGTCAGATGAGGTGAAATAACTATGCGTAAATTAAAATTATTTCCGATAATCCTATTAATGCTCCTCCTAATCGCATCCGGCGTGCACTCGGCTCAGCAAACAATAGTTGAAACTGATACCCTCGGCGAAGCATGGACGAAGCAGAACGCTAACAACACCGAGCTTTACAACGGAACCAATGATTCTATAACCGAATCTTTTGTTCCATACAAAGCTGCTTCCGGAACGCTCGAGGATATACCGATCCATTGGTCTGGCACACCCGGAGATGACATAATCTTCGATGAAGCGATAGATATCCCACCGGGTACGATGAAAATCGGTGAAGGTCAATCAACATCTGCGATTGGCGTCATTCCGCTATGGCGATCTGCCCTCACAGGTTACACATACACTGGTTTGATGCATCAATATGATGAAACTGGTTCAACATCTAACCCATTCACAGTTAATTTCGCTGCCGAAACTGATCTTGTAAAGACAACCGGCACTGATTCTGTGCCACTTACCGGAACAATTCCAATAACAACCACAGCGACCGAAGCCCTTGTAGAGTTCCAGTTTCTATCTGACGCATCAACTACCGTTGAAGGCTTTCGAGTTGTTATCACCTCCGTAGCCACAGGCGAGCCAGTTTATTATTTTCCATCCAAAGCTGAGTACCTTGCTGGAACTGGTCAAGATGTTGTAGCTGACGGTTCCGGTGTTGTTGTTATGGACATTCGTGAAGCACCTCTTGGGCTGCTGTCTGGCCTTGATTTAACATACACATATGCGGCTGATGCTGGAGTTATTAAAGGTTCTGGAACAACCCCGGCACTAACTATTGTTCGTATGATCGGAACTCTTACGGATCTTATAGTAGACGATGGCACGACCACCAGAGTACAAACGACAGGATTGTTAGAAGGTGGCGAAATATCTATAGCCTCCAGCACCACGGTCGATTGGACATCTGGCCGCGGTCTTGTAACGAATTACACAAACCCAGAAATACCTATAGTATCTGATGTTAGTTGGAATGCTAACGCAGGACAAACAATTACAAACATAGCCACCGACGGAACAACGTTATTCGGTTATGATTCAACTGGTTCAATAGTACAAAAGCTATCAACTACTGTATCAATCGAAGACTCTCATGATACAATATTCTTTGGCTCTGTTACGCATTTAAGTGGTGCCGTTGTTGCTGTAATAACAGCGCCCGGAAATATAGCATATGACGGTGTAGGTAGTTTCTCAGACTTTGTAAATCTTGTTATTGGCCCAGCTAACATTGATGGTAATGTGTACGGGCCTAACGGCTCGAATATGAACATTGACGTTGTTGGTGGTAATGCTTATATGATTGGATCTAATTTCCGTAATGATCCAGCATTAGCCGATATTATAACCCTTGCAAATGAGACTACAGTTTCTTTTCAGAAAGTCTATAAAACGGCTGGTGCTGGTCTTTCAGTAGTCTACGATGGTGCGCCAACAACTACAATTGATCCTTCTTCATGGGATGATGGTGATGGAACTCTTGCAACAACAACTACTGATTATTTCACAATTCAAAGGTTTTTTCGTAGTAGAACAGGAAACACATTTGTAGCTTATGGACAAGAAGAATTTGCAACTAAAGAGGCTGCCGTCGCTGCACTTGGCAAAGAATCGTTTACCGAAAAGTCTCCGTTACCATTTACGTTATACAGAACTGCGTTAATAGTCCAAGAAGGTGCTACAGATCTTGAGGATGAAGATGAGGCTGAGTTCTTTACGCAATCAAGTTTTCGCCTTATCGGTGCACAAAGTGCGAGTGCTACGATCCCCGGTGTGACAAGTCCCGGCGGATCTGACGGTAATATTCAATATAATTCAAGTAGTACATTCGGCGGCGATTCGAATTTTACGTACGACGACACTTTGAAAACAGTTGTATTGCAAGCACCAGCAGCAGGTTCAGCGACTTACGAGTTTGTAAACAGTTCTGATATTGTTAAAGGTGTTCTGAGGTATGCTGAGACAGCAGATGAGTTTAGTATCAGTGCTACTGGTACAACGTCAGAAATACATCTGAATGATGCTGCATGGGTGCATAGAGGAACAATTGACGGTCGCATTGATACCCATTCAATAACAAGTGCCGGATGCGCGTTATTAACATTATCTAATTTTGCAGGTGGCACAGGGTTAAGCCTTGAGCATGATGATGCCACAGATGAATCTATAATTGATAGTGAAATCGGAAATCTTACATTAAAGACAACAACAGCCAGTACTGATATTGTACTAAATCCCACGGGAGATGTTGGAGTTAAAAAACCTGACCCAGATAGTGTATTACACATCTATGAGGATACCACAGAGTCTGGAATACAAGCAGGATTAACAATTGAACAAGATGGGACAGGAGATGCAATTACCCAGTATTCCTTAACAGGAGGTCAGAAGTGGGTGACGGGTCTTGATAATAGTGGCAGCGACGCTTTTAAAATTGCGTCAAGTCTTGATCTTGCAAGTAATGCTCAATTAGTGCTTGAAACTGACGGACGTTCTGAATTCCTGGGAAAGCTTGGTGTTAATAAACTACCATCCAGTATAATACATGTTTACGAAGATACAGCGGAAGTTGGTGCAACCGCAGGTCTAACTATTGAACAAGATGGTGTAGGCGATGCGGTTGCACAGTTCCTAACGACTGGCGGACAGCGTTGGGTCATGGGGATTGACAACTCGTTTGATGACAATTTTGTTTTTGCCAAAAGTGCAGACTTGAACTCAAACCAACAGCTTGTATTACAGGAAGATGGGAAAAACAATTTCTACGGCACACTTGGTATTGGCAAAGTTCCTGACGATAACTTCAGGCTCGATGTTGCAACAACTGTCAGTACTAAAGTGGGGTTATCTTCATTCAAAGCGGTGACTATAGAAGCAGGTAAAAATGGTTCTGGTAATTCAACAGATTTATTTTTCAACCGTGGTAATGTTGGTTTTAATCAATCCGAATTTACGATGTATAACGACAACAATGCAAGTGGCCCGGCCCGAATGTTCAGGATGGGTTACAGTGATGACATTGACACAAGTGGTGGTCTGACTGTTTGGAAAACACGTAACAACGTAGCTGTTGGGACTTATACTCAGCCGGACAGTGTGCTAACAGTTTCGGAGGATACAACTGAAACAGGCGACCAAGCTGGTCTTACGATTATCCAAGAGGGTTCAGGAGACGCTGTTCAACAATATCTTCTCGATGGTGGTCAAAGATGGGTATCAGGTATAGATAATTCCGGGAATGACGCTTATAAGATTGCATCATCAATTAATCTCGGTACTAATGATATGTTAGTTCTTGAACCTGATGCGGGAATGTTTTTATATTCCCATACCGATGATGTATTAACACTTGGTAATTCAACTGGTGAGACTTCGAAAATATCTATTGATGACGCTGGTGATCCTGAGGGTGTAGTTACCAGCATAGGTGGTGATGTTCATGTAAATACTGACGGTGTATCGTCAAGAATGGCTCTTAAAAAGAGTGCTGGTTCAAGTACTACCGACTGGTATGATGTGGCTCTGGTACCCCCGGCTGAAAAAGTAATATATAATACAACCGAACTCGAAGCAATGGCAACAGCCGGAGTCATTACAGTGAGTTCAAGCACTACATGGAAAATCAAAGGGCATCTTGATAGTGATACAAGAATAGTTTTAACTAACCGGGCGCAACTCCATATTGTAACTGACAATAGCAATCAAGCATCATGGACTTACTCAGGAACAGGAGATTTCATATCTGGTACTGGTGGATTTAGGTCGCTTGAATTTATGGATTTTGTATCAAGTTCAACAGGAACAATGTTCAATCTTGATCTTGATGGAAGAAGTGTTAATCTTACTTTGGCCGGTCTCTTTGATTGGGATAATTTAGGTTCGTTATCTAATGGGACTCTGATAATAGATGTTTCTGATATCTTTGATAATGCGGTAGCTTTTGATCTTACAAATACGAAAATCACGGTTACTCAGTCAAATTTCGCTAATACTCCTACAACAGCGTTACCATTTTTCACGGTTGATAACAGTTTTACAGGAAAATCTATTAATGTTACTCAATTGTCTGGTGATTTTGTTGCCGGTTCTACATTATTCAGAATAGAACCTGCATTACACGAAGACAGTAAAACTGTAATAGCAGCCGTTACAACAACAGGCAATGAACTGTTTGACACATCAGGGACAACAGGCGATTTTAGTGCGGTTGCTGATGTTTCAGTTACAACAGAAACAATTACAAGCGTTACAGATTCAAGCGGTGTAGCAAGATTTAATTTTTCAGCGCCTCCAACTTTGTTTGTTAATCAGGAAGTTATTATTTCAGGATACGGCACACGTACTAATTTTAACGGTACTTATATTATAACAGCAACAGGAGCCGGTTATTTTGAAGTAGCAAGCATTGATTATGAAGCCGGTGTTGACTCAGGTAGTTTTATTTCTAATAGTGTGACGGTGACGGATACAGGAACTTCCTTAGTTGATGGTGATCAGATTGTTATAGATACATTTCAGGCCATAGATTATGACGGTGGGGCTATTGTTTATAATCAACTAACCAATACATTCCAGATCAACAGGACATATACTGCCACGCATTCAGGAGTATGGAGCCAAGCAGGTCTTGATCAAACTGACTATAGAGTACTTGCTCATGATAATCCAGGATCTATTGACAGCAAATATATTGGTTTTGGTCATATTGAAGAAAACCCGATTGTCAATATAACATCAATTGGAGCAGCTGATACTTATCAGGCTATCGACATAACAGGAACTACTGGTTTTGCAACTATATTTGCTACTAATGGTGCTGGTGGAACTACTTGTACAAGTACAACACATGGTCTTGTTGAAAATCAAAATATCGAACTGGTGGGAGGTGACCCTTATTACGATGGTGTATATACGCTTTTCAATGTTACAGGAAGTACGTTTGATATTGCAAAGACATTTCAGGCTACTGCATTAACTAGCATTTGGAATGCTGGGTTCTATTGCGACAACGAGCGATTTAAATGTACTAATCCAGCAACAGGTGAAATGACATACACTGGGAGTGAACCTTTCACGGGGTCAGCCAAGATCACATGGACAACTCTTAAAACTGGGTCTGCTGCGAATTATATTTTCAGTATTGGTAAAAATGGTATCGTGCCTAATCAGGGGGGTGCTTATCAAAAAAGATCTGTGACAACAACAGCCAGTGTTCACCCTGTCACCACTAAAATTTCTTTGGTGACAGGTGATACGGTGCAACCGATTGTTGCTGGTGTTGGTACGACTAACGACATACTGATTGAGAACCTACAAATGAGAATCGACTAACGATTTTACAGTAACAGATGTATTTATCTATTAATACCAACTGGATCTATCATTACAGCTTATTCATTATAATAGAAAAAGTGAATAAATATAGTTATTCGAGGACAATAAAATAAATCTAAAATACACAGAACAACAAAGGAGCTTACTATGGAAGGTAATTGTAATGGTAAATGTGCGGAGCATTCTGGAGTGGAAAAATCCATAGAAGTCCTTGAGAGTTCCGATAATGAGTTGAAACAAACAATTAATAAAATCTACACAAAGACGAATGCGATACTCGTGAGTGTTACAATAACATCCTTATTATTATTAATTAACTTTATGATAAAACACTTTGAAACTACGCGAGTTATCGCACAGGAGATAATAGTGAAATGAAGAAATTATTATGGTTTGCATTATGCCTCTCATTAATCCTCCCGAGTGCCGCAACAGCCCGGTATAAGGCAATACCAGATCTTGCTATAACCGGATTGAGTAATCCAAACTGGGTTGATGTGAGGCGATTTAGTGATATCGAAAATGCGTTAAATGCGCTCGTAGATACCAAAGCGAGACTACGGATTACCAAAGATGTGACGCTTAATTCATCATTAACCGCTGGTTCACACGCAGGAATTACTCTCGAAATTGCGGCTAATAAAACGATCATAATTTCTAACGCGGCTACTTATGACTTTAATCTATCCGTAGAACCCGGCGGGCAGGTAATTATATCTGCTGATATAACATTATCCGGTAATCTCAAACTAGGTAATTCCGCTACCATTCCAGTTGTCGGATCTCTCGGCACAGAGACACTAACGCTTACTGGTAATATTGATATCGGTGCTTATACCGGGTTTGATAATCTACTATTTGCTGGTACGCCAAATTATCGCGGACCGCCAACTGTACCAACAATAGCAGCATTAAGATTAGTCACTGGTAACTACGGACAAACAATTAATGTCTCCGGATATCACACAGAAGACGATGGTAATGGCGGACCAGAAAGATACTATGCGGTTGGGCAAGCCGCAGGATTTTACATAGACGATGGAGGTTCAATAATAATACCCACTGGTGGTGATGGTTCAGAAGCTTGGTTATTTCGTCCGTCAGCAGTAGTTAATGCGGCTTCCTTTGGTATGAAAAATGATGCTGCATTTGATAATTCCTCAGCTCTCGATTCTGCTGTGGCATATATTAAAGCCTTTATAACAAAGCTTACTATTGATGCTCCAATAGACCCTTCTTTTTTATACGCAGCTCCAAAGCTTGTAATACCAGCTGGTGCGTATGGATTATCTACGTCTTTTGTTATTGAACCGTCATTCTCTGTTGATATGGAAGGTGTGCGCTTAGTCGCGTTAACTGATGGTATGACACTTGTGCGCTCTGCTACATCCGTTGAAACTATAGCAGACTTTGGTAAGTATGGGTCTAATTCTACTTACATAAATGGCGGGATTGCTGATGGTAATAACAAAGCATCCATAGGATTTCAGTTCGATACAATAGCTCAAGATTGTGCTTTTAGAAATCAAACAGCAATGAGGTGCACATACTCAAGATATGCTACTACAGGTAGTATAACAGTCGATACAACAGCATTAACTCTAGCATCTGCCACAGATGTTAATGTACTTGATACTATTACTATTGCTGGTATTGAAGAAGAATTAATGATAGTATCTATCTCTGGTCTTGTTGCAACCGTCTCAAACGCGGTAAGTGCAACGGTGTCTAACGCAGTAGTTACACACAGAGCTGCAGGTATGTCATTACACATGGTACAGCAATCCAGTATTGACGGATTTGAATCAGTTGATAACGATATAGGTCTTGTAGCAGGGATTAATCGAGACGGATTACAATGCACTGATTTAGATTTCAAAGGCGGTTTGGTACGAGAAAATGAGCAGGGTTGCGTGCTAATAAATATCAGTGGTAGTACATTTCTAGCACCCACATTCCAGCACTCTAAAAGCCGTGAAGAATTAACTATGGTTCAAGGTAACGGTGTTACATTCATCGAACCGTATATAGAATCGTTATCTACAGCGCATTTTGAAGCTATAGAAACTGGGCGTGCTGCTGTTATGAGTACTATACCGATGGTCAACATACTAGAGGCAACTGCTGCAGCACGGTTAATGCATATACGATGGCCTACCAATGCTACGTCTACACCATTTAGAAGATTAATTGCGAATGAAGGAAGGCGTACATGGGTTGGTGGTGTATCTACGCAGACAGAAGCCCTTAATGTTAATCCAAATAGGGCTGGTGATTATGCTTTTATAGAGCAAGATTCATCACTTGGTGAAATAACTATGATTCAAGCGTCTAATCAAACGACGCTAACAAGACCAGAGGATTTCATAATCGATGAGTCTGGTACTTACATGCCAACATCAAGATCACATAGTGTTTTCTATGTCAGCGGCACAAGATTATCCGCGGGCGGTAACAATGGCTTTTATGGCGCAAATGCTGCATCGTCCGCACAGCGAATTTACATCACAGGAGATACGCAACCAAGGATTGATTTAGTACCAACCAAAATCTCATTTGGTAGTGGATCTGCTACAGTTGATGCAGATCTACGCCGCGTAGGTGCAAATGTACTTGGTGCTGGTGTAGGTGATTCTTTTTATGTTGAGGGTGAATGGGATACAGGATTACTAAGGCTTGGTAGTTATCATCTTTGGGTTGACTCTACTGGTAATTTAAGGATTGATTCGACTACACCAACAAGTGATACTGCTGGTACTGTAGTTGGTACACAAACACCGTAAATAACCTATTTATAAGGCGCGTGATTATTTATGCTATCAGCTGAAATAAATGATATATTAGAAGCTTGTTATATATCTGATAAAGTATTCTGTAAGACATTATTCCCGGAGTCTTTCTTCGGACCTATGACAAAGCTTCATGACGCGATTTTTGATCTTACAGATTCAAAGGAAAAGTTCGTAGCTATAGCCGCGCCGCGAGGGATTGGTAAGACTACTATTATCCGTACTAAAGTAGCTAAGCAGATATTGTATAAAGATTCTTTCTTTATTCCTTATGTCTCCAAATCTCATGATTCAGCGTTGTTGCAGACTGAGAACTTGAAGCGAGATCTAACAAGTAACTCGTTAATCAAGAAACTCTTCGGTCCTGTAAAGGCTCAAACAGTCCCAGGTGATTTTCAAGAGTCATTCTCTAAAAAATCCTGGGTGGCGTATGATTCACTTGTGATGCCAAGAGGTTATGGTCAGCAAATCCGAGGTCTAGTTTATGACAATAAACGACCAGATATATTTGTAATTGATGATCTTGAGGATGATGATCAAATAGAAAATCCAGAATATCGGAAGGGAATTAAGCAATGGTTTCATGCAACGTTACTTAAAGCAATAAGCCAATACTCTCATGATTACCGCATTCTCTATATCGACACTCTGAAGCATGAAGATTCATTACTTCAAGACCTCCTCGACTCTTCTAAATGGTCATCTGTGAGGCTTGAGTTATGTGATGATAACAATAAATCTCTTGTTCCGGAGTTAATCTCCGATGAGCAAATGCAGGCAGATTATGATTACCATGAAGAGCAAGGTTTACTTGATGTCTTTTATCGCGAATTTCGTAACCTACCCGTGGCTTCAAAAGATGCGGTGTTTCGTAAAGAGTATTTTAAGTATTATGATCCGACGGAACTTATTGGTAATAAGAATATTGAATATGTTGTTATTGTTGATCCTGCTAAGACAGTTAAAGTGCATAACGATGATACTGCTATTGTAGGAATCGGTATTGATACGAAGGCGAATAAGTTATATGTTGTAGATATTGATGCTGGTAAGATGTATCCGGATGATATATATGAGCGTTCGTTTAATATGATGCAACGTATCGGAGCTAAGACGCTGGCGTTTGAGGAGACAGGACTTAATGAATTTATCAAACAACCAGTTAAGAATGAGATAGTTAAGCGGAATTTAATGATTGATCTGGTTTGGCTGAAGGCGCGTGGCGGAGATAAGGATCTTAAAGGTAAGCAGAAACGAATCGCCTCGCTTGCGCCGTATTACCGGATGGGAAGTATATATCACAATCCAGCAGTTTGTGGGATTTTAGAAACACAGTTACTTTCCTTCCCCCGTGCTAAACGATTCGATGTTATGGATGCAACGGCTTATGTGGTGGAACTGCTTGACGTTGGTAATCGGTATTTTGAGCCAGTCTACGGTGCGCTTGAGGATGACGATATTGATGATTATGCTACTATGTATGATGAATGCGAGGATGAATTACCAAATTGGAGGAGCGTATAATGACTAGGAAGAAAGTTTGGTTTGGCTCTTTAGGTCCGTTCTTTTATGACGATGCTGTTGATGTGCATGATCCGGATGAAGTGATTGTAGAGAAGCAAGCTGGTGTTGTGTCTGAAGGAGCTATTAAATCATTAGAAACTCCAGTGGCTCCTGAAGATGTTATTCGTCTTGAAGATCTTGAAGAAGTGCAATTGTTAACCGAGGCTACTGTTGAATCATCTACTTTCTTTTTTGCGAGGATTTATTAATGGCTGTTATATCATACGGACTTATAGCTACATCACTTAACCCTGCGGCTACGGCAGAAACTGAATGGATCGTATGCCCAGCGAGTCATGAATACATTGGTACTGTGAAAATTACAAATCTTGATGCTAGCGCTAGTACTTTTAGACTCGCGCAAACACCAGCATCTGGAGCGTCTACGGCTGCAGATTGGTTGATATACGATTATTCTCTTGATGCTGGTATGCATCTTATAATCCCTGTTGAGTTAGGACCTGCTGAGACACTACGCGTATATGCTAGTAATGCAAATGTTTCTTTTACTTACACTGGGCAAGATAAAGATAATTCATAATAATATAAATAGGACAAATTTATGCCTACGATAATTTATGGTAATAAAGATAACCGGATGCAAGCACAGATGTTTCGGGATAAGGATCTTGGGTATGAATATCCTGATGAGTTAGATCTACGACCGGGCAGTGAAATGTCGGAATTTATAATCGATGAGGTTCTTGAGCGAGCTTATCAATCATCGACTGAGATATCCAAACGACATGGTTCTTGGCAGAAGATGGATGAGGTTTTAACCGCATATATACCTCTTGATGATTATGAGAAGAACCTGATAAAAGAAGATTCCCGGAAGCCTGTGAGTGTGATCTTTCCATACACTTATGCTATTAAGGAAACATTACTCACCTTTGCTATGAGCGCGTTGGTACAAGATCCGATATTTCAATACGCTGGATCTGGACCAGAAGACACTGTGGGTGGGATTTTACTACAGAAGAAAATCCAAATGGATTGCGAGAAACATAAAGTAGCTCTAGCAATTCATACAATGATATCTGACTCATTATCTTATGGTATCGGTGTAGCTACACCCGGTTGGACTGAGCGTCGTGGTACGAGATATAATCAACGCGTATCAGGTATTGCAGGTCAGATGGGCAGAATCTTCGGCAGATCTGGTGATACGATTGTAGAGGAAAATGCATTACTCTATGAAGGTAATAAGCTTGAGAATATTGATCCGTATCAGATTCTTCCTGATCCATCTGTCAGTGTGCATAAGCTCCAAGATGGAGATTTCTATGGTTGGATTGAAGAGGCATCGAGGGTAAGTTTACTTGGGACGGAACAAACGGATGAGGATTATTTCAATGTACGGTATCTGGATAAATTCAGCACCTTACGCTCCGCTGTTACTTCAAACTCGCGACGGGACAAACCAGATAAAGATGCGGTGACGCAAGTTGAGATCGTAGACGTAATTAATATGTACGTGAATCTTATTCCTAAAGAATGGAAACTCGGTGATTCAGAGTATCCGGAAAAATGGTTCTTCTCAATAGCAGCGGATTCAGTTGTCATTAAAGCCAAGCCTCTAGGGTTGACGCATAACATGTATCCGATTGCAGCAATGGCACCGGATTACGATGGGTATTCCGTGGCTCCGTTATCAAGGCTTGAAATGCTACAGGGTTTACAAACAACTGTAGATTGGTTATTCAATTCGCATATTGCAAATGTTAGGAAGGCCATAAATGATATGCTTATTGTAGATCCGTTTATGCTGAATATGAAGGATTTACAAACACCAGAACCGGGTAAGCTTATCCGAACGAGACGACCTGCATGGGGTAAAGGCGTTAGAGATGCGGTTCATCAGCTACAAATTAATGACATAACTCGTAACAACATCGCTGATACTAATTGGATTGTACAATGGATGAACCACGTATCAGGTGTAGATGAAAGCATGATGGGAAGTCTTCGTCAAGGTGGGCCGGAAAGACTAACGGCTGGTGAGTTCTCAGGCACACGTAAAGCCGCACTTAGTCGGTTGAATAAAATGACGAACCTTATGTCTATTATGGGTATGAATGATATTGCATACTTCTTCGCAAGTCATACGCAACAACTAATGTCTCAAGAAACATACGTTAAATCTGCCGGGGATTGGCCAGAAGTTCTGATGAAGGAATATGCTATTGCGCCGGGTGATCCTGTTAAAGTAAGTCCGTATAAACTACAAATTGATTATGATATTATTAGTCGAAACGGAACGATTCCCGGCAACCAATCTCCTGAGGATTGGCTTAGGTTGTTTGATGTGATTATGACGAATCCTGAGATGAATCAGGAATTTGATGTAGTTAGGATATTCAAGCATATTGCAAGGGAACTTGGAGAGAAGAATGTGGATGATTTTACGAGGCAGAAAACTGCGGAAGCAATGCAAAATGTGGAGACTCAAACAATGGCTGATGAGGAAATAAGAAAGCAAAGTGCTGCTGGTAACATCGTACCGATTGGAGGAGCTTGATGGATCTTGATAGTGTATTGGATGACCTAAAGAATAAACGAATACGAAGTACAGTATCTCAACTTGAAGACTTTAAGAAGTCAATTATCTGGCAAGATATTCGCGATGAGCTTAATGCTTGGCAGATTCAGACGTGGGAGTTACTTGATATTACTCGTGACGTAGCTTTAGCTGGTGAACTACGAGGACGTTCACGATGTTTGAGTGATACTGCTAAAGTTCTTGATACTTTAATAGAAACAGCAGATCAAAAAGCGGAGGATAAAAATGACTCTTGATGCAACTAAACCAGACAGTACGACATTCTTGAGTGAGTTCTCAGGTTATGCCCGGGAGACTCGTGAAGCAGTTAATGCGCTTGAAGTTGAATCTGGTGCAACTAGAACAGAACTTAATGTAAACGTATCGACACTTGCTATTGGCACGGAATTATCAGTAGTTACTATTGAAATAATTACTATGGAAGGTAATTCAGCCCTTGCAACAATCACTGGTGGTACTACAGGTATGGTTAAGATTTTCAATTGCCAGTCAGGTACGATGTCGTTTGTACATGATGAGTCTGGGGAGATTGGTGGTGTGTTGAGGCTTAATGCATTTGAAGACCTTACGACAAATATCGGTGACGTTATTGCGTTTATTAATGTCGGCGGTGACGGTGCTTCTAATGATGGATACTGGCAAGAATTATATAGAACATTGAAAGCAACAGACTAACGAAAGGGGAGTGTGATGAGTGGTGATGATAAAATTGATTTTGATGAGATAAATAGTTTGATAGGTGGTACGGTGAGTGAGCCGGAACCAGCAGCAGATCCAGAACCTACACCTGATGAAATAGTAGATGATGTTGATTCAGATGATGTTGACCTTGATCCTGGTGATCCTAATCCCGATCCTGAACCTGCTCCGGATGATGAAATTACATCATTGAAATCTGAGATAGCGGACTTGAAAGAAATGCTGACGGGTATTGCTAATGGGCAACAACCGCCTAATAACGTGTCCACAGATGAACAAAATATTGAAGCGCCTGTAATGGAAGATCTGCAAGACATGGACTTCTTCGCAGACGTGGATTTTGAAGACCTTAGGCATGATGAAAGCACATTCCGATCTTGGTTCGATGCGAGTATTAAAAAAGTACGGGAAGCAGATCGTGATGCTATCATGGCAACTGTGTATAAAAACATACCAGCGATCATACAAAAGCATGTGGTTGAGCAAGTTGAGGGTAAGGCTTCCGCAGAGCAATTTTACGTGACAAATAAAGATCTTGCAAATAACAAGCAAGACGTGGCTAAAATGGCTAACTTCGTAAAGACGAATTA
>PJEL010002854.1_pt1 | contig 15379 bp, 12 predicted proteins | sample 1853271 | NCBI WGS metagenome assembly PJEL01 (sample SAMN08108733, study PRJNA415343) | Invertebrate metagenome, whole genome shotgun sequencing project. | host: Globobulimina | place: Sweden: Gullmar Fjord | collected 2015-08 | reverse complement strand
CGAGGCCTTCGGCGGCAGCGGCCCGGCCTGGGAGGCCGACAACCTGCTGCGCCACTATAATCTGGTGAAGCCGGACTTCATCCGCGTCGACGCCGACGAGGTGACCTATCCCGCCCACGTCATCCTGCGTTACCGCCTGGAAAAGGCGCTGATCGCCGGCGAGATGGAATTGGACGCCCTGCCGAGCGAATGGAACAAGGGCATGAAGGAGCTGCTCGGCATCACCCCGCCGGACGACCGGCGCGGCTGCCTGCAGGACATCCACTGGTACGACGGCGCCTGGGGTTACTTCCCGACCTATACCCTGGGGGCGATGACGGCGGCGCAGCTCTTTGCCGGCGCCAAGCGGGCCAAGCCGGAGATCCCAGAGGCTCTCGGTAAGGGCGACTTCGCGCCGCTGATGGGCTGGCTGCGCGCCAACGTCCACGAACAGGCCTCCTCGGCCAGCGGCGAGGAGATCCTGGAAAAGGCCACCGGCGAACCGCTCAACCCGAAGATCTTCGAAGCCCACCTGAAGGCCCGCTACCTGCCTTAGTCAATTCGTGCAGTTGCGCGGCCTAAGGCCGATGGCAAGATAGGCGTCATCACAGCGGGAGAGGACTCATGGCAATCGGTGGAATCGGACGGGTCGGCGCGAAGGCTGCCGAAACCGCGGTGGGCATGGTGCAGGAAATGATCGGCTCCGGGGTTTATCCGGCCAACGACCATGCCCTGGCGGCCTACCTCTTCGAGCGTATCGCCCAGGCGGAGAAGGACACGGCGCCCAAGGACCGTCAGTACTATCTCGACCTCATGGACAGCTGCCTGGCGACCGTGCGGCGGGGGAGCGAGGCGCCGCCGCCCGGCGCCTGAGGGGTTTTCCGACAAGCCGCGCTAGCGCTAGAGCCTTTCCTAGTCAGATTGAAGCAATTCTGTTTTCGAGCGGAGAGTCGACCCGCTAGGAGGGAGGCGCACAGCGCGATGCGGCGCATCGGGCAAGCCTTACGACGCGGCGGGCGGCCGCGGCTCGGAAACCCGAAGGGACGGGCGGCTTTGCGCCAATGGCTGCGGGCTTTGTCTTGGTCATAGCGCCGCTATGGTCGGCGCCAAACCCCTTGCCCTTGTCACAAACCCACTCCGTCAGAATGGTTCAAGCTGGCTAGGAAAGGCTCTAAAGCAGAAGGCCCGCCGGATGGCGGGCCTTCGTCGTTGGGCGGGATAGGAGAACGGCTTTAGGCCGTGCCCTCGCTGGGGCCTCCCACTGCGGGCGGCGGCTTTGCCTTCTTGGCCTTGCGCGCCGGGCTGCCGCTGTTGCTCGCGGCCTTGCCGGCCGCTTCATCGCTGGCGATACCCTGCGACAGGCGGTGCAGCATGTTGTTGGGATTTTCCTTGGCGTTGAAGCCGAGGTCGGTCAACAACTCGTCCACCATGGGCGCCTGCATGCGGTAGTTCAGCAGGGACTGCACGATGTTGTCGGGCAGGCTGCCGCCGCCGCCGGGCAGGCCGCCGCCGACATGACCGCCGTCGCCGCCGCCGTTCGGGGCGGTGAGGTTCGGCATCAGGCCGCCGCCGCCAGCCATACCCCCGCCGAAGTCGATGACGCGGATGTCCTTGATCTTCTCCACCGCCTTCATGGAGGCGGCCATGACTTCCGGCATCACCTCGATCAGCGCCTTCTTCAGTTCCAGGGCGATGATGCGGTCGTCCAACACGTTGCGGGCGGCGTTGATCGCTTCCTGGCCGTCGGCTTCCACCTTGTAGCGGGCGGCGTCGGCCTCGGCGTTGATCTTGGTCGCCTCGGCCTCGGCCCGGGCGGTAATCAGGGTGGCCTGGGCCTCGTCCTCGGATGCGGTGCGCTCGGCCTCGGCGGCCACGGTCACGCCGACCGCGTTCTTCTCGGCGTCCTCGCGGGCCGCGACGATGGCGACCGACTTCTGACGCTCGGCCTCGGCGACACGCGCCACGGTCTTCACCTGCTCCTCCTCGCGCACGGCCGTGGCTCGAGCCTTGTTGGCTTCGGCGGCGGCCAGGGATTCTTCCTGCGACTTGGTCGACACGGTGATGGCCTTGTCCTGGCGCGTCAGTTCGACGTCGCGGTCGGACTCGATCTGCTTGCGCTCGACGGCCAGGCTGGCCTGGATCGAGGCTTCTTTCTCGAGCCGCTTGGCCTCGGCTTCCTGCTGTGCCGTTTGGGCGCGGGTTTCGGCCGCATAGTTGGCGACGTTGCGCTCGGTATCCAGACGCGCGTAGTCCTTCTGCTGGCTGATTTCGAAGGCGCGCTCGTCGGCCTCGAGATTGCGCTGCTCGATGGCGATACGGGTTTCCTGCTCGATCTCGTTGCGCTCCTTGGTCTTGCGCTGGGTGATCTCGGTCAGGCGGGTCAGACCCTCGGCATCGAAGGCGTTGTTGGGGTTGAAGAACTCGGAGGAGGTCTGGTCGAGGGTGGTCAGCGAGACCGACTCCAGCTCCAGGCCGTTCTGCTCCAGATCCCCGGCGACCGCGTTCTGCACCTTCTGTACGAAGTCGGTGCGCTTTTCATGCAGGTCGGTCAGGTTCATCTGCGCCGCCACGCCGCGCAGGGCGTCGACGAACTTGGCTTCCACCAGGTCGCGCAGCTGTTCGCCTTCCAGGGTGCGCTCGCCCAGGGTCTGGGCGGCCAGCGCGATGGCCTCGCGGTTCGGCTTGACCCGCACGTAGAACTCGACGCCGATGTCGACGCGCATGCGGTCGAAGGTGATCATCGCCGCTTCGCGCTGGCGGTTCACCTCAAGGCGCAGGGTGCGCAGGTTGGTCCAAGTGATGTCGTGCAGGACCGGCAGCTTCAAGGCGCCGCCGTCCATGATCACCCGCTGTCCGCCAAAACCGGTGCGAACGAAGGCCAGGTCCTTGGGCGCTCTGACGTAGAGCTTGGCGAAAACAATGCCGATGACGACAAGGACGAGGGCGATAAATCCGCCCAGATAAATGCTTTCCATGGTTTCAATCCCCTTACTATTGAAATCGATTGCTAGTTTGAAAGGCTGTCAGGTGGCGTAATGACGTCGAAGAGCGATCTTCGATGGCTCACCAGCAGCACAGATTCGTCGGGTAGGAACCGCTTGCCGCGCCGGGCGGCACGCACGCGCACGAAGTGCGTGTTGCCGTGCTCGTCCGATACCTTGGCCTTGCCGGCGGTGCGCCGGGTGACGGGTCCCAGCGAGACGACGGCGATGCGGCCGATCAGGTCGTCGTTGCCGGTGGCGTAGGTTTCCTCGCGCGGCATGATCCGGGCGAGCCCGCGACTGGTCAGCCGCGTCGCGGGAAGGGCCAGGGCCAGCGCGGCGGGTGCCGCGATGATCGCCGGCAGCATAAAGCCGAAGGTGCCGCGCATGATCAGTTGCAGTCCGTATCCGCCGGCCGTGAAGACGGCCAGGAAGGCCAGCAGCAGAATCAGGAAGGGTACACGCCCGACATTGAGCCAACCCAGCGCCTCGCCGAACATGGAGCCTTCGGCCTCGGGACTGTCGATGTCGACGTCCGGCAGGACGTCGTCGATCAGATCGGAGAGGCCGAAGCCCATGACCAGGCTCAGCATTTCGATCCCGGCGATGGCCAGGGTGACCACCATGGCCACCAGGAACGGGTTGTTCTGGTCAGCGAAGAAAAATCCGACACCGTTCATGGCAAGAACTCCCCCTCAGTTGGTTCTCCGGAGTTTCGATCTTTTCGGGCAGGCCGATCAGTCGCCGCCCCGGAGGCGCGCCTTGTGCTTGGCAAGGCGTTCCTGGATCGCGTTCTGGCGATGCAGTTCCGCCAGGTCGTCAAGGTCGCGGTTGCTGATGTTTCGTTCCTCGGCCGGCAGGCCGGTGAACTTCTCGCCCAGGTTCTGGGCCGCATCCATGGCGGCGGCGGCCTTGCCCTGGGCCTTGCTGCCGCCGGCGGCGGCTTCGTCGCTGCCGCTCGGTGCGGCGGCCTTCAGGTCGCGCAGGCGGCTCTGCGCCTCACGGCGGCTGGCCTGCAGGGCGGCGAGGGAGTCCGTCAGCTTGGCGACTTCGTCGTCCGCCTCGGTCACGGTGCGCTCCAGCAACGCCAGTTGGTTCTCGATATCGAGCTGGCGCCCGACACCGGCTTCGGCGAGATCTTCTTTGTCCTCTTTGACCGCCAGGGCGATCTTGTCGCTCAGCGAGTCGTGCTCCTGCTGCAGCTCCGACATGCGCCGGCGCGCATTGTGCTTGGTCGCTTCGTGCTTGCCGATCTCGCTGCGGACTTCCTTCACGGCATCGTCGATGTCGCGGATCGCCTGCTCCATGATCGGTACGGAGGCGGCCTGCTCGGCCTGCTCGATGGCGCTGTGGGTCAGCCCGGAAACCAGGCGGGTGATTCGGGTCAAAAGAGTATCCGGCATGAGTTGCTCCCTTCTGAGGCTGTGACGGTTCAACAGGTCTTCGGGCAGTGCGGTGCGTAGGATGAAGACCCAGTCCCCGTCGAAACGGCAGAGTTCTGCGCTGCCGACTAAGAACTCGCCCGCGTCGTAGCTGGTCAGGGTGCAGGGCACCCGGACCCGACCGGCGAGGGTGGAGAGGGAAACCATATCGACCGATTTCATCGAATAGAGATGGCGGTCGAAAGGTACCGGCCCCGTCGCGGAGACCCGTGGCGCCACCACCGCTTTGCGGCAGAGGCGGGCGACGTGCTTCATGCACAGCACCGCGGTCTGGGCCGGCAGGCCGAAGCGTTCACGCAGGCGGCTGTAGTACAGGCGATGCAGGCGAACCTGATCGGTTACCCCGGCATCGAAGACCTTCTGGCTCAGCCAGTTGGCCGCCTCGGCGTAGCGCTCCGTATAAAGCTGCAATTGTGCGGCTTGTTCCCCGCTAGGGTGTAGCTGCAAAATCGCTTCAGTTGAATACATCGATCTCTCCACGCTTCCTAGTTATATAAGGGGATTTTCTGTCCTTTCGTCAAGGGACAATATCTGACCTTTTGGGGTAGGCGGTGTGTTTTTCCTAGGAATCTCCCGAAAATCCGCATAGTTCCTTGGATTTCAGAGGGTCCTGCGGCTTGCAGGGGGCCGTGCCTTGCGTCTAGATTGGTGGCTTCTGAGGACTTCTTGCGATCTGGGGCAGGCTCAATGCGTTATCTGTCGACCCGGGGCGATGCCCCGGTTCTCTCCTTCGATGAGGTGTTGCTGGCCGGGCTGGCGCGCGACGGCGGCCTCTACCTGCCCGAGAGCTGGCCGCAGTTCTCGCCGGAGGAGATCCGCGGTTTTGCCGGCAAGCCCTATGCCGAGGTCGCCTTTGCGGTGATCAAGCCCTTCGTCGGCGGCACCATCGCCGATGCCGACCTGAAACGTATTCTGGACGAGACCTACGCCGGATTCGGCCACAAGGCGGTCGCGCCCTTGAAGCAGCTCGACGAGCGTACCTGGCTGATGGAGCTGTTCCATGGGCCGACGCTGGCCTTCAAGGACTATGCCATGCAGCTGCTCGGCCGGCTTTTCGACCACGTGCTGCGGGCGCGTGGCGAGCGGGTGACGATCGTCGGCGCGACCTCGGGCGACACCGGCTCGGCGGCCATCGAGGCCTGCCGCGACCGCGAGCGCATCGACATCTTCATGCTGCATCCCAAGGATCGGACCTCGGAGGTGCAGCGCCGCCAGATGACCACGGTGCTGGCGCCCAACGTCTACAACATCGCGCTGGAAGGCACCTTCGACGATTGCCAGGACCAGGTGAAGGCGATGTTCAACGACCTCGCCTTCCGCGACGCCATGAACCTCTCGGCGGTGAACTCGATCAACTGGGCGCGCATCATGGCCCAGATCGTCTACTACTTCGTCGCCGGGGTGGCGCTGGGCGCGCCGGACCGCGCCATCGCCTTCGCGGTGCCGACCGGCAACTTCGGCAATATCTTCGCGGCCTACGGCGCCGGGCGCATGGGCCTGCCGATCGCCCAGCTCATTGTCGGTTCCAACAAGAACGACATCCTGACCCGCTTCTTCGACAGCGGGACCATGGTGGCAGCCGGGGTCAGCCCGACCATCTCGCCGTCGATGGACATCCAGATCTCCTCCAACTTCGAGCGCCTGCTGTTCGACGTCTTCGATCGCGACGGCGCCCAGGTTCGGCGGGTGATGCAGAGCTTCCGGCAGTCGGGCGAGTACTCGGTCAGCGCCGAGGAACATCAACGCCTGCGCCGCCTGTTCGACGCCCATCGCTTCGACGATGCCGAGACATCGGCGGAGATCGCCGGCCGCCTGGCGGACAGCGGCGAGCTGCTCGATCCGCACAGCGCCATTGCCACCGCCGCGGCGCGCGCCGAGGTGCGGCCGGAAATTTCCGCCGTGGTGGCTCTGGCCACCGCCCATCCGGCCAAGTTCCCCGATGCGGTGGAAAAGGCCTCAGGCGTGCGCCCGGAGTTGCCGGAGCGCCTCGCCGACCTCGACGAGCGTGAGGAGCGCTATACGACGTTGCCCAACGATCTCGTTGCCTTGCAGGATTACATCCGCGACAAGCGGCAGGACCCGCCGGTTCGCGCCAAGGGCGCCGCATGAGCCCCGCAAGCGCGAGGAGCGCCGCATGACCATCGAGATCACCCGCCTGCCGTCCGGCCTGACGGTCGCCACCGACGCCATGCCGGGCGCGGTCACCGCTTCTCTCGGCGCCTGGATCGGTGCCGGAACGCGCCAGGAGGCGCCGGAGATCAACGGCATCGCCCATCTGCTGGAGCACATGGTCTTCAAGGGCACCGAGCGCCGTTCCGCCGAGGACATCGCCGTCGAGATCGAGGCCGTGGGCGGCCACCTCAACGCCTATACCAGCCGCGAGAACACCGCCTTCTACGCCAAGGTCCTGGCCGAGCATACGCCGCTCGCCCTCGACATCATCGCCGACCTCCTGCAGCACTCGACTTTCCTGGAAGACGAACTGGAGCGCGAGCGCGCGGTGGTCCTGCAGGAAATCGGCCAGGCCTACGACACGCCCGACGACATCGTCTTCGACCACTTCCAGGAGACCGCCTATCCGGGCCAGGCCCTGGGCCGCCCGGTCCTGGGCGAGACCCACACGGTCAACAGCCTGAGCAGGTCCTCCCTCTGGGACTATCTGCGCGGCCACTACGGTCCCCAGCAGACGGTCGTGGCGGCGGCGGGCAAGGTGGAACATGCCCGCATCGTCGACATGGCGGCCGAGGCCTTCACCCACACGGGGTTCGCCTGCAACGGCGCCACCGACCGGGCCGACTACCAGGGCGGCGACCGGCGCGAGGAGCGTGACCTGGAGCAGGTCCATCTGTTGCTCGGCTTCGACGGCGTCGGCTACCTCGACGACGACTACTACGCGCTTTCCCTGCTCTCCACGCTGTTCGGCGGGGGCATGTCCTCGCGCCTGTTCCAGGAGGTGCGCGAGAAGCGCGGCCTGGTCTATTCGATCTACGCCTTCAACTCCGCCTTCATCGACGGCGGTCTCTTCGGCGTCTATGCGGGGACCGGTTCGCGCGAGGTGAGCGAGCTGGTGCCGGTGGTTTGCGATGAGATGGCGAAGCTCACCCAGGGTGTGACCGCCAAGGAACTCGACCGCGCCCGCGCCCAACTCCGTGCCACGGTGTTGATGAGCCGGGAAAGCTCAAGCTCCCGGGCCGAGCAACTTGCCCAGCAGCTGCTGATCTACGGTCGGCCGATCCCGGTCGACGAGGCCCTGGAAAAGATCGCCGCGGTGACCCCGGCTGACGTTGTGCGCGTCGCCGGGCGGCTCCTGGCCAGCGCCCCGACGGTCACCGCCATCGGTCCACTGGCGCACCTGGAAAGCGCCGGGCAGATCGCCGCGCGCTTTGCCTAAAGGAGGAGGGGTCGTCCATGCTGTTCACGGTATTTCGCGGCGACGGTCCACTCGCAGTTCGACTCGAGGCCCCGCGGGTCTACCTCTACCCCCCGCGCATGGCTGCCTGGAAGACCTGGTCGGCGCTGCGTGAAGAAAGCCGCGACTTCCTGACCCCCTGGGAGCCGACCTGGCCGCACGACGCCCTCAGCCGCCACTCCTTTCGCCGGCGCATCAAGGCCTATAACCAGGAATGGCGGCAGGGGACAGGCTTCAGCTTCCTGGTTCACCGCCTGGCCGACGACGCGCTGATAGGCGGTGTCACGATCTCCAACGTGCGCCGCGGCGTGGCCCAGGCCGCCAGCATGGGCTATTGGATCGGCGAGCGCTTCGCCCGCCAGGGCTTCATGACCGAGGCGGTCTGCGCCGCGGTCGAGTTCGCCTTCGAGGAACTCGGCCTGCACCGGGTGGAGGCCGCCTGCCTGCCGAACAACGACGCCAGCCGCAGCCTGCTGCTGAAGGCCGGCTTCCGGCAAGAGGGCTACGCCCGCCAGTACCTGCGCATCAACGGCAAGTGGCAGGACCACCTGCTGTTCGAAATGCTGCGCGACGACCCGCGGTTATAAGGCGCACCCTTCGAGACGCTTGCCGCGCAAGCTCCCCAGGATGAGGTCTGGTTAGCCCGCTCTCAACGTCATTTCAGACGAAGCGGGCCAGCGACCGACCGTGGCCATCGTGTCACAAGGTGACCTCTGGCGGCAGAGCGCTTACTTCCTTGGTCTTGACCCCGAAAACTGGTCCAATCGATCGGGGCAGGCGATATTGCTTCACCGTCGATCGAGATATCGAGTGCAAGAAGATGAATGTTGGATCAAATGTCCCGTGGGCTTGAAATCAGGAAGGCGTACTTAGATTTCTTATCGAAGTCTTTGTCGCAGACAGGTGCGAGACGGCGTGTGCGGGCTCAGGTAGGTTGCATCGTGGCCGTGTCTCTTGTCTACGCCCTCTCATTTTTCGATCTCTACCAGTATCTTTATGATGTGACTCCGCATTCTATCAGGCAATTCACCTATGATTTTTATCCGACACTCGAAAAGATCAAAGCGCAGATGGCGCCTCGCGGAGACTTCACGCTGTTCAAGAAGTACGTTGTGTTTTCGCAATTGAATTTTTCGATGTTGGTTTTGGCATTTGTTGTCGCTTTTTTGTCTTTCCAAGGGCGAAGAGATTCTCAATCAACGTTTGGTCTAGGCGGATATTTTTTGTTTTGTTTGGGTTTTGTTTCGTTCGTCCTCATGGTGATTTTCTTAACCAATGACGCCGGATACGGGCACGGACCCAAAATTCTTGTAGAGCCGAAGTTAGGACTCGGGGAATTCTTTTTTATAAGGGATTCCTTTTTCATTGGCTGCAGCGCGTGGATCGCCGTTGACTTGGCCTTGATGGTGCGTCTGATGATGCAGTCGAGAACGGAACTCGCCGAATGATTTTCTTTTTCTAAGTTGCGATCACAGCGCAATATGATCGCTCCGGGTCAAACTGCGACCTTGATTCCGACCGTGGGGCGGTCGGCTCCCAACTTGAATTCGGACATCGCGATGCGGCTCTTCAAAAGCAGGGAGAATGTGCCAAGCTTTGGTGACCGCTGACCCTTCGAGACGCTTGCTTCGCAAGCTCCTCAGGGTGAGGGCTTGGAGAAAGCCTCAAGATGAGATCTTGTGAGTCCGCTCTCAACGTCATTTCAGACGAAGCGGGTCAATCGTCAACCGTCGCCGAAGTGCCATTGGCAGTCATCCGCTTCCCCGGCTTTGAACGACCGCTTTCGGGCCTTAATCGGACCAATTCAGCGCGAAAACGGACATCCGGTTTTGGATGTCCGGATACGGAGGTAAAGCGGTCGCTCGGACCGACCCGTCTGAATGTGCGGGATTGGGTGTAAAGCAGATGCTGCCTCGTGGTCTCGACTGTTTATGTAGCCGAGAACCGCACAAGGCCGCCGCATGGCTCCAAAATGGCTGACTTCGATCACTAGAATGCTAAGGCGGCCTGCGCCTCGGCGGCTTCCTCCTCGGTCCATTGGCGGACGGGAGTTGGTGCGGCAACGCGGGTGAGAGGCAGGAAGGTGCCTTCGCCCGGCTCGTCAAGCACCACTGATCCGGCTGGTGAGGTCACCTCGATTGCGCCTTCAGTGATCTGGAAACCGTAATGCGGCTGGCCGGGCGGCATGCCCACGGTAAGTTCGCCACCGAGGAACACGGTGCCCCGGATGCCGATAGTCGCCACCGGTGTCGTGACGGAGACGCTGCGCGGCGCCAGCTTGCCAATCTGGCCAGTGACAAAGCGGAACACCCCCTGAGCGATGGCTAGCGCCTGGCTGGAATCGCTGCTGGGTGCATAGACGAGTTGGTCGATGGTGATACGTGCATCCTCGCCCAAGGTTAGCATCGACTGGTCTTCGAAACGGATTTGTAGCCGCGCACCCGGGCCGGTGCGGATCTCGTCGCCTACATAGACGCGAGCGCCCTGCACTAGATCGATGGTGCCAGCGGCTGCACTGCGGCTGGTCGTGCCCTTCTGACGCTCGACTTGACCGGCCACCTGCTGCGCCTGCACCGGCAGCCCAGCCAGCAGGCCAACTACGAGCAGGCCCGCGAAGACGCTGAGACGATGTTTCATAGAGTGATTCCCGTGTAGCCCGCCGTTCAAGCAATTATCTTGAGCCGGTCGCAGCGGAGGCGCAACCGGCTTTTCGCCACTGTCAGTTTGATAGTTTGAGCCTGTTTGGCCGGTAGATGTGGCCTCTTCAGCCTCGTTACGCGACGCAGCTCAGCGCCTTTCGATACCTGAGAGCTTTGCCAGATACCATCCAGCTCGCGGTCATGCTTTATGTCCGTTTCGGGTCTTGGTTGTGTGCAAACCCTTCTGCGAGTCATCTCGGCGCATGATTGATTCGCACAGCATCTCGCTCGCGCACGAAAGATTCACGAAGGCTATAAGTCCGCTTACTATGTTGCGTGCAGACGACTGCCTTAAGCGTTTTTACACAGGCTGGGTCACAAGCCGACTATATCACCACCTCGGCGGTCCGACCGAAGCTGAGGGCGGAGCGGACATAAACCTTTGGGAAGCCGACATCGCCGACTGAATGTCGCCTGTTTGGGAAGAGCGGATGAGGCGCGGGGCTGTCCGGAATTTTGCCTCCGTGCCACTCCCGGACTCTTGCACCAAGCCACCTCAGCGAAACAGAAGCGCGGAATGCGGGCCGCCTAGCGCCCGCCATTCTCGCGTTGCTGGATGGCGTTAGCTCGAACTCTCCTTGGGCGCGCGCGCCGGTGCGGCGGGCGGCGTGACGGATGGCATGTCCGCCGGCGTCGTAGGTGGAGGCGCTGCGGCTGCCGCCCGCTTTATGACAACGACCTTCTTCGCGGGCGTCTTCTTAGTGCCTGCGTTCTTCGCTGCCGGCGCCTTTGTTTTCCGCGCGGCTGTTTGCTTCGCTGCCGGCGCCTTTGTTTTCCGCGCGGCTGTTTGCTTCGCGGCCGGCGCCTTTGTTTTCCGCGCGGCTGTTTGCTTCGCTGCCGGCGCCTTTGTTTGCCGTGCGGTTGTTTGCTTCGCTGCCGCCTTGGCGACCTTCTTCTTGGATTTCTCCGGCGAGGCGGCGGTCAGCGCGCCCGCGACCTTCTTCAACCCCGCGCTGAAAGCCGAGAGCTCGCGCTCGGTGGCCTTGCCCAGGCTCGACAGCTCCTTGCGCGAGGCTTTCTGGTGCTTGACGATTTCCTTGCGCACCGCCTTCATGCGCTTGCGCACGTCTTTCGAGGCGAGCCCCTGTGCCACCGCCTCCTCGACACTCTCGACCGACTTCAGCGCCTGAGCGCTGGCGCCACGAATGCTGGTGTAGTGCGTACTGGCTGTCTCTTCGAGATTACGCAGCTGTGCTTCTATCTGGCCTCGCAAGCCACTCGCAGTGACCGGCGCTTGCTTTTTCTTACTCTTTCTTGCCTTTGCCTTAGCCATGGTCTTTTCGTCCGTTCCGTTCGAGTTTCGGCCAAAACCAGCCAGGGCGCCGCCTTGCTTCCGTGGAGATCACCGAACTGCATTGGCCGCAAGCTCGCGCCTGTCGTGGATTCTTCGTTGAGGTGGGGCAACTCACCCTGATCGGCAGTTGGATCACCTCTAGTCCGATAACCTAGCTTAGGCGACTTCAGAATCATTGATCTGGCGCAGTTTGGTTGGATTGCCGGCTCCTTTTAGGCAGTCGAACGGGATCTCTGATCCTGACAAGCACCATTTGCGATCGTTGAAGGTATCATTCAGAAAGTACCGCTTCGGCTCGAACTGCGACCTTGATTCCGGCCGCGAGGAGGTCTGCTCCCAGCCTGAATTCGGACATCGCAATGCCGTTCTCTAACGGTAGGGAGAATGTTTCCAAACTTTGGGAGAGGGCTGTCCTTCGAGACGCTTACTTCGCAAGCTCCTCATCATGAAGGCTTGGAGAAGTCCTCATGATGAGGGGCCGCAGGAGCGGCCGTCTCGAACCAGGGTCCGGCGGAGATAGGCTTCAGGCGTGGCCGGCGTCGCCGGACAGCATGGAGAGGTCGACGCCGAGCTTGGCGATGGCGCGCTCCCACTTGTCGTCGAGGGAATTGTCGAACACCAGTTCCTCGTCCGGCGCAACGTGCAGCCAGCCGTTGGCCTGGATCTCGGAATCGAGCTGTCCCGGTCCCCAGCCGGCATAGCCCAGGGCCAGCAGCCGCCGGCGCGGCCCTTCGCCGTTGGCGATGTCGCGCAGGATATCCACCGTCGCGGTCAGGGCCATCGCGTCATCGACCTGCAGGGTGCTTTCCTGCTGATACTCTCCGGAATGCAGCACGAAGCCGCGGCCCGATTCCACCGGTCCCCCGAAGTGCACGCGGATCTCTTCTTCGATCTTCGGCGGGTCGATACCCAGCTGCGTCAAGAGGTCCGGGAAGGTGATGGCGCCGACCAGGCGGTTGATCACCAGACCCATGGCCCCGTCCGGGTGGTGTGCGCAGACATAGATGACCGCGCGGGCGAAGCGGTGGTCGCGCATGCCGGGCATGGCGATCAAAAGCTGGCCGGTTAGGTATTCTTGATCCTGCATATGCTAGAATTTAGCGGTCCGGGCCGCTCCTCACAATGGGCCGATGCCGACTTTCGACGAGAAATCCCGGCCAAGCGCCCCGAGGGCGGCAGGGCCGGGGCCGCGCACGATGTTGTGAGCCCGGCCCCCTGACTACTGGATATTATAGCTTCCGCCGTCTATATGCCGGATTGCAAGTGACGATAGCGAGTGGTGATGCCCCTTAAGTTCCTGAAAACCCACGCCTTCGCGGCAGGCGCCCTGGCCCTGGGCGGGCTCTTTGCGGCGCCGCAGAGCGGCCTCGGCGCGGCCGGCGACTGGGTGGTGGAGGAGCAGGCCAGGGTCCGCCTCGTCAGCGCCGTGGAGTCCGTGGCGGGAGAGCAGGTCGACCTCGGCCTGGAATTCGACCTGCAGCCGGGCTGGAAGATCTACTGGCGCTCGCCCGGCGATGCGGGCCTGCCGCCGCGGGTCGACTGGACCGGCTCGGAGAACCTGAAAGAGGCGGTCATCGCCTGGCCGGTGCCGCACCGCTTTTCCCTCTTCGGGCTGGAGACCTTCGGCTATGGCGGGCAGGTGGTGCTGCCGGTCGAGGCCGTGGCGGCGCGCCCGGGCGAGTCCCTTGGGATTCGGGGCAAGGTCGACTACCTGATCTGCGAAGAGATCTGCATTCCCTACACCGCCGATCTCAGCCTCGACCTGCCGGCCGGTGACGGCGCCCGCGCGCCCCAGGCCTTCATGATCGAGAGTTTCCGCCGCCAGGCGCCCGGACGTGGCGCCGAGCAGGGCCTGGAGTTCGAGAAAGTGACGCTCACCGGCACGCTGGAGGCGCCCGTGCTGGAGGTGGTGGCCCGCTCCGACCGGCCTTTCGACGCGCCGGACCTGCTGGTCGAGGCGCCGCCGGGGTTCCACTTCGGGATTCCGGAAGTCACGCTGTCCGAGGAGGGGCGCGAGGCTCGGCTCCTTCTGGCGGTCTCCCAACTGCTGCCCGGGACGGTGCTGGAGGGCAAACAGATCACCCTGACGGTGACCGACGGCCAACGCGGCCTGGAAAGCCAGACCGTGGCGCGCTTCACGGCGCCGCCGGCCGCCGCAGGGCTCGACCTCCCGGCCCTGGCCGGCATCCTCGGTCTGGCGCTGCTCGGCGGGTTGATCCTCAACCTCATGCCCTGCGTCCTGCCGGTGCTCTCCATCAAGCTGCTGTCGGTGGTCGAGCAGGGCGGCCGCGAGCGCAGTGCGGTCCGCGCCAGCTTCCTGGCCTCGGCCGCCGGCGTGATCTTCTCCTTCCTGGTGCTGGCCGGCCTGGCGGTGGCGCTGAAGAGCGCCGGCCTGGCGGTCGGCTGGGGCATCCAGTTCCAGCAGCCGCTGTTCCTCAGCGCCATGGCTCTGATCATGACGCTCTTTGCCTACAACCTGATGGGTTTCTTCGAGGTGCCGCTGCCGCGCTTCGTCGGACGGCTGGCGGAGAAGGGCACGGGGCAGGGGCCGGACAAGAGCCTCTGGGGCAACTTCGGTACCGGCATCCTGGCGACCCTGCTGGCGACGCCCTGTTCGGCGCCCTTCCTCGGCACTTCGGTGGGCTTTGCCCTGTCGCGCGGTGCGCTGGAGATCTTTCTCATTTTCACCTTCCTCGGCCTCGGTTTGGCGCTGCCCTACCTGCTGGTGGCTGCCGCGCCGCGTCTGGTCGCCTGGTTGCCGCGCCCCGGCGCCTGGATGGTGACCCTGCGGCGCATTCTCGGGCTGCTGCTGGCGGCCACGGCGGTCTGGCTGCTGACGGTTCTGGCCGCCCAGGTCGGCGTGCTGGCGGCGGCGCTGACCGCCGGCCTGCTGCTCGGCCTCGGGCTGGTGCTCTGGGCCGGGCCGAATCTGGCGCCCAAACACCGCCTGGCGACCCCGGCGCTGGCGACGCTGCTGGCCCTGGCGGCCTTCGTGCTGCCCTCGGGCCTGCCGGGCACCGGCGCGCCGCGACCGCAGGAGGCTGCCGTCGACGCCGGCACCTTGGCCTGGCGTCCCCTCGACGAGGCGGCCATCGCCGCTTTGGTCGCCGAGGGGCAAGTGGTCTTCGTCGACGTCACCGCGGACTGGTGCATCACCTGCCAGGTGAACAAGAAGCTGGTCCTCGACAGTACCGCCGTGGACGAGCGCCTGACCGATCCCGCGGTTGTGCGCATGCGCGGCGACTGGACCCTGCCGAGCGAGGCAATCTCCGCCTATCTGGCCGGTTTCGGGCGCTACGGTATCCCCTTCAACGCGGTCTATGGACCCGCCGCACCGGACGGCCTGGCCCTGCCGGAACTGCTCAGCGAAGACGCCGTCCTGACGGCCCTGCGCGAGGCGGCAGGCGGCTAGAACCCGCCCGGATGCTCGGCGGACCTTGGAAAGCGGCCGCTGCCGACCTATGTTCTTGATCGGCGCCCCAAGCGAATGGAAAGCCGTTCCGGCGCCAATGAATTCGATCCAGAGCTCCCCAAAGGGTAGGGGGCGACAATTTCAGGGGAAATCTCACTATGAC